>Ga0306901_1000237_pt1 | contig 26965 bp, 26 predicted proteins | sample AntRauMFilla3767_FD_190431 | JGI IMG/M metagenome (GOLD analysis project Ga0306901, IMG submission 190431) | Saline lake microbial communities from Rauer Islands, Antarctica - Metagenome Filla 3 #767 (v2) (version 2) | ecosystem: Environmental > Aquatic > Non-marine Saline and Alkaline > Saline ... | reverse complement strand
CGTAATCTGCTCATGAAGCGCCGACTCTGTATCGGCCACTTCATCCTCCGGAAGAGTTGGAGCCAGCAGGTATCCAACCTCGTATACATTACTATTCTCATTTGTATCTGTGTTTACCATACGGTAACAGTGTACCACCTCTTTCGGGCGATATCAAGAGAAATCCGCGGATCAGAGCGAGAATAAGCGCTCAGTATTCAGGTGGAGCTTTTCTGCTAGCTCGGGCTCGGGAGTGCCAGTAAGTGCAGCTAGGGCGGCGGCGATATCGGGGATATAAAGCGGGCTATTACGCTGACCACGGTAGGCGACCGGAGCCGCGAACGGTGCATCCGTCTCCACCAGAAGCCGGTCGGTCGGTAGCTCGGCAAAGACCTGTTGGAGATCCTGATCGAAGGAGACGGGCCCCGTCGCCGAGAGATAAAATCCCAGATCAAGAAAGCGCTTCGCGATTGCCGCATCGCCGACAAAGAAGTGGGCCGTTCCTCGAAGCTTATCTCCCTGCTTTTTGGCATAATTCTCTAAGATATCCAGCCCGTCTTCGTAGGCATCCATGGTACCAACTCGGGGGCGCAGGTGAAGAATCAACGGTAGATCGAGCCTGAGGGCCAGCTCTATCTGGGCTTCAAAGGCCTGCTGTTGAAGCGCTTTTTTGCGATCGGTGCGGTGAGCTTTGCGAAAATAGTCAAGCCCACACTCCCCGATCGCCACTACATTCTGTGCAACACCTAGTGTTGTACAATTGTGCCGGCTGGATTTTATTATCTCAGCATACGGCTCGGCAGAGAAATCAGCTCCTGCCTCAGTCGGATGGCAGCCGACACTGGCCCAGATATTTTCGTGCTCCTTTGCCAGGGTAATTGACTCTTGACTGGTCACAAGATCAATCCCGACGTTGATAGCGCCGATCTTTTCGGTCTTCATTTTGGCGATGACTTCCCCGCGATCCTCAGCAAACGCGTCAAAATTGAGGTGGGCGTGGGCATCGATGTAGCTATATTGTTTTTTCATATATACAATCTAACAGACAAAACCAACCAGTGCTAAAGTTGACATACTTTTATTTAAACTGTACTTTTAGTATAGAAACTCTCTTTAACTCTTAAAATACAACGACATGGAGACACAATTGGATAGCGAATCATCTAATTTATTCAACAGAAAATTCTGGAAATCACTACTGACTAGCGGACTGTTAGTTTTTCTGTACGGAGTTATCATTGCCACCACAACAAACATCCTTATTGCTGGCATAAGTGGTCTATTAGCAATCATTGTAACTGGAGTAATGGCAGTATCTTTCTTTGCTCTGGCAACACACTCATCTCAACTCTCTAAATGGATAGCGGTTGCAGGAACCGTTGTTTTGATGATACTCGTGTTAGCGTTCGGCGCTGATTCCGGTAGATCTATGCACGGACTGGCCGGAGTATGGTTTTGGATACTTACCACCCTTACCGTACTAGGAACTTTCTTTTATGGCTGGCAAATATTCCTGATACTCATTAGTAAACAACACTAAAGCTGTAAAATTCTTGCCCAAATCTCAATATCGAGGTTTGGGCTTTTTAATATCTAGAACAGAGAGCAAACCCCAAACATTAGCAGCGACTTAGGCCCTTCGATTTTTCACTAAAGTAAGAAATTTTAGATTAAAGCAAGCCCATCTTGTTTGTGAGGTCTCGTGTAATAAAAAATATGAGCGGAGAACTTGATTCGTGTCTCGTAGATAAAGGCTGGTGAGTGAGCATTATTCTTTACGTTCAAAAAGCGGTTCGGGCTTTTCATGCACCGCAACAATCTCCTGAATCCGCTCGGCAGTCTCGGGCATAAATGGTGTCAGCATTGCGGAAATATCGTAAAGACGAATTACCAAGTAGGCCACCACTTCTTTGGCAGCCGCGACCTCCTCTTCATCGTCACTTTTAACCTGCTTGTAGGGCTCTTTTTGGGCGATAAAAGCATCCAAGTGCGCCACCTCGGCCCAAATGTAGTTGAGAGCTTTATCAAACCGGTAGTTGTTCATGTGCTCTATTAGTGTTTCCATATCCTCGACCTCCACAGTAGTCTCGGCCTCGTGATCAAGCGCCACCTCTACCTCATAGGAGACGGCCATGTTCATGATGCGACTAACCAGATTACCGAGACCATTAGCCAGGTTGCCGTTATAGGCTTCCTTCAGTGACTTGGCTGTAAGCTCCGGATCATCAAAGGGGTGGAGATGCCGCAGGAGGTAGTAGCGCAGGAAGTCGGCGCCGTACTCAGAAATAATTTCGCTCGGGTCAATCACATTGCCGACCGACTTACTCATCTTCTGGCCATCACTTTGAATGTGGCCATGAATGACAATCTGGCGACTTGGTGAGATACCGGCCGAGAGGAGCATGGCCTGCCACATCGCCGACTGCTGGCGCAGATTGTCCTTACCGCAAAACTGGACCGGCGCTCCATCGGCCCAGAAATCTCTGAAGAGGTCGGTATCCTCAGGCCACCCGAGCGTTGAGATATAATTTGAGAGCGCATCAAACCAGACGTACATCACCTGTGATTCATCGCCAGGAACCGGCACGCCCCACGGCATCTTCTCGGCCACCCGCGAGATTGAAAAATCCTCCAGGCCATCGGCGACAAATCGCTTGATCTCATTGAAGCGCTTGTCAGGCACAACGAAGTCAGGGTGCCTTTCGTACAGCTCAAGTAATTGATCGGCGTACTTAGAGAAGCGGAAGAAGTAATTCTCCTCCTCAATCTCTTCGGGCTTCTGGCCGGTATGATCAGGGCACTCGCCGGCTTTGTTGAGATCACTTTCGTTGACAAACATTTCACAACCAACACAGTAGAGGCCAATATAGGCTTTTTTATAAATATCGCCATTATTAGCACACCGCTGCCAAAACTCCTGGGCGGCGTGCTTATGACTTTCGTCGGTTGTGCGCACAAACGCATCGCTGGATATATTCAGAGTCTCCAGCAAATCGCGAAAAAGCTGGCTTTGCTCTTTAACAAACTCCTCTGGTGAGACTCCTTCACTTTTGGCTTTTTTATAGATCTTCTGACCGTGCTCATCGGTACCGGTATTAAAGAAGACCTCGAACCCTTCCAGGCGCTTAAAGCGAGCCATGGCATCGGCGCGTACCAGCTCAAAGGCATGGCCGAGATGAGGCGCACCGTTAACATACGGAAGTGTCGTGGTGAAGTACTTATGAGTATTTTGAGTCGGCTTAGTATCAGACATAACGTGTCAGCCTGTGAAGATAATTAGTTGGCGCCATCGGCAGATAATTCGGTCTTTGCTTCGCCGTGCTTGACCGTATCGACATCGTGAGCAAACTCCATAAAGACCGCGGCCAGCGGAACCGCCAGAACAAATCCTAGAAATCCAACTAAGCTGCCGCCGATCACAATGGCAAGGATCACAATAATTGGTGGCACCCCGACGGTCTTGGTGTTAACCAGCGGTACGATTAAGTTATTTTCAAACTGCTGCACAATGATGAAGAGACCGGCGGTCATCAGTGCCAGACTCAGGCCGCCCGAAATACCGGCCAGACCAATAGCCGGAACTGCCGCTAGAATTGGCCCGAAGACCGGAATAATCTCGAACAGTCCGGCTAAAATACCGAGCAGTAGCGCATTTGGTATCCCTAAAATTGAGAGACCAAGATACACCAGCACACCAATAATTAGCATTAACACCAGCTGGCCCTGCAGCCACTGGCCCATCTTTTTTTGTGAACGATGCCAGAGGTTCGTGACGTAGTCTTCCCGACTAGTTGGAACCACCAACCGCAGAAACTGCTCGATACCACCCTGACGAACCGCCAAGTAAAATGACAGTATAATAATAAGAAAGAAGCTAACGACTCCTCCGAATATTGAAGAGATAAATCTAATGACATCCTGACCACTCTCGAGAGCTGTGGCTTGCAGATTACTGGTTAATTGCGATATTGACAGCGAGCCCTCGCCCAAAAAGGTACTCTCAAGCTGCAGAGAACGGATGTACTCCGGTGCTTGTAAGATCAAATTAGAAAGATCAGAAATAATCGGCGGGATTAGAAAGTACACGAAGGTAAAGAGCCCGGCAGCACCAAAAAGGTATAGCCCGATTACCGCTATAGTACGGGGTATTTTATGCTTCTCTAGAAAATGAATCGCCGGCTCGATAGCAGAAGCAATCACCACCGCCGTCAGAACAATGAGCAGGACATCAACCAGTAGATAAAGAAGATACGCCAGCAGTATGAAAAACAGCGTGCGAATGATGGTGCCCGAATTGATCCGAATAGTCTGTGTATCCATATCTCAATAATACCACGGACGCCGCGAGCTGATAATGAATTAGCGTTTCACTTGGCCGGAAGCACCGGAGCTGCGCAGATCATCGGGCACCGTTGTCGGTGGGTCAATGTCGGTAATCTGGACCGCCGCCTCGGTAAAGCTATCCTGACCGGTAATTGAGAGATCCTCAAGTAGCGGCAGAACCTGACCGACCTGATTTTGATTCGGGGTAATTTCTACAGGGATAAAGATCTCCTGGTGTGCGCCCGTGTAACCGGCACCAACCGTAATCTCACCAAGCCGCCAGGTTACCCGACCGGAGACTTCATTGTAAGAGAAGTCACTCGAGGATGGTGCGGGATTTCCGGCTATCTCTACGTAGGCCGGAAGAGCTGCCTGGAACTGAGCACCGGTAATGCGGTTGGTGGTGTTGGATACGGACAGATGTAGGGTGTAGGTGGTGCGCTCATCAACCTCCGGCGGCGTCGGACCAGTATTAGAAAAAGGACCATCTTCATGTAAGGTATCGGCCGTGAGCTCGATGATCGATGGAAGCTTAATGGTGCGTTCAAGGCTGGCGGTAACGGGGTTAGGAAGTGAGCTTGAATCTGGCGTCTGCGCCTGCATAGAGATGCTCAGATTAACCACCGGATTCTCATTGCCTTCAACGAGCGTTTGTGAATCGATCGTGGCGAACTGGAAACGAAACTCTCCACTGTCTCCCGGAGAGATAGTAGCTAGCTGGCTGTTGGTGCGTGAGTTCCAAGTGAGAGCTCGCTGGTCTGATTGATACAAGCCGTCATTAGAGGAGATACTGCTGTAGTCGATACCCGGCCCAGAAAGACGAGCGGTTATCTCGCCACCGCGAGCGGTTGTATTGAGATTACTTTGCCACTGCAGATCTCCGTCAATTTCGAGGCGGTCGCGGCGAGTGTCTTGGCTGATGTTGAGATCAACTCCAACACTGATAAACGGCTCCTCAAGATTAACAATAGTCGCCTGCGAGGCGAACAAAGTGCCAATCTCAGTAGCATCGCCAACACGAGCTGTACCAGCCTCAAAGCCAAACGACTGCTCGGCGGTGGCATTGCTATCACTAAACGCACCGGTAATCTCGATCTCTCGCTCAGCTCCAGGAGAAATGTCGCCAAGCTGCCAGACATACTGACGATAGGAAGCCTCCGGATCAACCGACTGAGGCACAAAGCCGAACGGATAACGAGCCACGAGAAGCACGTCACTGAGCGAGCGCGTAGCATTGGAGCTGACCGTTACTTTTAAAGAAAAGGGTTCGCCGGTAGTGACCTGGCCCGGAGCCTCAATCACAAGCGATAGCGGAGACTCAGATACTTCTACATCGTAGGAATCGCTAACCGAAAAGATGGCATTGGAGTCAGCCACCTGATACTCCAGACGAAACGAGAGCTGCTTTTTTTCTCCCTGCTCGCCAAACAGGCTGGCCTCGGCGGTGCGCTCGATCGTTTCATCCGAAGCGATGCTTCCGAGCGTCTCCCGGCTTCGTCGCAGCGACTCGCCGGTATTGCTGGGCTGGCGCGTACCGCCGGGGTAAATAATAATTAACTCAGCGGCCTCCAAGGTTACGGTATTACGGTTGGTAACACTAATGGTGAAGTCGGCCGTTTCGCCAGCACTTACCGACGCCGGGCCATCAACTTCGATCGCAACCTTATCGGGCGAGACGCCACTCCCGCCAAGACCAACGGAAAAGACGGCAAAACCAAAAGCGAGGATAAAAAAGAGCGCTGACCAGCCGAGTAATTTATTTAAAAAGGAACCATCTTCCTCTTCTTCAACCGGACGGCGGCTGAGATCCTCTGGTGGATCATCGTGATCAAAACGACGACGGATGCTGGAGGTATCGCTGGCTGATAGCTGACCTTCCCGCCGCGAGCTGGCCGGCTGACGGTTGGAGTTAAGCCGTTTACGGAGACGCTCTATGTTGCTTTCAGAGGACTGGCTCATTACGTTTACTATACCATCTTTACAGCTGAATTGTCTCAAGCGACTGATTGATCTGACCGACTGCCTGGGTGGTAAGAGGGGCGAAGGCGGCCATGACACGAGCACTGTAATCGGCACTCTGAATAAAGGGCTCAAGCTCGCGAGCTTCTGGATCTGGAGCGTAACCCAGCTGAACCAGCGTACGCAGGACCAGTAAATATTCACTTGATCGAAGATCATCGGCGCTTTCACTATCGGCCACCGCCTGCAGGCCGTGGCTAATAATATAATAAAGATCACGATCAGTTGCCTGCTCTGGTACCAGACGAGCCAACAGCCGTAAAAAGCGTTCAATGACAATCTGCTTGCTGGCTGAGCTAGAAAGAAGCAAAGCTCTTTTGGCCGCCGCACCAACCAGGCGCCAACCACCACGGCCACGGACTAAAGAAACACTACTCAGACTACCGACCTGTAGAGCCGGAGCCAGCTTTGAGGTGACCTTCCGGATCGACTGGGCGCGGGCGAGAATACGTCCGAGCTCTCGGGTATAAAGAAGGAAGCTACTATTGGCTTCGCGCTGTGGCCAACGCTTCATCACGAGCGCCGGCGTATCATAAATACAATACGACATTATATATCAAGCTTAACCTCAAAATGAAAATCGTGCACATCAACTATGGCGCCGTCTGTTACCGGGGTGAAGTTAACCTCTTCAATACTAGCGGTGCTCGTGAGCTCCTGGCGATGCTCGGCAATTACCACCTTGCCGGCTACGTTAGTTTCTACCGCGAGCGTTACTTTGGTAGCCGGATCAAGCTCGGCCTGCTTCCTGAGCCGCTGGATATTACGGAGGAGCTCACGGGCGGCACCGGCCTCCTTAAGCTCGGGCGTTAGTGCAGTATCAAGGGTGGCGGGCTCATCGAGCTCCGGGTCAAACTCTATTTTCTCAACGTTCACTTCGTCACGCAGAATATCCAGAAGTTCATCATTACCATCTAATCGCTCGCTCTTGAGGGTCAGGGTAGATAGCGGCTGGCGAACCTTAAGCTCGGCCTGGCTGCGCAGGTCATGCGCATGTGAGGCCGCCTGTCGAACAACCTCCATGTTTTCCAGCAAATTACGGTCTACCTCATTACGAGGTGTCGGCCAGTCTTCTAGGTGGACACTTTCTTTTTTTCTTCCATCAGTGATATCTCGGTAAAGACTTTCGGCCAAAAAAGGCATGAACGGTGCTAGTAAGAGGGATAATTTCTCAAGTACGTAAAGCAGTGTTGCCAGGGCCTCCTGTCGCTCAGCTGCTTCAGCAGCCCGAATTCGATCACGCGAGCGGCGCAGATACCAGGTTGATAAATCATCCACAAAGCCAGTGATTGGCTGAGAAGCCTTATCAAGTTGGTAATTTTCTAAGCCCTTCGTTACGTCTGTAATCAACTGATCAAGCCGGCCGATAATCCAGCGGTCAAGGACATTATCGAGTGAAAGCTCAACCTCAAGTGCTTCTGCCTGCTGTGAAGCATTGCTATACATCTGAACAAACGAGTACGTGTTGGTGATGCGGTACATGACCTTTTTTACGACCTCATCAATCTCATCTTTGGAAAGCGTGACATTCTCGCCGCGCACAAGTGGTGAGTTAAGGAGAAAGAAGCGTAGTGCATCGGCACCGTACTCATCAAGCACGTCCTCAACAGGCGGGTAGTTACCTTTGGACTTAGACATTTTCTGGCCGTCCTCAGCCATTACCAGACCACTGACAATTACGTTTTCATACGGACTTTTATCAAATAACCCAACCCCAAGCACAAGCGAGGAGTAGAACCAGCCGCGGGTCTGATCCAGTCCTTCGGCGACAAAGTCGGCGGGGTAACCTTTGCCAGATTCGGGGTCAAAATCATTATTCGATAAAGGATAGTGCTTGGAGGCATACGACATCGAGCCGGACTCAAACCAGCAGTCAAAGACGGCATCAATCCGGCTCATTACGTGCCCATCATCATTTTTCCAGGTGACTTCGTCAATATACGGGCGGTGAAAGTCGAGCTCGAAATCACGGTTGTGCGGGTAGGGCCAGAAATCAAGCTCTTTGAGCTCACCAGTTTTCAACCCAGCACCAGAGTTGCGTAACTGTGCGATATCGTCACTGGATTTCAGATCAGTAGTCCACGCAAGAAGCGACAGCGGTAAACCATGACCAACGAAAAGAATATTTTCGTCCGTGTGCTTTTCATTAATATCAAAAATAGCTCGCATCATGCGCGTGCGAATATCAGCGTAATTTTCTGCGCCATCGACCGACTCCTCAAAGCGATCCATCTCAGTCTGGGCCTCGTGCCATTCGCTAACCAATTTCCCTTCAAATGAACCGGCCTCATTTTCGATAATACGCTCATCGACGATGATTTGCTTCTTAGATAACCCCAGCTCAGAAGCCAGAAGCTTGGCTGTTTCCTTTGTTCGCACCAGCGGCGAAACATAGATGCAGTCAATCTCAGCATCAGCCAACTCCTTTGCTGCTGCCTTTACTTCGGCCTTTCCAGTCTCGGTGAGGGAGTGGCTATTTTCCGGCGATGAACTCATGATACCGGCGACATTGTGATCTGCCTCACCGTGTCGCATAATATAAAAATTATTTTTGCTTTTGGTTTTTTCTTTCAACTCCTTGAGTGAGTCAATCACCTCTACTGTTTCGCCGTCTGCTGACTTCCAGACCGGCAGCGGCGCTCCCCAGAAACGCTCCCGGCTAATCGCCCAATCACGGGCAGCCTCCAGCCAGTTGCCAAAGCGGTTAGTACCAATTGCCTCTGGCGTCCAGCCGACATTTTTATTTTCGGCTACCAACTCATCTTTGAACTTGCTCACTTCCACGAACCAGCTAGTGGTCGCATAATTTAAAAGCGGTGTCTCGCAGCGCCAGCAGAGTGGGTACTGGTGATGGAGATTCTCTTTTGCAAACAAAATCTCTTCAGCGGCAAGGTATTTTAAGATTTCAATATCAGCTAGAAGGTGCTCCTCGTCGCCTTCATCTCGCGGCTTGACCTTCATGCCGGCAAAGTCAGTCACGGCTTGAGTGAACTCGCCAGACTCTGTGACATGATGAACAATCGAGATGCCAAACTCCTCGGCCATCGCCAGGTCATTGGCTCCAAAGGCGGGAGCAATGTGGACCAGGCCGGTTCCTTCTTCAAGGGTGACAAAGTCGGCGCCGTAGACCTTCCAGGCGTTTTTTTTGCCTTCGATATCGGCGTCTTGAAAGTAATCAAACGGCGGCTGATACGTTTTAGCGACCAGCTCCTCACCCAAAAATTCTTCTGCAATTTCATATTCTTTATCTGCAAATACCTCCTCAGCTCGCTCTTTAGCAACGATATAATTTTCACCGTCGCTAGAAACTTTTACATATTGTAAATCTGGATTTACTGCTACCGCCATGTTGCCCGGAAGTGTCCATGGCGTCGTCGTCCAGATCAAGAGACTCGTATCTGGATCATCAGCTAGTGGCAGCTTTACCGTCACGGTAATATCCTTCTGCTCATGATAACCCTGATTGACTTCAAAGTTTGACAGCGGCGTCTCACAGCGAGGGCAGATCTGCATCGCCTTAAAGCCCTCGTAGATAAGCTCCTTCTTATTAAGCCGACCGAAAGCCCACCAAATACTCTCGGTGTAGCCTGAGTCCATCGTGCGGTAATCATTCTCCATATCCACCCAGCGGCCAGTGCGCGGGATAATCTTTTTCCAGTCGTCGGCGTACTGCAGCACGAAATCTTTGGCAACCTCGTTAAATTTCTCGATGCCGTACTCCTCGACGTCTTTCTTTGTCTCTAACCCAAGGTGTTCCTCTACCTGGTTCTCCAGTGGCAAGCCGTGAGTATCCCAGCCCCACTGGCGCTCGACATGATAGCCCTGCATAGTGCGGAAACGGGGAATGGCGTCTTTGATTGTGCCAGGCAAAATATGTCCGTAGTGTGGGGTGCCGGTGGCAAACGGTGGACCATCGTAGAAAACAAACTCACCCTTTGGTGCGTCTTTTTGGAGGGTTTTTTTGAAAATGTCATTCTCTTCCCAGTACTGTAAAATCTCCGCTTCTTTTTGGGCAATATCACTTTTTTTCTTGTGGCTCATATGTAGAAAATAGTAACACATTTCACCACCCTCAGCAGGGGTGTTGGTTGCAAGTGACCTGGCCCGTGGTATAGTTTACATAAATAGTAGTTTCCAACTCATAGACGAGGTGATCTCATGGCCAAAATTACTGATCAACCAATACCTACAGACAATAAGTACACCGGCTATCATCGTCAGCGAGCTGATGGGTTTACTGGAAGCAAAAGTACGAGAAAAATATCGAAAGCAAGCCCAAACAAAGCCCAAAAGCGACTACAGCAGGCACCGCCACATCTACAACCCGGTAAGCATATCGGAAAGGTTCACTAGCAGATCCACCCATTTGCCCCAGTTTCGCTGGGGCAAAACTATGTTTAGAGACGAAATTACGCTATAATAGATGCAGACTAATCAGAACCTTATAATAAACCCCTGACACGATGGATAACGACACGAAACGACTGTGGCAGCTTTACCGAGCTGTTTACACAGCCGTGGTACTTCGCGAGCAACCTGAGCTGTTTAGCAAAGAAGAGAAGCATGCCCTTTTGCCATGTTTGCGACAAACGCAGTGGCCGCTGACACTTGATATTTTAAGCAATCAGCAGCTGATAAATATTGTTAACAGATGGTTTGAGGAGAATTTTCAGACCATCATAAAAGATCATTTCCACAAAAGTGTTAATTTTCTGACGGTGCAGCATGAGCTAATGTGTGTCGCACTTCCTAATAAACCAGACTTTTTCAGCAGAGAGTCTATAACGAAATGGATGGTAGAAGCTTTGGCCCAGCAAATCGGCCCAGACATCGACAAACAGAGCGAAAGATATCTCAATGAACTGAAATCTTCAATCACATAAAGCCGCGGGTATGTCACTCGGGGCTTTTTTTATTAGTAATAAAACTTCGTAAAATAACTAATACTTGACATTATTAATATATTAAAGTATGTTTGTGGACAGATAGCTTTTCGAAAACTAGACCAGAAACAAACCTTTACCGTTATGAAAGCACAATTTTTGCCCAAAAACAGCCCCGGCAGGCTATTGATTGAGCGCGCTAACTACCTCGACATAGTGCTGCCGCACGGAAACCCACTCCCCGATGATCCGGAGCTTATCCGTACCTTAAAATCAAAGCAGAAACTGCTCGAGTCGCACTACGGAGATTATTTCGACAATAAAGAAGCTTATGAAACTTCTGAAATTAGCTTCACTTACATGGAAAGAGCCCGTGGAGAAATCATCGAAGATCTCGCTCTTGTACTCGACGAAATCGAAGAAATATTTTTAGGAAATCCCGCTTATCTTCGAGAATAACTATAATTTTTTCACTCAAACCTCACTCTAGTGGGGTTTTTTTACATCTCTTCTGGTGCTTTGATACCAAGAAGTTTCAGACCGTTTTCAAGCACCTGAGCGGTGGCGGCAGTCACAGCCAAACGGTGCGCTGCCTCTGGCTCATCTGAAACAATCTGCGTGTTGCCATAAAAAGTATTAAAGGCCTGGGCTAAATCGTAGAGATAGTTAGCGACGTACCGGGGAGCGCGGTCGCGGGCCGCACGCTCGACGACTTCTGGGAAGCGGTAGGATAGTTTCTCAACTTCGGTCGCCTCACTCATTCCATCACCAACCTCTGGCGCAAGGTCTTCAGATTCAGCCTTTTTTAGTACCGCCTTTGCTCGCGCGTGCGTGTACTGCAGGTACGGGCCAGAGTTTCCTTCCAGGTTCAAAACTTCATCCCAGGAAAAGACGATATCCTTAATGGGGTCACGCTTTAGATCATTAAACTTAATCGCCCCAATTGCAACCGCCTCTGCTACCTCCTCATCGTCATTAAATTCCTCAGCACGCTGGCGCGCCTCATCAATAATCTCCTCCAGCCAGATGACGTTGCCGGCTCTGGTGCTCATTTTTCCATCCTTAAAACGGAAGAGGCCGTGAGTCAGATGATGCCGCTGCCTGTTTGCAAAGTAGCCCAACAGCTCCTCAGTTTCAAATAACTGTTTGAAATACAAGGTTTGTTCAGAACCAACCTCGTTGATAATAGTAATATCTTTTCCGTACTCACCGCGCCGCCACTTATCAGTTGCTAGGTCACGCGCCGCGTACGTACTCGTACCATCTGATTTCTCAATCATCAGCGGCGGCATAACTTCTTCGCCGGCTTCGTCCTCAAAATAGACAAGCTTGGCCCCCTCGTTTCGGGCGAGCATGTCCTTAGCCTCGAGATCCTGCTTCACCACGGAAACAAAATCCATAAATTTACTCTCTCCGTGAGTACTGTCAAAGGAGACACCGAGACGGTCATAAATCTCTGCAAAAGCATTCAAACTCCAGGTGCGGAGTTTATCGAGAAGCTCGCGCGTTTCACCATCACCTTCTTCCATTCGGGCGAACCAGGCGCGGGCCGCCTCGTTAAGAGTTTCATCTTCTTCGGCCTCCTTGTGAAATTTTACATACAGGGCCACCAGATCTTTGACCGGTTCGCTTGAATTCTCAATTTTTTCAATATCGCCCCACGCATCGAGCGCATACAGGACCTTGCCAAACTGCGTGCCCCAGTCGCCGAGGTGGTTATCACGAATCACGCTATGGCCGGTGAAGGCCAGAATATTAGCAACAGCATCGCCAATCACGGTGCTTCTGAGGTGGCCGACCGAGAACGGCTTAGCAATGTTAGGTGAGGAGTACTCAACAATAACGGTCCTGTCTGCCCCCATCGCTGAATTACCAAAGGATGCACCTCGCTGAAGTACAGCAGAAATCTGCTCGGCAAAAAAAACTGGCGATAGATGAAAGTTGATAAAACCCGGACCAGCCACTGCAAGTGATGCAACTTCGTCGGGAAGATTTTCCTCGAGCTTTTTGATAATTTTTTCTGCTAACTCGCGTGGGTTCGTATCTTCCCGGCCAGCAAGCTGGAGAGCGATATTCGTCGCATAGTCACCGTGCTCTAGATCAGCCGGGTGCTCAAGCTCTACCTCTTCTGGGGCGGAAATATCCAGCTTGGAAAGCGCAGTATCAATGGCGAATCGTAATGTATCAATAATCATTAGGTTTATTGTACAGTAAAGTCTTTGGGTTTATAACAAAAAGCCCACGGCAGGAAACTGCCACAGGCTTTAAAAATTAGAATTGATGATTAGTGAATGTGCGATTGGAGTACGTGAGAGATATCATACGAAACATCGTCGATTGATTGAGAAGCGTCGACGGTAATACATTTGTCTCGCTTTTTCGCCAGTATATCGTAGCCATCCTTTACTCGTTGGTGAAAGGACTGCGCTTCAGCGTCGAAGCGGTCATTGTCTTTTCGCTCGGCTACACGCCTGAGACTCACCTCGACAGAAAGCTGTAAATAAAGATACAAATCAGGCTGACAGTTGGCGACAGCGGCCGTATTAAACTTGCGAAAATCAGCCAGTAGATCAAGCCGCTCTCGCCCATAAACCTGATAAGCAATAGTTGAGAAGTCAAAACGATTTGAAACCACCAGCTTCCCGGCCGCCAGCGCTGGTGCAATCACCCGCTCAACATGATCGGCTCGCGCCGCGCAAAAAAGCATCAACTCAGCTCTAGGAGTAATCGGAGTATCTCTTTTTAAGAGTAAAATGCGGAGTTTTTCAGCTAATTCGGTACCACCCGGCTCGCGGGTAAAGACGGTATCAGTTGGTAACTTTTCTTTTAAGATATCAATCTGGGTATCTTTCCCTGAACCCTCACCGCCTTCGAAGACGATGAAAGTTCCTTTCATTTGATTAGACATAACGAATTTGTTTTAGTTGTAAGTAACGAGTTATCTTCTACATAAAGATTACTAACCATCAATTGATGTGTCAACTTTTATTTGCTATACTCAACGTAAATTAGAACATTACAATTAAACCCCTCCTGTTATGAAAGAGTACTTAGATATTCTGCGCGATGTATATGAGAACGGCTGGGATGCCGAGACAAGAAATGCTAAAACCCGAAAATTATTCAGTTCCGTATTCCGCTTTGATTTACAGCGCGGATTTCCGGCCGTAAGCACCAAAAAACTGTATTTTAAATCAGTTAAAGGCGAGCTTCTGTGGTTTCTGCGTGGAGCTACGCGAGACGGTCGTGCTGATAATAATGTCCTTAAAGACATTATGGGAAAAAGCAAAGATAGTCGCACTATCTGGTCAGATAATATTGAAAAAAAGTGGTGGCAAGAAAAGATGTTGTTCGATGGCGACGTCGGGATGAGTTACCCTGTTTCCTGGCGCAACTGGCCTTCCGCTTTCGATGATGTAGACATTGACCAGATTGCTTGGGTAATCAAAAATATTAAAGAAAACCCACAATCTCGCCGGCACGTTGTCTCTAATTGGAACCCGGACACGATAGATAAAACCTGCTTACCGCCGTGTCATACGCAATTTATCTTTAACGTAATTGACGGAAGGTTAAATCTGCAGATGACGCAACGCTCTGGTGATACTGCGGTGGGAATTCCGTTTAACATTGCCAGCTACGCAACGCTTTGCCACATGGTGGCGCAGTTAACCGGCCTTGAGGTAGGTATATTAGTCATCATTATTGTTGACGCCCACATCTACCGCGCTCACTTTGACGGGGTAAAAAAGCAGCTATCACGAAAGCCCTGCGAGATCTTTCCCACTCTTTGGCTAAATCCAGAGATAGATGATATCGATGATTTTGGTATGGAGGATATTAAACTGAGAGACTATAAAGGCAATCACCACCCTGCCATTAAGTACGAGATGATCGCTTAATACCCTACCCAACTCAACCAAGCCGACCCACTCCGGGTCGGCTTTTTACTTTGCTATACTAATCACATGGCCTTGTCTGATAAAAAAATCCTCGAAGCCAAAGAAGCTAGTGACATTATCATTGAACCCTACGACGACAAGAACCTCTCCACTGCCAGCTACGATGTAACCTTGGGTCGATACTTTTTTGCCGAGAAATCTCCCGAGCACTTTCAGCATATTTACAACCCGTATGATCAGGATCATGTTGAGCGGGTCTGGGGAACTGAGGCACTGGAGGCAGCCTCGGCGGAGAAGATTTTTCAGCATTATAACTTTGCCTTTAACGGCATCGCTCCGGATGATGAAGTGATTGTCCTCGATCCCGGTGAGACGATTCTGGCGCACACCAATGAGTATATCGGCGGGCGCCGTCACATCACCACCATGATGAAAGCTCGCTCAAGCCTCGGGCGTAACTTTATTGAGGTCTGTAAGTGTGCTGGTTGGGGTGATGTGGGCTTTGTCAATCGCTGGACGATGGAGATCACCAACAATTCACAGCACTACGCGATTCCACTCGTGGTGGGCCGCCGGATTGCACAAATTGTCTTTTTTGAGACTGGCGAGATTCTCGGTAATGATTATGTTGAGGACGGTAAATACCAGACTAGCGCTGACCTTGATAACTTGAAAGAATCCTGGAAGCCAGAAATGATGCTCCCGCAGATGTACAACGATCGCGAAGTTGGTGAGTAACTTTTTACAGACAATGTTTTTGGTAATATATTTAGAGACAGAATAGAATCTCTAAATTAAATACTGATGACAGGGCCGAACTAAACACAGACTCTACTGAAAGACCCTGAAAATATCATCCTTACTCGAAACTACGAGTAGAGAGCCGGCGCAGCCCACGTCGTGCACTCAAGAACTCTAGCGCTTGAAAAAGCACTTGCATTCTCTCCGAAGAAAATCGGTATCATTGGCGGGGCGGAAATTTACAAGCTGTTTCGATGATACAGATACCCTCCATATCACTGTCATTCCCGGCAGCTATGAGGGTGACACGTACATTTCCAGCACGCTGGAAGACGACTTCGCAAGCCTCGGTAATAGCATACGTAAAGACAGCTCGGTGGGAAAACTTCGCTTCACTACACTAAAAAATAACCCAAGACAAAAGCCCCCCCCTACAGGGTGCTTTTTACATAATTATCAATTGCAAACATGTTTATTTGCGAGTACACTACGGGCAGAACTGAACCTCTCATTTAAAAATCAAAGACAAATGGACCGACAAACACGAGCTACTTCTCTAACTGCGTTAATTATCTTCACGGAAGAACCCGAAAACGGCCGAGACTGTGATGTCCCCTGGAAAAAACTACCCCAAGCGTTAGCCTGGATAAAAGAACAAGGACAGAGCAAAGCCATAATCATGACAAGCGATACCGACCGCATCCTTCCTCTCGATCTGACTGGCTGCAAAAAAATTATCCTCACTAAGGACAGAACGTACGAAAATAGTAAGTCAACGTTAGCAAGAACGGTTAAATCGACGCTTAACCTTGCTGCCGTGCCAGGTTTAGAGCCAGTTGTAATCGGTGGTGGTGAAACCTACAACCACTTCCGAAGCGAGATAAACACTCTACATTTGGTTCTATCGCCAGCAGACATGGCTCTGCCAAGCGAGCTACACCATGACTTCCCTTACGTAATTAGCCAGAGAACAAGCGGACAATCAAAAGAACACTCCGCTCTCGTTCTTGGGCGATAGACACATAGCCAATCATAGCGAACACAAACAAAAAGCACCTCACCCAAGGTGCTTTTATTCTTTTTTGCCTGCTGTGCTACACTAGAGAAAAATAACCTAAAACTATATGATATGAAAAAATAACTTCAGCAAGTTCAGCAATTTCATAACACCTTTGGACACCTGATTAATGATGAGCCGGTTATGCCACAAGAAAATGTCCAGAAGCTACGCGCCAAGCTCATTAAGGAGGAGTTAGAAGAGTTCAGGGCAGCGAATGAGGACGAAGATATTACCGAAGTGGCCGACTCTCCTGTACGTCGTCTACGGCGCAGCCGTTTGCTACGGGCTCCAAGACGTGCTCGAGGACTGTTTTGATGAGGTGCAGCGCTCTAATATAAGTAAAGCTGATGAAGATGGCGAAGCTATTTTGCACGCAGATGGCAAGATTTTAAAGGGAGAGAACTACTCGCAGCCGGATCTGGAGGCTATTATTTCAAAAAAGATTGAGAATGACTCGCAATCAATTGATTAGCCTGTATACTAATAAATAGACACGTAACTTTTCAATCACAATCAAAGCAGAGATCTCATGGAAAACTCACAAAACGCTAAGATATCAGCCATTGCGGCTCACAGCATCGGCAATCAAGTAATCGGAAAGGACGGTGCCACTCCTTGGAATATTCCTGAAGACATGAACCACTTCAAACGAGTCACCGCCGGACACACTGTCATTATGGGACGAAAAACCCATAAGGCCATCGGGTTCCCTCTGAAAAATCGTACCAATATTGTCCTGAGCCGGCAGACTGACTTTCACGCCGAAGGTGCGATTGTCACTAACTCTCAGGAGGAAGCCCTCTCGATTGCCCAGGCCAAGGAATCAGAGGAGATCTTTATCATCGGTGGTGAGGAGATTTACCGCTTGTTTCTCCCGCAGACCGAGCGTTTGTACTTAACGATTGTACGGAAATTCGTCGAGGGTGATGCTTACTTCCCGAGCTACCGCGATATATTTACACGCGAAATCAATCGCACCGAGTGCCGCACACAGGAGACCCCATTCACATTCTTAACGCTAGAGCGACCTTAACTAACCAAGCCATTAAATCAGTAAACCCCCACTCTCGCACTATGAGAGTGGGGTTACTTTTTAAAAAAATTATTAAACTACTCCTTTTTTAGTGCTTATACACACGCATAATAGTCCTTGTTACGTAGCATGCTACGTAACAAGGAACAAAATAGAAATAATTTATTGAAGTAGATAATCTTTCTGCTCAAAATCGCAGTTCGAAGAAAAATTGAGAATCAAAGTGAGTGGTATGGGACCGATACCGTGAGGGAGACTCGGAGATTTTACTTTACTTCAATGCCCATTTCTCTGCTCAACGCTCTGCGTCTGCGCTTTAGAAACCCACGGTTTCTAACCCTCGTCCCGCTAAAGCGGGACTCGCTGTCTTCCTTCACGAAAAACTATCGTTTTTCGGCCTTTTTGCGAAGTATTGTCTATCGCAAATATATCTATTTTATTTCAATGCCAATCACTCTACTCGCTCGTTTCCACTCGCTGCGTCTTGGAAACCCACGGTTTTCCAACGGTCGCTATACTCTTCTGCGCCGTGAGCCCCGCGAACGCGGGGTGAGGAAGTACTCCTGGGGTGCCTTCCTCCACGGAAAACTGCCGTTTTCCGACCCTTTCACAGGTCAATGCAATCTTGTAAAACTATCCTTTTACTTCGATTCCCATCAATCTACTCACTCGCTTTGCTCGTTGCGTTTTGAAAACCACTCGGTTTTCAACGCTCGAAAACTCACTGCGCTGTGAGCCAGTTTACTGGTGAGGAAGTACTCCTGGGGTGCCTTCCAACACAGGAAACTGCCGTTTCCTGACCCCTTCACCGATCAAAAGTCATGTCGGTAAAATAGCTTTACTATTTTACCTCTATTCCCATTGATCGACACGTGCCCATGATGATCTTGTCGGCTGCCTCAAGGTCATTGGCCGAAAGGTCTTCTAGCTTCTGCTCGGAAATTTCGCGCACCTGGGCTCTTGTAATGGTTCCGGCCGTTTCATTAAAAATATCGCTTGCACCACTTTTGATACCGACCTTCTTTAAGATCAGGCTAGAGGCTGGCGGTGACTTAAACTCAAGCTCAAAGGAGCGGTCATCATAGACAGAAATAACCACCGGGATGAGGTCATCACCCATCTCGGCCGTTGCCTCATTGAAGCGGGAGACGAACTCACCGATGTTCACTCCCACCTGCCCAAGGGCCGGGCCGATTGGTGGCGCCGGAGTTGCCTGCCCGGCTGTGATTTGTAGTTTCATTGTGCGTTCTATTTCTGCCATATTCTAGGTTATTAGGAATCTAGGAATCTAGGAATCAGGTTTCTTGTAAGCCTCTAAAGTGTACTATTTTGAGTATTAAAATCAAGGGGGCGTTCGCCCGCCTGCTGTGTAAGACACAAATCAAGTTCTCCGCTCATTTCACTCTGCGAGGTCTTACACAGCAGGCGGGCTCACTTTAAGGTTACCGGAAGCAAGTCTCGCAAAATTTCTAAAGTAGTGCGCCAAAAATGGACACCGGATTAGTCTACTAGATTTGTTGTACCTGTAAAAAGTCCAACTCTACTGGGGTTTCGCGGCCAAACATATTCACCAACACCTTCACCTTACCGCGCTCGCGGTCAACCTCTGAAACACTTCCCTCCAGCTCATCAAACGGCCCGTTAATCACCCGCACCGCATCACCTTCAGAAAGATTAATCTCGTGCTCGGTCGCATCGGTCGACATCTGGGCAAAGAGCTCCTCGACCTCGCTCTTAGCCAGCGGGTCAGGCTGGGCACCGGAGCCGACAAAGCCAGTCACTCGCGGGGTATTGCGCACCACGTACCAGGAATCCTCAGTGATCTTCATCTGCACCAAAACATACCCCGGATAAATACGCTCCTTCTCCTCCACACGCTTGCCACGCTTCACCTTCATGACCTGCTTGGTGGGAACAATAACGTCAAAGATGAGATCATCCATATCCATGCTGTCGATCCGCTGCTTGAGATTACGCGCTACCGCGTCTTCATGCCCGGCGTAAGTGTGGATAGCGTACCAGTTTTTGGTCTCTTTATCAGCCAGGAGATTGTTGTTATCTGTATCTGTCATAAATTTATATGATGTAGGCTTCGAAGGCAATCCCGAAGATGTAATCAAAAGCACCGAGGTAGTACGCAATCGCCACCGACAGAGTAATCACGAGCATAGTCAGGTAAGCTCCCTGCTTTTGGGAGGGCCAGCTGACCTTCTTTAGCTCGTGCAGGACTCCTTTGAGATATGTAACGGGTTTCATTGTGGTGGTTATCTTTAAAAGCGCCCTTTCGGGCGCAAGTATGAAGTATAGTACCGCACGTAGCAGCTAACGTCAAAAAGTTTCCTGGTTTATCCTTCCTTTTGCCACTGACGTATCTGAACCAGAAGTGGGCTAGCGATAAATATAGAGCTGTAAGTACCGACAATAACTCCAACGAGAAGCGTTAGGGAAAAGAGCTCAGTTGACTGGCCGCCGATTAAGTACAGACAAAGGAGAACTATTAGGGTCGTCAGCGAGGTATTAATTGAGCGGGCGTAGGTTTGAGTCACGCTCTTGCCGACCGTATCGGCGAAGCTCTCGCCATCAGCGCGCTCGTAGCTTTCGTGGAGATTCTCGCGAATCCGGTCAAAGACAACGATGGTGTCGTTAACAGAGAAACCAAGAATCGCCAGCAGCGCCGTCACGAATAAAAGATCGACCTGGGCACCGATGGTAACTCCCAGCACCGCAAACACGGCCGTAGGGACCAGGATGTCGTGAATCAAGGCAACGATGGCAACCGAACCGTACATCCAGGAAGAAATCGGCTCGGAAACCTTCCGAAAGGCAAAGGAAACGAACAAAATGATGCCCAGAATTACCGCAATAATGCCGTAAATTGCTGAGCGGGTGAGCTCGCTTCCGACCGTCGGGCCGATCGAGGCAAAGCGCTCCTCAGTCACGCTGCCGATGGTCGTGACACCCTGGCTGGTGGTAGCGCTTGTGGTGGCAACCGATTCAGTCGACGTCGCCGAAGAGCTCGTCGCGGCTGAGTTGAGTGACCCAAGCTCCTCGAGCACTTGAGTGCGCCGGCCTTCTTCTAAGAAGGGTGAGCGGATGATGTAGCCGTCTTCACCGGTTGGCCGCACCGAAGTGCCTTCGATTCCAGACCTATTAAGAGCCGCTTCGGTCGCGGTAATGCTTGGCCGCTCACCGGAGAAGCTCACCTCCAGAATTGAGCCGCCGGTGAAGTCGATCCCGAAGCTAAGCCCGAAGATGCTAACAAGAGCAATGGCAGCCACCAGAATCAGACCGCCGATAGTAAGAAATATATTTTTGTATTTGATGACATTCATAATTACTCAGTATGCTCATTAAACTCCTTACCACTGCGCAGGCCGGGAGCAAACAACGTGTGCTTGAGCTTGGTGCGCTCCTTACCGCCAACGGCCAAAAGGAAGGTTCGGCTGATCGTAATGGCTGTCAGCATTGATACGAGCACTCCAAGACCAAACGTAACCGCAAACCCCTGGGTCAGCGTGGTGCCAATGTAGAAAAGAATCACCGCCGTAATCAGGCTTGAAATGTTAGCATCACGAATTGATGGCCAGGCCCGCGAGAAGCCCTCCTTCACCACTTCCTGCATCGAAGCATTTGGATTCGAGAGCTCTTCTTTGATCCGCTCGAAAATAAGTACGTTGGCATCGACCGCCATACCAATACTGAGAATAAACCCAGCAATACCGGCGGCTGTTAGCGTCACCGGTATTAACTTAAAGATTGCCAGCATAAGTAAAATATAGATCGCCAAGGCGCCAACTGCGACCAAACCCGGCAGACGGTACCACAAAAGCAAGAAGATTGACACAATGATCAGCCCGATGATACCGGCCTCAATCCCCTGCTCTTTGACCGCCTGACCAAGAGAGGCCCCGACCGTCTGCTCAGAGACAATATCAATCGGTACCGGCAGGGCACCAAGATTAAGCTGGTCACGCAGTGCTAGCGCTTCATCGGTACTAAAGTTACCACTAATCTGGGCGGTGCCGCCGGTGATGGCAGTCTGAATAACTGGGTTGGAAATGAGCTCACCATCAAGAAACACCCCCAGCACCTCACCGGTATGCTCCTGGGTGATGTTGGCAAAAATTTGCCCGCCTTCATCGTCAAATTTAAGCAGGACGACCGGTTCATTGGACACGCCCTGCCCGCTACCAAACTGTACCTGGGCACTCTCGACAAAACGACCGGTCAGGCGGGGCTCTGTAGCTTCATAATTGGCCGCCGGTGAGCTCGTGCTGGTTGTGCTGGAGTCAAACACCTGATTGGTGGGATCGTTGGCACTGCCGGTCTGCAGGCGAAACTCCAGAAGCGGTGCCTCACCAATTTGGCGCTTCGCCTCAGCCACATCCTGTACACCCGGCAGCTCAACAATCAAGCGATGCCGAGTGGTGCCGGTGATGCTTGTTTCCTCTACCTGAACCAGCGGCTCGGAAACCCCCAGGGCATTGACCCGCTGTTCGATGATATCGCGCAGTGAGGACATCGCCGGGTCAATCTGGGAGGAGTCGATCTCGGACACATCGGCCTCATAAACCAGGTGAGCCCCACCAGAGAGATCAAGGCCATACTTCAAGGGGTAGTTAGAGTCCGGGTTCGCCTCAGTGCTGTAGACAAAAAACCCCAGCCCCAGGCTGGCAATCAGAATCAAAACAGCTATGATGCGAGTCTTCGTCACAATCTTTACCCTATCAAAAGTAGCCCACTTTTACAACTACGCATCGTGGTGGGGTCTATTTTCCCGAGCGCGACGCCAGGACTCGAAGGGTCTGAAGAGCAATCTTGAGATCAAGCATCAGGGAGCGATTCTTTACGTAATAAAGATCATAAGAGAGTTTTTCGCGCGCCTTCTCGGTGTTAGCCGCAAACTTCGGCGGGTTCTTCTGCTTGAGCTGGGCCCAGCCAGAGAGACCGGGCTTAATAAGCTCGCGCGTGTTGTGAAAGGGAATTTCTTTTTCATAGACAGACACAAGCGCCGGAGTTTCTGGACGCGGACCAATAAAGGACAGATCACCTTTGAGGACATTAAGAATTTGAGGGAGCTCATCAATACGAAGCTTGCGCAGTAGTTTACCAACTCGAGTTACGCGATTGCCCTCTGCAACGGTTTTATTAGAAAAGAGCATGGTGCGAAACTTATAGATGATAAAAAGCTCATCATACTGACCAACCCGCTCCTGCTTAGAAAAGAGGCTGCCTTCGCCACTACCGGCGACAAGCAGGAAAACGAGCGGATAGAAAGGTAGGGATAAAAGGCCTAAAAATAGGGCTATTATTATGTCCATGCCGCGTTTGAGGGCATCGTAGGCAGCGTGGGGGCTCTGGTGAATATGCTCGATAAACCACTCATGCCCAAGCCGCTCGATCGGCACCCGATCAAACACAGCTTCGTATAAGGTATCAACGGAGAGAAAGTGCAGGCTGGCATACAAAAAAGAATGCAGGCGGGGAAGAGCTGCTTGAACTGTTTCATTGTGGCGATCAAGAATGACGAAAGAGATCTCGTAACTATTAATAATCTGGCGGGTCGTTACATAAAGCTCTTCGGGTGTGTAGGCATCCGGGTCAAGCTGTGTTTCAATCTCTAAACCATAACGACCTTTTTTAATTTGCTCCTTTAGCTCCGCCACCAGTGGCCCGCCACCAATCAGAATGGCCCGGGATGGCGCCCGTGCCTCCAGTAGAGATGTCGCCCAGTAGCGCCAGACTACCAAAAGAGCCGATGATACAACGATGTAGATAAAAAGATTTGTCTTGGGTGCAATGGAGAAAAACGGGATTGCATAAAAGAACACCACGGCAATCAAACTGTTTATCGCCTGTGTCTCTAAGATGCGCTGCCATAGCGAATCAGGAAACAGCAAAGTCTTGCGGTCATACAACCCAGCCACAAAAAAAATCAGCGCCGAGACAATGAAAAGAGCTGAGAAGGCCGTGAAGTGGTTTGCCAAAAGTTCCCCGGCCGGAACCTCTCCGTAACGCAGCAGTAGGGTGGCGTAGAGAGACACCGACAATAGCAGCATATCACCGATAAATAAGAGAAAATTAGGAGTGTTCTTTATGGTTGGCATAGGTAACTGATTGGCTTATTTTCTATATATTAGCACGCCTGGCTGGTTACTCAGACCGAGAAAAAAGCGATAACCGGCTAACTCCACCCAGTCGGCGATACTGCTGCATACCCGACAGAATCCCTAAGGACAAAAACTCTATCAACAGATGACTACCTCCATAGGAGGCAAACGGCAAGGTCGTACCAGTAACCGGCAGCAGGCCGAGATTAATTCCGACGTGCAGCACGACATGAGTCAGCAGGTACACAAACACTCCGGCGCCAAACAAGCGCTCAAACTGAGTCTCTCCCGCCAGAGCTAGGTTAGCAATCCGCCAGAACAGGATTCCATAGAGAAATAGCAGAATAAGCACACCAACAAACCCCCACTCCTCGGCAAAGGCTGCAAACACAAAATCGGTCTCGTACTCCGGGAGAAACTGCAGCCGACTCTGGGTGCCGTAACCGACCCCTTTTCCCAAAATTTGGCCAGACCCGACCGCGACGGTAGCCTGGCGAGCATTGTAACCAGCCCCTTGAAGATCCGCCGTTGGTTGAATAAAGCTGGTGACGCGCTCCTTCTGCTCGGCGGTAAATCCAAGCGTCCACAACAGTGCTAAGGCGGCTAAACCGGTAAGGAAAATAACTAAAATATGGCGAAAGGAGATGCCGGCCACAAGAATCATGCCAAACCAGATAGCGGCAATAATAATTGCTGAACCAAAGTCGGGCTGAAGAAACACCAGCCCGGCAATTAAGAAGGTGTACAGACCAGAAACGATAATATGGCGAAAATTATGAATCAGCGCATGGCGGCGATCGAAGTACTTAGCCAAAACAATGATAATTGCCAGCTTAGCAGGCTCAGCCGGCTGCACCCGCAGTGGCCCCAGGTCAAACCAGCTCTGGGCACCACCGCTGGTAGCACCAATGATAATCACCAGGACCAAAGACAGCAGGGTTAGTATAAAAATAGAGATGACAACAGCCCGGCGGCGCAGGAAGCGATAGGTACCAAGCGCAGCCAAGAAAAAAACAGCCAGCGACAGCCCGATCCAGATCAGCTGCTGAAAATACAGGCTTGAATCACCGCCAAAGGAGCGAATCGTTACCAGTCCGGCAGCCATGATTGGCAGCGTGGCCGCCCAGAGCAGCCAGTCGATGTGTCCAAAGTGGTCGCGTAAGTAAGTAAACACGAAAAAGGGTTACTCCGCCGGAGCGTAATTAACCGGAATAATCTCGCTGCGGTACGAATCAGCTTCAACAAATGGCTCACGCCAGGTAAAGATAACCGGAGTGGATTCGCCTACTCCCAGCCGGCCAAGAACGGTCCGGGAAACGTGGACAGCTTCACCGGCTTGGTTAAATATAATCGCCGCCAGTCGAATCTGATCAAAAACACCGGTGTTAGTATTGGTAATATTGAGCGACAGTCGCGGACGCGGTGACAATGTCAAGGCTCGATCACTAACAGTAAAACGAACATCGGAGAAGTCAGCCTGCTGCCAGAAGGGGTCTTCGGCTAAGCTGAAAACTACTCGAGCCGGCAGCCGGCCATTAGTATCAATTCCGCCGACAAAAGCAAGCGTGGTTGGCTGAGGGAGGAGGTTTATTTCACCACGACGCTCGGTAATGAAGATATTGTCCTCGTCATACAGACGAAAAATATAGGGCACGTCCCGAGCAATTAAGTTAGTATTAGGATTCTCAATATAAGCAGCTACGCTGTAGACATCACCCGAAACCCGGAAGGCGCGATCCCAGACGATATCAACCGCCGGCGTCTGCGCCTGACACACGGCCTGACATGCCCCACCGCAATCAACTCCGGCTTCAGTGCCATTCTGTTCACCATCAAAGCAGGTCGGTTCAGGGAAAAACGTCGCTGCGTAAATAACTCCGGCCACAATAACAAGAGGAAGGAGCGCCAGGGTGGTGTAGGTTAATTTTCGTTTACTGCGCCACTGCATTAGCTCTAGTATAGCTTATTTGCTGGCCGGTTTCAGCTATCCACATTGAAGCATTCACAAATTTTGAGGCGTGCTAAGATAGATTTATATGAATGACGTACAGTTTCAAGACAATGAAAGAAGACGTCGGTCTCATCCTGGTGAGAAGAAGGGGGCCTTTATGAAGTTTCTTAACAAGCAAGGATTAAGTGATGGCGCGGCCAAAAAAGTAATGTACGGCGTCGCCATTGGTGCCTTTGTCCTTAGTCTGTTCTTCTGGTTCTAGCTGTAAAAAAGCCAAGACACTAAAAAAGCTCCCGAATTGGGAGCTTTTTTAGTGAGACCGCGCCAGTTCAGGTTTTGAAAATCCGCGCCGTTTCATGCTTTATTGAGAAGTTTGGCTACAAAATACCTGGCACCGACCTACTCTTGCCCCGAAGGACTACCATCGGCGCTGGGAGACTTAACTGCTGAGTTCGAAATGGGATCAGGTGTGACCCTCCCGCCAAGGCACCAGGAATTTTACAGCCAAAAAACACACAGCACCGCGCCTTAAGGCATATACCGACCAGCCGACCGAAGTCGGGAGCGAGGTCACACGGCCGAAGCCATAGTCTCCCCACTCTCAGCATATGCCTCAAAGCGCGCTACTCAAACATCAAAACTACTCCAGATCAATTTACATTTATTTTTGTGATACACACAGTTCCTGCGGGAAACATTCGACGAATTAGTACTCCATGGCTAAATGTATTGCTACACGTACACCGAGAGCCTATCAACGTAGTCGTCTCCTACGGGTCTTAATGATTCCTTATCTTAGGGTTGGCTTCCTGCTTAGATGCTTTCAGCGGTTATCCAATCCCAGCATAGCTACTCGGCACTGCCGTTGGCACGACAGCCGATACACCAGAGGCTAGTTCCTCCCGGTCCTCTCGTACTAGGGAGAACGCCCTTCAAGAATCAACGCCCACAGCGGATAGAGACC
>Ga0306901_1000235_pt1 | contig 27021 bp, 28 predicted proteins | sample AntRauMFilla3767_FD_190431 | JGI IMG/M metagenome (GOLD analysis project Ga0306901, IMG submission 190431) | Saline lake microbial communities from Rauer Islands, Antarctica - Metagenome Filla 3 #767 (v2) (version 2) | ecosystem: Environmental > Aquatic > Non-marine Saline and Alkaline > Saline ... | reverse complement strand
AGTACTTTATTACGTAGAAGGAGACTTTATGAGCCGTGAAGGCGTGGAAACGGCCAGCATCACCCAACACCCGGGCGGCATTCCCCATGGTCCGCATCCCGGTAAATACGAAGGGAGCATAGGCAAAGAAGCAACCGACGAGTATGCGGTGATGATTGACACCTTTCGTCCGCTGCACCTAACCACCGAGGCGAAAAAGATTGATGATGACAGCTATCCGTATTCGTGGATTGACGATAAGAAAAATAAAAAAAATTAAGGCCGAGGAATAAGCATCAAATAAGTGTGCAATCTTCTGCTATTGATCACTTATTTGCTCGGCTGCTCTGAAAGCGTTGTACACATTTACCACCCCATCCGAGACCGACAGATCACTAAATTCGCCTTTCCTGGATTCTTTGTTGGCCTTATGCGGGATGATGACTGTTAAATCCGGATATTTCTGTACGCTTTTCAAGATGATATCCCGCACTTGCGTAGCGCTCAGATCAGGAAAATAGCTCATTAGCAAAGCAGCCGTTCCACTCACCACCGGCGCGGCCATGCTGGTACCCTGGTTGCGTTTGTATTTATTATCCGGAATGGTTGAGTAGATATCAACCCCGGGAGCAAATAAATCAACGGTTTGGTCGCCAAAATTACTGAAGCCTCCCGCAAACGTCGTGTCCGGTTTCCATGAACTGGCACCTACGGATAGCCATAATTGGGCCGTGTCAGAGGTGTCAAAATAATCGCCGTAGGCATCGGTAGGGTAGTTTTCTTCTTCATCGGTATTTTCGGATGAATTACCGGCGGCGTGGACCATCAGCACACCGTTTTTGTCGGCATATCGGATGGCGTTATCCACCTCTTCTTTATAGGGAGAATATGATTTTCCGAAACTCATATTGATGATATGAGCCCCGTTATCTACGGCATATCGGATGGCGTTGGCCACATCTTTGTCGCGCTCATCGCCGTCGGGCACCGCCCGTACCACCATAATGCGCACATTGCCGGCTACCCCGTTCATGCCCATTTCATTATTGCGAACGGCTCCCACAATTCCCGCAACGTGCGTGCCATGGGTGGCATCGGGGCCGGCTACATCCGGGTTTCCATAATAGCGTTCGGATTTATCCTCATAGTTGTCGCCTACAATAGTACGCGAAGAGAAATCGGGGTTGTAGCCGTATTTGGCAAATTCGTAAATCTGTTTCTTTTGTTCGGCAATCAGCGTTGAATCAATATTATTTTCCAACACGTAGCTCATCACATTTTTAGCGAACGCCTGTTGCTGGTCTTGCGGCTTCAGCTCTTGCACATCTTTGAGATTGTACGAGCCGTCAAAATATTGGCTCAAAATTTCATCACTCTGCGCCATGCTTTGTTCAAGTGAAGTGACATTATTATAGCGCTGCAGCTGTTCATTAATCTGGTAGCGATATTCATTTTTCACTTTTTTAAATAACTCATATTGTTGCTCTTCCGCCGTGGTGAAAGAAGTGGTATCTGCGTCTGCAAATGTTGGTTTCAGTCGCTTGTAAATGCGGGTCACTTCAAACGTATCATTATCCACATTTTTACCGTCGGCGCCGCCAATAAAATTCCAGCCGTTTACGTCATCGGTGTAGCCATTGTTGTCATCATCGGTATTATTGCCGGGCACTTCGTCTTCATTCACCCAAATGTTGGCTTTCAGATCTTCATGGTTGATGTCCACGCCGCCGTCAATGACAGCTACAATAACCTGTCGTTGGGGTGATGTATTGGCCGGCATATTTTCGTAGGTCAGTTTACTGCTGATGCCCCGGAACCGGGTTTGCTCCTCGTCTAAATGATGCCAGTTTTCCGGCGGTTCGGTCATGGTTTCAAAATCAATCATTTCTGCAGATTCATCGGGCTCCAAAGATTCAACAGTATCGGTGGGTTTAGCCGGTTCAGAGGTCGCGACTTGCTCGGATGTAGAACAGCCGTAGGTGAACAAAATTATCAGGCTGAACAGGAATATTCGATTCTTCATAACCATAAATTTAAAGTCGGAGTTTTAGGTGAAGTGGCAGATCAGTTGCTATTTACAGATTCCAAAAAACGTTTGGCAGACTGTTGATAGGCTGCCTGCAAACTCTCGCTGATGGCCTTATCCAGCCATCGTCCGGTTTCGGTGTTCCAAAATGAAATATACCGTTCCAACACATCCTCAGATACCTGGTTATACATGATAAGCTGTTCCCGGTTGAAGCTGTTGGCGGCTTGGTTTTGCTGTTGCTGACGAAAGTTATTTATAATGCCTTCAATTTGCACGTCACTAAAATTGCGTTGCGTACTTAGCTGACTCAATGCCTTGAGAACCGAGCGAAAAACGATGACGGATGATTCGATGGAAGATTCACCAGCAGAGGTCGTTTCGGTTAAAGTGCTAATCATTTTTTTGCGTGATTCAGCGGCCGGGCTTTGATCAAGGTCATACCGTGTAATAATGCGTTTTCGTTTGCCTTGGAGCGTGTGGTAATCGCGGCGCGCTTGGGAGATTTCCTGGACGTAGTTACGGGCAAGCCAGTCCGTAATTTTTGGTTGGTATTCGGACGTAAACTCGTTTTTAAGTGCTGATTTAAAATCACTGAGCAGTTGGTTGGTTTCATAAGCTTTATCAAACTGTTCCAGCATTTGTTCATTCGCAGCGGACGCGAGCTGCAGCGGGTTTTGCTCAAACTGCAATCGAATGGTTTCCGGGGCTTCTCCCAGCTGGTATTCAAAGGCCATGGCATTCACAAAACGGTCAATAAATGATGCGTTGGCTTTGGTCGGCTGGCCCGTAGCCATAAACGGGAAGGTTAAAACATAAAGCAGAATTGCAGTTTTACAAAACCGGTGGGTAAGAGATTTCATGGAATTAATTTGATTTTTTATTATCAAAGCTAAGCTAATGATATTTTTTTGTTCACTAAAAAATTTTTTCATTTTTAATGAAAGTCTTTTTTGCCTTTCACGCTTCCATTAAATAACATAATTACATCACTAATTGGTATGAATTAATTGTATTTATGAATTTTAAAAAACTTCAGGATAAGATAGATCATGCGCGCACTTTGAGTCATTCTCATTTGTTTGAAATTTCCGTCGCCGATTTTCCCGATCTCATCAATGCCTATGCCGATAGTGATGCTCCGTACTTGACCTATATTGACAAAAATGATCACCGCACGGCGTTTACCTATGCCAAATTTTGTGAAAAAGTGTATGCCGTGGCCGGCTTTTTGCAAAACCGGGGACTTAGCCACGGAGATCGCATTGCTACGATTTCGCATAATCATTGGCAAACGGTGGTGCAATATTACGCAGCGTGGTTGTTAGGCCTGGTGGTGGTGCCCATCAATTTGGGCGAAGACGATGAGCGCATCGCCTATATCCTTGATAATGGGAACGTAGAATTGGCGTTTGTCCGCGCGGATTATCGCAACCGCATGCGTAATATTTTGGAAAGCAACGGCGCGCTGAAAAATATAGAGCCGGTTTTGTGTGAAGATTCCATCAAAAACTATGCATCAAGCGAAACCAATTTACAGCTCCAGGATGAATCGCTGGCTGAATCGGAGGCGCTTGTAGTGTTTACTTCCGGAACCACGGGCGCCCCCAAAGGCGTTGTGCTCACTCAGCGAAATTTGCTGGAAGATGCCCGCTCCATCAAACAATGGCATAAAATTGACAAACAAAGTCGTATGATGTGCGTGCTTCCCATCCATCATGTAAACGGGACGGTGGTTACGCTCATAACCCCGTTTTTTGCCGGTGGCTCAACCGTGCTTAATCAAAAATTTCGGGTAAGCCGTTTTTTTGAAATCATCAAGCAAGAGAGCGTCCATATTGTGAGCATGGTACCCACGCTGCTACAGTTTTTGAACAGTTATTATGAGGATAAAAATCAACCTGATACTTCAAGCTTACAGCATGTAATTTGTGGAGCCGGTCCGCTTACGGTCAATGTTATGAAAACGTTTGAGCAACGTCTTGGGGTTCGGGTGATTCACGGCTACGGTCTCTCAGAAACCACCTGTTATTCCTGTTTTGTACCGCTGGATGTGGATGAGCAGGATCACAAAAAATGGCGCAGTGCGTACGGTTATCCCAGCATTGGGGTAGATATTCCCGCTAACGAAATGGAAATACATGATGCCGATGGCAATTCTTTGGATGAACAAGAGCGCGGGGAGATTGTCATTCGCGGGGTAAATGTTATGCAGGGATATTACAAAAATAAAGAGGCCAACGAGCATGCATTTGCCCACGGGTGGTTTCGCACGGGTGATGAAGGTTTTTTCGTGCGTGATGATATGAACCGCAAATTTTTCTTTATAACCGGTCGGCTAAAGGAGCTCATCATTCGCGGTGGAGTGAATCTGGCGCCGCTGGAAATTGATGAGGTGATTAATAACGCTCCGGGCGTTAAAGCGGGTATTGCCGTAGGTTTTAAAAACGACTGGTACGGCGAAGAAGTGGGTGCCTATATTGAGCGCGGGAATGATAGCGGAGTGAGCAAAGATGACATTCTTGAATACTGCCGCGAGCACTTGCCGTTTTCAAAAACGCCCAAAGTAGTGGTATTTGGTGATCAAATTCCGGTGACCTCTACAGGAAAATATCAGCGCAGAAAAGTGGAACATCATTTTGAGGAGTGGAAAGAAACACAGTTTCGGGAAAAGGGTTAAAGGTCGAAGGTCTAAAGGCAAAGGTTAAGATTTACGGGTCTTTTAACCTTCAACTTGAGACTTTCGACATAAAACAAACAATAAAGTTTGCACCATTCCCCGTTATTTAATAAAGTGTGGTAAAGCAGTTGGTTATCATCAGCAGAAAATCGGCGGTATAAACTATTTAGGAGGCTTATATGCGGAATATTCAACTCAATATCGATTTATTTACCCAAGTTCAATCAGACGTAGAATCACGTCAATACCGGGTTCTTGACACTCTAAAGAAGATTAGCGATGATTTTCAACGGAATCGAATTTATCCGCATTTGTCACACTTGGTCGAAATTTACCGCACCCTTGATGACATTTGCCGGCGGCTTAAAGATCTCCGTGATGAATTTCCTAAACGTATTAAAAAGATTGATTTTGTAAATCAGGAGATTGAACATGAGGTGGTTTTTGTGGATGGATCTGACCTGCAACAGGTTGAAGAACTGATTCAGTGGGCGCTCCCGCATATTGCGGTTAAAATTGAGGAAGGGAAAACCATCTACGAATTTGTGAACGAAGAGATTAAGCTTGAAGAAGTAGGTATCGTTCCAAAATATACCGATGAGGGCTACTTATTTGTGCCCGATAACGAAGAATCAAAGCTGCTTCTATTCCAGTATGAGATTTCAATTTTTCAGGGCGCACAAGATAGGTACCGTTCGCTCAAAACTGATTTTTTAAAAGCACTGGAACAAGGGCGGGCGCTCCTTTCACCCAACTCCATTAAGCTCGATTTAATAGACGAATACAAAAAGCTGCCAAACCCCGCTACATACTCGTTTCAAACATCGCTTGATTTTCCGTTCACCGAAACGGTCTTTCCCATCGCCAAGCGAAAGCTTTTAAAGCAGCTGGTAAATTAGTTTTGAGTGGTGAGTGTTCTTGCGTTTGTTTGGGGTGATTAAAGAGTAGAGCATATGAAATATTCATTTTTAAAAAGGGCTATGAAAACTCGACAGTGTCTCACGACTCAACACTCATCACTCACGACTATCAACAATTGCCAGCGTACAGCGCGAAATACACACTAATTTGTCATCAGGCGTGTGAATTCTTGTTTCCCAGACGTGAATTTTGCGACCTTTGCTTATAGGGCAGGCCGTCCCGTGTACCATCGTTCCTTTAGGCATGGCTCGCAGATGGTTTGCATTAATTTCAACGCCTACCGCCGTTTTAGATTCATCCTCAACATTCAGCCAGGCACCGATGGATGCCAGCGTCTCAGCCAGCGCCACAGACGCCCCGCCATGTAAAATACCGAAGGGCTGTATAGTATTTTCATCCACCGGCATGGAGGCTTTCACTTCATCCGGTTTAAAAGAGACGAAATCAATGCCCAGGGTACGCCCCATATTGGGTGGCATGGTTTCCATAAATTTGCTCACTTTTTTACTAACCGACGGGTCTATATGCATGATCTAAAATTAAGTTAAATTTTTTTTCTAAAATATATTAAATGTTTTGAATACTCATTTAAAAGTTTATAATTAGTTTGTCGTTTAATTTATTTACATCAAACGGTTTGATTATGAAAAAATCTGATCCAACAACAATTCCTGCAGTAATTGATAAAGGAATAAGCAGCCACAGCCAAGATGTTTTTATTTCTACGAAACGCAACGGCAATTGGGTTGAAATGGACAAGCCTGAATTCCTTGAAAAGGTACGGCATTTAGCACTCGGGTTATACGACTTGGGTGTACGAACAGGAGATCGGGTGAGCCTTCATTCCGAAAACAGTGCGGAGTGGTTGGTTTGTGATCAGGCTATCGTTTCTATTGGGGCCATAAATGTGCCCATCTATACCACGCAGCCCGGTAAACAGGTAAAATACATTCTCGAAAATTCTGAATCTAAAGTTCATATTGTTTCGAATGATGCGCTTTTTGCGGATACCAAGCCGATCATGAAAGGTATTGAATGTGTGGAGGCTATAATTACCATATTCGGTTCCAAACATAAAAAGTTGCGCCCGATTGATGAAATTCTGGAAATGGGCCGCCAGAAGAATGAAGAAGAGCCTGAACTTTTTGAGCAGCTTAAGAGTAGTTTGGAGCCGGATCAGCTGGCTACGCTTATCTATACATCCGGCACCACCGGCGATCCCAAAGGAGTGATGCTTACCCATAATAACGTGGCCTCTAACGTGCGGGCTTCGATGGAACGGATTCCCTTTGATGATGAAGTGCGTAAAGGGGAAAACATGCTTTCTTATCTGCCGCTTTCGCATGTCTTTGAAAAGGTAATTACCTACATGTACCTGAGTCTGGGATATCCCATTTATTACATCGAAGATGTGGAAGAAATAAGAGAAGATTTTCAGTACGTAAAACCATTCTTTTTTGCGACTGTTCCACGCCTGCTCGAAAAAATACATACCGGCATCAAAGTTAAAGGCCAGGAAATGAGTGGCCTTAAAAAAAGAATCTATTATTGGGCGCTGGATCGGGCCAGTGAGTATGATCCCGAGCATCCGCCTTCGGGACTCGATGCCCTAGCACATAAATTTGCCGATAAAATGGTGTACAGTAAAATACGTGCGTTATTCGGCGGCAATTTGCTTGGTTTTACCAGCGGCGGTGCGGCCCTGTCACCGGAACTATTTCGCTTTTTTAATGCTATTGGTCTTAAAGGTAGTCAAGGCTATGGGTTGACCGAAACATCTCCCGTACTTTCGGTTACGGATGAAGATCACATGCGCGTGGGCAGCTCGGGACCGGCGCTTTCCAATGTGGAATTGAAAATTGCAGAAGACGGTGAAATCTTAGCCAAAGGGCCTAATGTTATGCAGGGTTATTATAATAATGAGGAAAAAACCAATGAGGTCTTTACCGAAGACGGCTGGTTTAAAACGGGGGACATTGGAAAACTTGAGGACGGTTATCTTTTCATTACTGATCGCAAAAAATCAGTTTTTAAACTTTCTACGGGTAAATATATAGCGCCCCAAACCATTGAAAATAAGCTCATTAATAGTGGATATATTGACCAAGCAGTAGTAATTGGCTATAAACGGAAGTTTTGCTCTGCTTTGATTGTCCCCAATTTCGAAAATATTGAACGCCGATTGAATGTTGATGCACACTCTGAGGATAATAATTTAAGTTCCAATTCAGAGGTACGCCAGCTTATTCAAGACGAAGTTGACAAAGTGAATAAAGAGCTTTCACCATGGGAAACAGTGAAAAAATTTGTGCTGCTGGATGGACCGTTTACCATCGAGTCCGGTGAATTAACACCCACGCAAAAAACGAAGCGCCCTGTGGTGATTGAACGCTACGCGGAAGAGATTGATTCTATATACGAGGACGTTAAAGATGAACAAGAATAGTTTTTATCTAACCATTTAACTCAAACTGATTGCATTTCATGTCAAAAAATACCTATTCGATTCGTAAAGTTGCTGTTTTGGGATCCGGAACCATGGGCAGCCAAATTGCTGCTCATTGTGTAAACGCAGGACTTGAAGTTTGGCTGCTTGATCTAAAAGATGACGGTGAAAATCCGAATAAAATTGTTGCAGAAAACATTAAAAAGTTGAGCAAAATGAGACCCGATCCGCTGGGGCTTTCGGAATATGCGGAGCGCATTACCCCGGGGAATTTTGAGGATGATTTGGATGAGGTAGTGGGAAAAGTTGACTGGGTCTGTGAAGCTATTATTGAAAAAATGGACATCAAGCAAAATATGATGGCCAAGATTGAAGAGGCCCGCCATGGAGGGACCATCATTACTTCAAATACGTCCGGGCTGCCTATTGGAGAAATTGGCAAGAATTGCTCAAATGAATTACAAGAACATTTTCTTGGGACCCACTTTTTCAACCCGCCGCGGTACATGAAGCTGCTTGAAGTTATTCCCACCGAGTATACCTCGGATGAGGTGGTCAAATTCATGGCAAAATTCTGTGAAAAAACGCTTGGAAAAGGAGTGGTAAAGTGTAAGGACACGCCCAATTTTATTGCGAACCGCGTCGGTATTTTTACCCAAAGTATTGTAATGCCGTATTTCTTTGATGGCACCTTTCGTGCAGAAGAAATTGATTTTTTAGCCGGAACACTTACCGGGTTTTCTAAGGCAGCCACTTTTCGTACAGCCGATTTATCGGGGTTGGATGTCATCAACCATGTAGCTACCAATTTGTATCCTGCTATTCCGGATGATGAACGGCGCGAGGTATTTAAGCTACCCGATAATTTTGGAAAAATGGTGGAACAAGGCAAACACGGCAATAAGGCGGGCGAAGGGTTTTACAAAAAAATAAAGACCGATAAGGGGAAGGAATACAAAGTTATTGATCCGGATTCGCTTGATTATGAATCGCAGATTAATCCTGAATTTGATAGTGCAAAAAAAGCTAAGAAAGAATATAAAACACCTGAAGAACGCCTGAAGTTTATGGTTAATCAGGATGACAAAGCCGGCGAATTTCTTTGGGAAATTCACGCTGATTTATTGCTTTATTCGGCTAATCGTATTCCTGAAATAACCGAATCATTGGAATCCATTGACCGTGCCATGAAATGGGGCTTTAACTGGCAGCTGGGCCCGTTTGAACGGTGGGACGCGATTGGGGTTCAGCAGTCTGTTGAGCGCATGCAGGATGAAGGCCGTGAGGTACCGCAATCTGTGCTTGATATGTTGGAATCGGGTCGCGAATCATTCTACGATTATGATGAGCGCACGGTGTACAACCTGGCAACCGGAAATATTGAAAAAATGAGTCCGCCGGCCAAAGGTTCTATCAGCGTTACACAGCTTAAAGCCGATAACAAAGAGGTGATGGGCAACGATAGTGCCGGTCTGTATGATCTGGGCGATGGCATCGCGTTATTTGAGTTCCGCACCAAGCAATATACGCTGGGTCGAGAGTTGGTACAGTCATTACAAAAGGCGTGCAATATTGTGGAAAAGGATTTTGATGCCTTAGTGATTAGCCACGATGGCGAGAATTTTACGTACGGCGCCAATCTTATGGAGGCCATGGGGGCCTGGAAGCAAGGCCAGAAGGATGAGATTAAAAAGTCCATCAAAGAATTTCAGGCCACTGCGGTTGGTTTACGCTATCAGCCGTTTCCTGTTGTAGTGGCGCCTTTTGGCCGTACGCTGGGCGGTGGGGTTGAATTTATGATGCATGCCGATAAAGTGGTCGCTCATCATGAGCTGTATGCCGGCCTTGTAGAGGTAGGCGTCGGATTATTGCCGGCCGGTGGGGGGACGAAAGAGCTTGTACTCCGCACCATGCAAAATTTAATTGATGATGAACAGGCCAATCCGGGGCCGTATCTCAAAGAAAAGTTTAAAACTATCGGGATGGCCAAAGTCTCGGAAAGTGCACAAAAAGCCCGGGGGTTTGGGTTTTTGCGTGATTCTGATTCTATTGTCATGAATCGCGATCTGCTGATAGCAGCTGCAAAACAAGAGGCATTAACACTTGCTAAAGTAGGATATCAACCGCCTGTAAAACCCTCTGTAGAAGTGCAGGGCAAAGAGGGTTTCAGCGCGCTGAAGTTAATGCTCTACATCATGCACGAGGCGCAGTTCATTACCGATTATGATAAGGTAGTGGCCGAAAAAGTAGCGTGGGTGATGAGCGGTGGTGAGCTGAGCGAACCGCAGGAAGTCTCGGAAGATTATGTGCTTAAGCTGGAGCGCGATGCCTTCTGGGAGCTCCTTGAAGATGAACGTACACAGGCACGAATAGAACACATGCTTAAAAAAGGAAAACCGCTTAGAAATTAGTTATTATTTGTATTAAGTAGAAAGTAATGAGTAGAGAGTTCTCATTTAATTGTAAGGAAATAGCTTTGGCATTGTCTTTATAGTAAGTATAAACATTAAACTAACTTACTATTATGAATAATTTCAGAGAACTAAATGTATGGCAAAAAGCTGTTGCTCTTGCAACAACGATTTATAGAATAACGGAAAACTATCCGAAAGAAGAAATTTATGGATTAACTTCTCAAATTAGACGGTGCACGGTTTCTATAAGTTCCAACATAGCAGAAGGTGCAGGCAGAAGAACCAAAAAGGATTTTCGTCACTTTTTAGATATGGCAACAGGATCTTGTTACGAGCTGGAAACACAATTAACAATCTCTAAGAATTTAGATTACATTGCTAAAAATGAATTTGAAACTTTAAAGTCTGACTTGACCGAAATTCAAAAAATGATGTACGCTCTTATAAAATCATTGAGCTAAAGACTTTATACTAACTACTAAATACTTTCTACTATTATGAAAGAAGTTGTTATTGTTGCCGCTACTCGAACGCCCTGTGGAAAGGCTAATAAAGGATCATTACGATTTACCCATCCGGATACGTTGGGCGGAGATGTAATTAAAGATTTACTGAAACGAGCGCCCTCTGTTCAACCCGAAATGGTTGATGATGTAATCCTTGGCTGTGCCTTCCCGGAAGCCTCTCAAGGATTGAATATGGCACGGCAATGTGCGCTGTTGGGTGGTTTGCCGCCCTCAGTTCCCGCCGCTACGGTGAACCGATTTTGCTCATCGGGACTTCAAACCATCGCGCAGGCCTCGGAACGTATTCAGGCCGGTGGCGCGGAAATTATTATTGCCGGCGGCGTTGAATCCATGTCGAAAGTGCCCATGGGCGGATACGTGGTTGCTCCCAACCCCGATCTTGTTGATAACTATCCGGAAATTTATATCAATATGGGATTGACGGCCGAAAATGTGGCTAAAAAATATGACGTAAGCAGGAAAGATCAGGATGAATTTGCCTACCGCAGCCACATGCGTGCCGTAGAAGCATGGGATGAAGGCCGGTTTGAAGGACAGATCACCCCCATAGAAGTGAAAGAAAAAATGGTTACGGCCGGCGGAGAAACCGAAGAAGAGCGCTTTATTTTTGAAAAAGATGAAGGTCCGCGCCGCGATACTTCCACAGAAGTACTCGGCAAGTTGCGTGCTGTATTTAAACAAGGCGGCACCGTTACAGCCGGAAATTCTTCGCAAATGAATGATGCGGCTTCGGCGGTTATGGTGATGACCAAAGAAAAAGCTGAGGAATTGGGACTGGAACCTATGGCTCGCTATGTTGGGTTTTCGGTAGCCGGAGTGCCGCCCGAAATTATGGGTATTGGTCCGGTTGAGGCTATTCCAAAAGTACTGAATAAAACCGGTATTGATTTGGGCGAAATAGATCTCATTGAACTAAACGAGGCCTTTGCGGCGCAATCCCTGGCGGTTGTTCGGGAACTGGATTTGGATGAAGATATCGTAAACGTTAACGGCGGGGCCATTGCCATGGGGCACCCGCTGGGCTGTACAGGTGCGAAGCTGACTACGCAGATTCTGTACGAAATGCAGCGGCGCGGCAGCAAATATGGTATGGTAACCATGTGCGTAGGCGGTGGCATGGGCGCGGCCGGCATTTTTGAGAATTTCGCTTGATTAGGTTGGCTAATAATTGCACTTTATTAACATAATGATCAAAAATGCACATAAAATAGAAACCTTGGAAAGACAAGAAGAATACGTGGGGCCTTCACAAAATTGGTATAAAAAGGCAGACGCATTATATGAAGCTGCACTTATTATAAACCCCAAGGCGGTAAAAGAAGGGGGCCACAACCACCTTGAAATGTTGGTTCATCTACGCGATCAACTGAAAGTGGCAAAAAAACACTCCCGTGCTAACTAACGTTCTTCTTTCAATTGTGCATATTCTCGATAATCATTCTATTCCATATATGATTATTGGCGGCTATGCCGCGCTGTATCACGGGCATGCTCGTTTTACAGAAGATATTGATATTGTATTAGGTGTAGATATAGATGAATTCGATGAGATTTTTAAGGCCGTTGGATCTAAATTTACACCACGTGCAGAAAATCCCAAGTCATTTGCTCAAAAGACCAATGTTTTTCCCATTATTGGTCGACAAGAAGATGTACGAGTTGACCTTATTTTTTGATTTCTTGAATTTGAAAGAGACGCAATTAAGCGAGCCCTGTCAACCTCAATTAAAGGAAGGAAAGTGCGGATTATACAGGCCGAAGATTTAATTATCTATAAAATGGTGGCAGGTAGAGCACGTGATCTGGAAGACGTAAAAGTTTTATTTGAGAAGAATAAAAATGAATTAGATTTGCAAAACATAAACAGCACCTTGCAGGAACTTTCCAAGCTATTGGGAAATGATGAAATTATAAAAAACTGGAACAGTATTACCTTCAATTAAAACTATGTTCACATCAGATACACTCCAAGATCAAACCATTCTTATCACCGGCGGTGGCAGCGGACTCGGCCTTGAAATGGCGAAAAAATTTGCTTCGCTGGGCGCCAATATTGCTATATGTGGCCGCACGGTTTCAAAGCTGGAAAATGCTTCTGAAGATATTGCTGACCAAGGGGATGGGCAGGTAGAAATCTATGAATGCGATGTGCGAGATTATGATCGTGTAAAAGAAATGATCGGCGAAATTGTTAATAATTTTGGGGCTATGGATGGTCTGGTGAACAATGCAGCCGGCAATTTTCTGGCTGCCTCCGAAGATCTGTCGCCCGGCGGCTTTAAGGCTATTATCGATATTGTGCTGCACGGCTCATTCAACTGTACGCATGCCTTTGGAAACTACCTAATTGACAACGATCGCAAAGGAAATGTGTTAAGCATTGTCACCACTTACGCCGAAGACACCGGTTCGGCCTTTGTGCTGCCTTCGGCTTGTGCGAAATCGGGCGTGTTAACTATGACGCGTTCACTGGCCTACGAATGGGCTACGTATGGCATTCGCCTGAATGCAATAGCACCGGGACCGTTTCCCACCAAAGGGGCCTGGACGCGCTTGGTACCGGATGAAAGTTTTGAAGAGAAATTCTTGGCTAAAGTACCAATGGATCGTTATGGAGAACCCGATGAATTAGCGAATCTTGCAACTTTTTTGATGAGCGATATGGCCGAGTACATGACTGGCGAATGTGTGGTGATTGACGGCGGTGAGAAGTTGGCGGCCGGGCAATTCAATTTTATTGACCAATTGGCACCACGGGAGAAGCTGAAAGAGTTTTTTGCGGCTATGAAGAAAAAAACAAAATAGTGTAATGTTCCTATCTGGTACTTATAATACCCACATTTATTGCAAGAACATAGCTGTGACTAAAATGATAGTCATCAACCCAAAATAAAACCCTTGGGTTTGCTTTCCCGGCTTTTTAAAGTGCATCAGGTTTTTAAATACAAAGTAATCTAACCCACGTTTGTAATAGAATTCAAATAATTGATTCTTCATAATTCTTTTCTTCCGTTAAAAGGATTTTCTACATCTGTAATATAAGGGAGATAAAATAAGGGAAACTAAATCTGTTAACAATTTATTAATTTAGCGTAAAATACTGCTATTCAATAACTTATATGGGGCTTTGAAATACTGGTCCATATTTCGACTTCTCCGCCAGCTGGCGGATGCGCTCAATATGACGTCAGTCTGAGCGCAATGAGCACCGATCTTACATCGGGCGAATGTAGTCTTCCGAAGGAATCCCTTCGGGAGAAGACTCTTTATGAGGTTTTGCAAAGCCCTGTTATATAATATTAGCAGGTAGGTACGCTGATGTTTAATCTGCCTATGTTAACTTAGTGTTAACAAAAAGTGTGCGATTTCTAAAAGCATAGTTAGGATTGGCCTTTAATCTGATCGACTAACCTTGAAAGCTGATGAAGATCGTAACTATTATATAAAGTAGCATTATTGAGCTGGATAGCTTTTAAAAACTGTATAGCAGATTGTTCAGCCGCGAGAGAAGGGTCGAACAATTTTTTTTCAAAATAGAGATGACCACTGGCATTTTCTTTACCCAGCCGAACGGTTTGTTGACCGACATTACACTTAAGTTGAAGGGTATTATTTGCTATAAAACGGCTATGGTTATTTTCTGTAGCAGAAACAGAAATATAAATTCCGGCCGTTGCCCCACTATTAAATCGCAGCATCACGTGCATGGAATAGGCTTTTCCGGATTTAAGTTTGCTTATATTAATATCGCTGTGGTGGACAGCCCCGCCAATATACTTTGCGCAATAGGCGACCTCGTCAATCCATAAATCCTCCAGTGAAATATTGCTTTCAAGAAAAGAGGTGTAGCTCATTTCACGCCTGACCTGAATAAAATTTGGAGTCGAAATTTGTTTAACCATCCACTGCGTAGCCGGTGCAAGAGTGGGCCAGTGCGAAAATTGTATTTGTACATTGGCCTCCTGCGAGGCGTGATAAATTTTTTCGATCAGTTGGGAATCACTTGGCAGGGTAGATACCAGGAAGGTTGGGATGCCGAGCTTAATTGTGTTGAGTAAGTTATTTAATCTTGCGGGGGTTTCATCCAGTAAAAAACAGGCATCAACCGCTCCAATATCGTCGAGGGTTGCAGCGATGCGTACTTCTGATACCAGTTGATGGGGGCGAAGATGTTTTTCCCATGCAACGGATCGTTCGGCAGGACCTATAATTCCTATTTTCATTTTGTATCAATATTCAAATTTTTATTGATACTATAGTTAGTAAATTGGCGGGTTTTTTCAAAAAGAAAGGCCGGTAAAATTCAGAAATTGAATATGCTTAGTCTGGCATTACAAGCGCAAGAATGAAATAAATAAGAATGGGTGCTCCCCAAAGCAGGAAAGTAAGGATGACAAACAGAATACGAATGATGGTTGCATCCCATCCCACATATTCGGCAATGCCACCGCAAACACCGGAAATCATTTTATCGGTACGGGATCGTCTTAATCGTGCGCTCATAAAGTTTTTTTCTAAAATATTTTAATCCGAATATCGTCATACGTATTATAATTACAGATGTTTCACTTGTAAATAAAAAGAAGTACTAAAGTAATAAATGGGGAAAATAAACGAGCTGTAAATTAACCAAAAAGGGGACTCGTTGAACAGAATAATAAGCGCCAGCAGCTGGAGGGTATACAGCGCCCCCAATACCAGTGTCAGAGTTTTAAAATGGTCGGTTTTAGACGGATAAATAAATTTGATGGGCAGGAATGTAGCAATGGCGAAACCAATTAATACCGCCGAAGCTACCGGAATCGAAAGTTGAAGCAAATAAATATAAAGCACCACAATATTCCAGAATGAAGGAAAGCCGGTAAAAAAGTCATCATCCGTTTTGGCTTCCACATTGGTGAAGCCAAAAATACTGGCAAAAGCACAGATTAATAGCACCCAAACGGGCATATCCATGATAGCGTAGAGCCAAACCAGCGGACCGATGGTCCACGTAACAAAATCGATGATGTTATCCATGAGGGCGCCGTCAATACGGGGGGCATTTTCATGAATGTTTACAGCGCGTGCCAAGGCTCCGTCCACGGCATCAACGATTGCGGCCCCGCAAAGAACCCATATCGCTTCTTGGAAATAACCTTCAAAAACTAAAATGATGGCCCATAAGCCTAAGGCAGCGCCAAGAGCAGTAAAACCATGAACAGCGTATGCGCGTATTTTCAAAGAAACCTGGTTCTAAATTAATGCAGTTTACTCTATTTATTTACTGCAATAAAACAAAAAAAGCGGAACCGATGAAGTTCCGCTTCAATTAAAATTGTAAAAATTATGCTCCCACCAGTGGCGGGTGCGGTCCACGTTTAACCGTGGACCGCACCTTAGTTGACCAATAGCTTCTTTATGAATTCATCTTAAACACAATGGGCATCGACATTTGCACATTTACCTTTTTACCTCTTTGGGTGCCGGGGGTAAATTCAGCCTGTTTTATTACTCGCAAGGCTTCCTCGTCACAGCCGCCGCCAATACCGCGAATTACATTGGGATCTTGAACCTTACCCTGTGTATCAACTACAAACTGGACGGTCACGCGCCCTTCTATTTCTTTACTTTTACATTCAGCAGGATACTTCACTTTGCTCTGCAATTGGGCCATGTCCACTTTTAATTGGGGCTGTTTTTCGACGGCAAGATAAATTTCCTCCTTTGAAATGTTAGATGATTGGCTAATTTTATTTTTGGCTTTCATTTCTTCATCGGTAAGTAAATCGCTTAACGCTTTTTCTTTGTCGTTGAGAGTAATATCTATGATGCCATTTTGCCCTGCGTCACCAAATTTTTCGGTGGCGGCATGACCTTTAAGCACCTCAATCGATTTTATGTATCTTGGTTTAAGTTTTCTCCAATTTTTTTTCTTCATTTCTTCTCCGTTCACCATGACAAGGGGCTCATCGTCTGTTGGGATTTTATAATTGTTGGCTTGCGTCTGCGTTTCTTCTACCTCACTACGTGTAATACCGCCTTCTTCAATATCGCTGCAGGCCATTAGGCCGGTAAGGGTCAGCGTGCATGCAAGCATCAGTGAAAAGCTCCAGCGAAGGGACGGGTTTTTGGGGGTTGACTGTTTCATGGTTTGAATGCGTTTTTTTAGGGTTGATGGGTTTACAGCCATATTAACAGCCGCAGCAGTTTTAAAAATGGGTTGGGGTAATAATTCAAACAAAAGCCGTGCATAATTTTGTTGCGAAATATCGGCATCCTGCAGCACGTGTTGATCGCAGTTCATTTCCCGGTAAGGTTCAATATTGGCCGCAATTTTGTGTACCAGCGGGTGAAAAGAAAACAGGGCGCGTATCATACGTACGGTTGTATGGACCAAGAAATCGTTACTCTTAATATGAACCAGTTCGTGACGAACCGCCATGTTAAGCTTTTCCGGATCGTCCATAAATTCAGCAGGTAAAACAATACGTTTTTGCAAACAGCCAAAGGTGCAGGGAATGGAAACATCCTCCGAAAAGATAATTTTTACCGATGGATACTCATGCAATAAAAGGCGTTGATTACGCGGGTTGAGTATTCCTTTTAAATTGGGGGCGGCCGTGTTGAGGGCGCCTGAAAATAGTCTTAACTGCATAAAATCTACTATAAGCTTCATCAGAGAACCTATTGCAGCCAAGAACGTGAGAGCAGTGATCAACCCGACCCAGAGCGCGGGCTCAGCCCAGTTTACCATGGAAGATGTTGCAGTAGCTTCCACCGTTATGGGGTTTTGTATAACGATAAATTTGGTGGGTATTCCGCTTCCTGCTGATGTTGCAGCAGGCATAAAATAGATCATCACCGCACCTAAAACACCGGCCGCCAGGCCCCAAAGCAGGGCAACCCGCATGTGATAGTTGTATAATGTTGATATTTGTTTTTCGAAGAGGTTTAAACCACCGATTACTGCCAAGGCCGCAATGGTCCAGATGATAACCGGTAACCAGATTATATCAAGGCCCGCCGAACCCAGGTCGGTCAAAAATGGGATGATCGCTTCCATAGCTATTCCTCCATACCGTCAATGAGGTTCTTTATTTCTATGCGTTCGTCTTCGCTTAAATCTTCATTTTGCACCAGTGTTTGCACCAGTTGTTTGGGTGATCCGCGAAATACCTTTTTTACCAGATCATTGACCAGATTGAAGCGAACTGATTCAGGCTCCACGGCGGGACTATATACATAGGTAACGCCGTCTTTGCGATATTTCAGATAGCCTTTGTCGGCCAGATTTTTCATGACGGTCATAATGGTGGTATAGGCCACCTGCCGGTTTTCAAGAATGCGTTTGCGCACCTGCTTGACCGTTGCTTCCTGCAGTTTCCATACATGATGCAGCACTTCCATCTCTGTTTCGCCTAAAGGAGTGAGTGATTTTTTCATAAATCAATTTAATTTAAGACTGTTTAATTAGTACTAAAATAGTAGTATTAATTGGAATACCAAAATTTTCTTCTACTATCTAATGGAACGCTTTTCGAATAAGCCTGCTTAACTTAGTTGAAAGCAATATGGGATGAAAAAATTATGGGAAAGCGAAAACATTTGCAAGAGGTTGATAATCGGATCACCCTGCAAGACCCAGAGGATTTTTGCAGCGCCATTTTTGTACTCCCCGATCAACTGAATCTTTCATACCTGATCAGAGCTTTTTTGGAGTGGAGAGACCGACATGCATTGTCTCTCGGAGGCAGTTCGGCCGGTGATTGAGCAGGGATATTCCCACCATATTCAACGGTTGATGATTTTGAGCAACTTCAGTAATCTCACACAGTCCGATCCGCGGGCGCTCAATCGCTGGTTCTGGTTTGCATATGTGGATGCGTATGAATGGGTAGTGCTGCCTAATGTGTTGGGCATGAGCACTTATGCAGACGGCGGTGTGTTGGCATCCAAGCCGTACGTTTCGAGCGGTAATTACATCACTAAATGAGTAATTACTGCCGCGATTGTGCATACAGCGTGAGCAAAAAAACAAACGAAGGCGCCTGTCCATTTAATTATTTGTACTGGAACTTTGTGGACGAGCAGCGAAAGGCTTTAGAAAATAATGGACGGGCCGGCTTTATGGTAAATATGTATGAAAACAAGAATAATGAAGATAAAAACGCCATTCGGGAATCATCTGAATAATTTTTATCTGAGCTGAAACGGTACAACGATGAGTAAATAACAGATTTCTATAAAATTTTCTAAGCGATATGATGGCAATAGACGATAAACGTATCTTTAAAAAAAATGAGTTTAGGTGCGACAAATCCGGTGACTTTGTGGTGTATTGGATGCAAATTCACCACCGATTGCAGTATAATTTTGCACTGCAGTATGCGGTAGAATTAGCCAATTCCCTGGATAAGCCCCTGCTCATTTATGAAGAATTAAAATGCGATTACCCGTGGGCTTCGAATCGCATCCATACTTTTTATCTGGAAGGCATGGCGGAGCATGCAGATTTGGCTGAAGAAAAAAGCATTAACTGGTTGCCGGTAATTGAAAAAAAACCGGGGGACAGCCGAGCTATTTGGGAGCGTTTATTTGGCCACGCAAGCGCCTTGGTTACGGACGATTATCCCGTCTATTTTATTCGCGACCGTAATGAAATGCTGGGTGATGAACTGGATATTCCTGTTTTTACGGTTGATGCAAACGGCATCATTCCACTGGGTATGACGGAGAAGGCACCATATAATGCCTATTTTTTTCGCAAAATAATGCAGAAAAATTTTATTGAATGCTATACTAATCCGCCGGCCGAAGAGCCGCTCGATTACTTGGAAAATACCGGCCCCATTGATCTTTATAAATACGCCATCGAGGCTAAAAAAAAGAGTTTGCAGTGGCTAAAGGACATTCCTGATTTTATTGAAACCCTTGATATTCGTCATGATGTGGACGCAATTTATTTAAAAGGAACGCGTGAGGCGGCCATTGATCAGCTTTATCAATTTATTGAGAAAGGGCTGGCAGATTATGATGAAAAACGAAATGACCCGGATGCAAAAGCTGCCAGTGGGCTAAGCCCGTGGCTTCATTTTGGCAAAATATCGGAATATGAGATTGTCAAAATCATGCTTGAGCACCAGCCCAAAGGGTGGGATTTAGATAACATCACTTTTAATAAAGGTTCCACCGGCGGATTTTTTAACGGCGATGTCAATGTTGATGCTTTTCTGGATGAAGTGATAACCTGGCGGGAGGTGGGGTTTCATTTTGCGCATCACGAGCCTAATTATGATAAATTTGAAACCCTGCCCGCTTGGGCCCGGGAAACTCTTGAAAAGCATGCCAAGGACGAACGCGAATACATTTATTCTTTTGAGGAGTTAGAGCAGTCTGAAACGCATGATGAACTGTGGAATGCGGCCCAAACGCAGCTGCGGCAAGAGGGTGTGATGCAAAACTATTTGCGTATGCTGTGGGGCAAAAAAGTGATGCAGTGGACGCCGGATCCCCAAACAGCGCTCGATTATTTGATTGAGCTCAATAATTTATATGCGATCGATGGCCGCGACCCTAATAGCTACTCGGGTATATTTTGGTGCTTTGGCCGGTTCGACCGGGCCTGGCAGGAGCGGCCCATCTTTGGCAAAACCCGCTATATGACCAGTAATAGTGCACGTAAAAAATTAAAACTTAAAAAGTATCTGGAAAAATATGGTAATAAGGAAGCAGGGGAAATGTAGAGCGATTTGCCTAATCGCTCAAAAGAATAGACTGAAATACTAATTATATTAATATTCAGGAGTACAACTTCTTTGCAGCATGAACTTATTACAGATTAACAGATTCCGCACAGAGCTACGGAACCATATAAAATTGGCAATAAATTTGGAATGGATTATTAGGTAGAGCGATTTGCCTAATCGCTCAAAATGCATAGTTCCAAGGGAGCTTCGTTCCCGCCGAAGAAGCTGAATGCTCGGGAGTAGAACTCCCTCGCAACCGAAGTTTGTATGTTAAGCGATTAGGCAAATCGCTCTACCAATCTTTAATAATCCGTGGGCTAAAGTTTTTTAATCAATTGTTTTACTAACCGTGCAAAATCTTCTTTGCGGGAATCGGCGGCGGCTTTTACTTCTTCATGATTCAGTTTCTCTCCGGAAACACCGGCGGCCATATTACTGATAAGTGAGACGGCCGCAGATTTTAACTGTAGCCGTGCTGCTTCAAACAATTCGGGAGCCGTACTCATGCCCACGGCATCGGCGCCCATGGCCCGAAAAGAGCAAATCTCGGCTTTGGTTTCATAATTTGGTCCCTTTGCATATAGGTAAACACCGCGTTGTACTGGCAGCTTTAAACCGGCCGCAATTTTTCGTGCCTTTTCGGCGGTGGGGTAGTGGTTATAGCGATGTTTTGAATTTCCGCGGGGCGATATTCCCATATTTTGGCGCATCACACTGTCAATGATCATCAAATCACCCACATTAAAGTCGGTGTTGATAGCTCCCGCCGCATTTGAAATAATTAGCTTTTCAGCCCCAAGCGCCTTGGCGATATATACCGGAATAGCCGTTTGTTCGAAAGAAAATCCTTCATAGTGATGAAACCGCCCTGAAAATGCGATTACCTTATTGCCATCGACGGGACCAGAAATGAGTTGCCCGTCATGCCCTTTAACTGAAATGGAAGGAAATTGCGGGATGGAGGTATAGGGGATATGGTTCGCGTGGTCAATTTGGGAGCCAAAGCTGCCCAGCCCGGAACCCAAAATTACCGCAGCTTTGGGATTATCCGGCACGCCCTGATTACGCAGATAGGATACCGATTTGGTTATAAAATCAGGCAGACTCATCAACCTCCAGTTTGTTTATAGTATATCCTTGTTGTTCATCATAATTTGTGAGTGCAAACAGGGGATGATGACTATCATGATAGCCCATAAGCGTGTAGCCTTTCTCAAAGGCCTTTTTCGTCAGTTCTTTTCGGTTTTGCATGCTTCGGTCGGCATCAAAATCGTACTTGGCAGCAAACTTGCGATTCACCTCACCCCGTGTTGCCAGTACATCACCGGCCATCAAGTATTTTTGATTTCCGTTATTAAATAATAATGCCTGAGAAAATTCAGTGTGCCCGCCAATCGTTTTGGTTTTGATTTCGGGGTAAGGTTGATCGTTATCATCTAAATACTGAAGATTAGCCTTATCATTTATAAAGTGTATGAATGATAATTTTTCTTCATCATAATATTCATCAAGCGCCATTATTTTTTGCCAACCTTTTCGGGAAACCCAAAGTTTTGATTCGGGAAAGGTGAGTTCCCAATCATCTCCGTCTTGGCCGGCTAATCCGCCAATGTGATCATAGTGCAGGTGACTGGCAAATATATCGGTGATGTCTTCTGAGCCAAGGTCAAATTTATCCAGGCTTTTGACAAGATTTTCAGCATTGGTATCTTCACCAAAATCCCCAATACCCACATCAAACAGGTATTTACGCTCGGGTGTTAATATCAAAAATGGATTCAGAGAAATTTTTAATGCACCTTTCGCAGGCGGATCATCCCGATTGATACGGTTAAATTTTTTATCCAGGCCCACAGAAAATGTGCCTTGATATAAGAAATGAGCTGATGCTTTAGGTGCCAAATTTAAGCATGGGTTAATTAATTATTATCATTTTCATGGTTCTCGTAAGCCTGTATAATTTCTCGTACCAAACGGTGCCGCACAACATCACTTTGATCTAAATAAACAAACTTGATGCCTTCTATATTTTTGAGGATTTGTTGGATAGATATTAAGCCGGATTCTTGCTTATGCGGTAAGTCGGTTTGGGTGATATCACCGGTGATGATAGCTCGGCTGTTGAACCCAATGCGTGTCAAAAACATTTTCATTTGTTTATTAGTGGCATTTTGGGCTTCATCCAAAATTACAAAAGCGTTATTGAGGGTCCGTCCGCGCATGTAGGCCAGGGGAGCGATTTCAATGGTTCCCTTGGCAAGGTGCAGCTCTAGGCGATCGTATTCAATCATGTTTTCAAGGGCATCGTATAGCGGGCGCAGATAAGGATCAATTTTTTCGCGCAAGTCCCCGGGTAAAAATCCCAGCGTTTCTCCGGCTTCTACGGCGGGGCGGGCCAGTATTATTTTATTCACTTTTCGTTCTTTCAGTGCTTTAACAGCCAGTGCTACCGAGGTGTAGGTTTTGCCGGTACCGGCCGGTCCAATAGTAAAAAGAATATCATTTACGGCTGATTCTTGCACAATTTCTTTTTGGCCGGATGTTTTGGCCGTCACTTCATCGCCGGTGTGGGTGTGAAGAATAAAATCACCCGAGGTGTTCAAATCACGCAGCGGGTTGGGTTTAGTTTGTATTTTAGTATCGTGATGCAGGGCAAGCACGGTATCAACATCGCCATCAGTAAGGTTCCCGTTTTGATTGGCCATATCTATCAGCTCGTTTATTATGGCGTTGAGCTGGTCGCGGTCTTCTTCGGGACCTTGAATTTTGATATCACCGCCGCGTGCGGTGAGGGTTGAATCAGGATAGGCCGTTTCCAGCTTGGATAAATGCTCATCCTGGAAGCCCAAAATCATGACAGGCTCAACTTTATCTATGTGGATGATGTCCTGTTCGTTCACGTTTTCTTCAGCGATAAAAAACCTCTCGTATTGGGTGTTTCAAATAACGTCAAAAGATAATGAATTTTTACACGAGTGTTAACGGCATAAAAGATTAAGCAATTCCCGTTGTAGAAGATTGCTAAACAAATGATCCTTTGGGCAGGGTTGCTTTTTCGCGAAGGGTTTTAATTGATTGGGTAATATCGCTGGCCTTAAACACGGCACTACCGGCAACAAAAATATCGGCCCCGGATTCTGCGATTTTCTGAATGTTTTCCGGGCCTATGCCGCCATCAACTTCAATCAAAAAATCAGCTTTTTTGCTACTGCGCAATGCACTCATTTCTTTAATTTTTTGGTGTGTGGATTCAATGAAATGTTGCCCTCCAAAGCCCGGATTTACACTCATTATAAGCACTAAATCTACATATTCAACGATCCCTTCGAGCTGTGCTACGGGTGTAGCCGGGTTGATGGCAACTCCTGCTTTTACGTTATTTTGTTTTATTTGTTGAATAGTTCGGTGTAGGTGCGGGCAGGCTTCTTGATGAACGGTGAGCAAATCTGCGCCTGATTCTACAAAAGCTTGAATATATTGCCCCGGATTTTCAATCATCAGATGGACATCCAAAAACGCATCCTCAAATTGATTGGCTGCATCAACCACAACGGGACCATAACTGATGTTAGGCACGAAATGCCCGTCCATCACATCACAGTGAATCCATTCAATATCCGCATTAAGGCAGGTTTCGATCTCGTTGCCGAGCTTTGTATAGTCTGCTGCCAATATTGAGGGCGCTATGATGGGCGATGTTGAAGCCATATGGGTTTAATTTTGGTTGTTTATAGAATCTGATTCGGCAGGCAATACAGCTCCGGATTCATCTTGTTCACGGGCATCGGGGCGTTCAGAGATAACCACTTTCAGTGCTTTGCCCTCCAAAATTTGTTGATTTTTTGGGGTGTAATCGAGAATAACGTTGGGAGCAACATTCAAGCTGGGTTGAAATGCAGTTTCTCCAATGCGGAGACCGGCCTCTCTCAGTTTTTGCTGAGCCTGGGCCAGCCGCAACCCTGTAATATCTGGAATTTGGACCATGTTTTCTCCCAAACCGTCACTTACCGCTAAATCAACCTTCATTCCTTTTTGAACTACTTTTCCTGCCTCTATAGACTGTCGTAATACCGTATTTTTGAATCTGGAGGACTCGTAACTGATGGTACCTTCCTGAAGCCCTGCATTTTGGAGCTGAATGCGGGCGTTGCGGAGAGATAAATCTTCCACACTCGGAACTTTAACCGTGGGGTTATTTATAGCATTGAGTGTTAAATAAATTTTTCGATTCGGTTTTACAATTTCAGAGGGCGTAGGGTTTTGGTCAATAACGTAACCGGCCGGAAATGCGGAATTCGATCGCTTTTCTGCTACCTCATATCGCAATCCTTGGTCTTCAAGTTCTTCCCCGGCTTCTTCAAGCGACATTCGTGTAATATTAGGAACGGTAACTCCTTCGCCGTAATTGGTATAGGCCGGCATGATAACATTATCAAGGAGGAGTAGAAAGAGTATTCCCGCAACAATGACTCCTGCTATTGATATATAAAAGCGACCACTTTTGTAAAAGGGAGCTGAAGTTTTACGCATTGTTTAATCTTGGAGGTTGAGCTGAGAATCAGTTGTAAATTACGATCTCTAAATGAAAAAAGCACACCAAAATGATGTGCTTTAATTTCCAAGAAAAGGAATTAGTAAATCAAAAATTGAGCAATAGCCCAAAACGAGTTGTGTTGGCAAGCGGATGCTCTTCTTCAAGCGTGTACACATAGCTAAAGTCTATACCTATAAAATTGTAACGGATACCCGCACCAAGCGTTACAAACCGTCGATTTCCATTATTGGGATCTTCATAATAATAACCGCTGCGTACTGCAAACAGGTCATCGTACCAATACTCAAGACCGGTACCAATCATAAATTGTTCAAATGTATTCAGCTGAATGGGTTCTCCCTGGCTATTTTGCGTTTGATATGATCCCCAAGAGCTAAATAATGATTCAAGAGCTCCGTCAGCACTTTCAGCGTCACTGCGAGCCATTATTTTTGAAACATCGGTTGCCAGCGTTAAGCTGTGAATACCTTCACGGTCAAGGTCAGAGGTAAAGGCTGCGCCAAGGCGAAGTACGGTAGGCAACGGATCTTCGCGCCCCTCATCGGTGTAATTTAAGCCGGGGCCAATATTTGAAACATTTAAACCGGCATTAAAGGTGGCATCATTACCGGAAAATTCAAAAGTATCGGACTTGTAAAGCGCGGCTAAATCGAACCCTATACTTGAGCCGGGACTTACCGATCGCGTCTGATTATTAATTTCTCCTTCAAACAGGCTGCTTCGAATGTATCGAACACCGGTTCCCAGGGCCCAATTATCATTCAAGTTAAAACCATAAGAAAAACCGATACTAAATTCGTAACTGTTAAAGCGCCCTAAATTTTCACCGGTGGGGTCGGCATTGGTTGTTCGCTGTTGTTCACCCAAATCTAAATACGTTACGTGTCCGCCGAAGGTACCCACGCCTTCTACGTGATGGCGCCCCACAAGATAATCGTAAAATAAATCAGCATTGAATTTGGGTAGCCATTGGGAGTGGGTGATATTTGCCTGGCTGCCGCGCTGAAATGCGAGGCCGGCCGGATTCCAAAATACCGCTGAAGCGTTATCAGCAATTGCTACACCGGTGTTTCCCATTCCGGTGGCTCGAGAGTCGGGCTCAATCTGTAGAAAAGGTACGGATGTAATGCCAACCTGAGCCTGTGTAAAGGGCACCGATACGAAGAATAGAAGTAGAAATAACGAAAATAATTTTTTCATAAGAAATAAAATATCACTGATAAGTTATAATATGATGAGCCCCATAAAAACATTTAGATAAATTTGCTGAATTTAATTAAATATTGCAAATATTAATGCGCTTACTTCAGGCTCAAAATGGCAGTAGGTTTTAAGACATCATTTCAACAACCATTGCAGAAGCGCCGCCCCCTCCGTTGCAAATACCAGCACAGCCATAGGTGCCTTTTTTTCTGCGGAGTGCGTGCAATAAAGTCACTATTATACGGGCTCCCGAACATCCGATAGGATGCCCGATACTTACGGCCCCACCATGAATATTTACCTTTTTAGGGTCCAGTCCAAGAATATCATTGTTTGCGAGCGAAACAACCGAAAAAGCCTCGTTCACCTCAAACAGATCAATATCATCCTTTTTCAGCCCGGCCCGTTCCATGGCTTTGGGCATCGCTTCGGCCGGAGCAGTTGTAAACCACTCGGGGGCTTTTGCGGCACTGGCCTGACTTGAAATTCTTGCTATGGGTTCGAGATCGAGTTCCTCAGCTTTTTCTTCACTCATCAACAAA
>Ga0306901_1000231_pt1 | contig 27184 bp, 16 predicted proteins | sample AntRauMFilla3767_FD_190431 | JGI IMG/M metagenome (GOLD analysis project Ga0306901, IMG submission 190431) | Saline lake microbial communities from Rauer Islands, Antarctica - Metagenome Filla 3 #767 (v2) (version 2) | ecosystem: Environmental > Aquatic > Non-marine Saline and Alkaline > Saline ... | reverse complement strand
AAACGTTCTGATGAATTAGATTCTGTCTCATTGTTCGAACCTCTTTTTTGAGAGTGCTTCTGTGATGAGCAGAGAAAAAAAGGAAGACTGATTTCAGTGTCAATTCCTAACGAGACACGGCCTAAGGTGTCGCTCGTCGTATGCTCGTCAAATAACGAGCGATGTGAATGATCAAAGAAACTTTCACTTCCTCCAGGGTCCTACGAAAGCTACCCAAAACACTGTTATAGCAAGGTTGAAAACGACCTTGACGGTGTCCACCTTTCCATCCGGATCGCTGTGTCTGACTCCGGGGCTCCTCGGTATTGACATTCTCCTTGTTTATTGTATGACAGATTTTTGATTTTTAACCGTGTGGCATCGTGTTCCGGACGTGGACGATCGCGTAGCATCTTCACTCGCGTTAAGTGGAGCCCACGATAGAGTGGGCGAATACGACCAACACCCAACCCACCACTAACAGCGGCATCCCCGGGCCGTCCACCACGCCGTACGAACGCTGTAGGGGCATGAGGAACACGGTGCTGAAGACGACGGCTGCCGCCCCGAGCAAACCGGCGACGCTGCCCAAGACCGAGTTTCCGGCCAGCCAGCCCAACAACAGCCACGCCAGGCCGAAGAGAATGGGGTAGGCCAGGGGCGGGGCCTTGCCCTCGGACATGTACGTGACTGCTATGAGGGCCGTGACGGCGATGACGGCGGAGCAGATCCAGATGGCCGCCTGCTTGGTCGTCTCATCGGGTTTGCCCTTGGCCAGCGCGACGGCCACGAGGATCCATCCCACGACGTATAGCGGGAAACCCGTCAGCTTGGCGACGTTCTCCCCCCAGCCCGACTGGGAGATGGAGTACTTGGCAATGGTGCCCGACAGCACCACCGCGGCCGCTAGCGCGACCCAGGTCAGGCGAGTCACGTCGACGGAGTAATAGGAAGCGGCCATAATTTTTGTACGAAAACGAAATCAATGCTTATAATAGGCTCCGATAAAAATCATCGTCACGATCGAGCATAAAGCACGTCACGTTCCAACAAAAACAACAGAGTGTCGACGGTGAATAGGATAATGACAATGTCGACCGAAGAGGTATGTCGGCGCATAGAACTGCAACACGAAGCGGACGCGGTATCAGAAATAGACGCGGCGCAGATATTAGGCACCCTGCGCGAAATATCCGCCATCCGGAGGAGGGAAAGGGAAGAGGAAGCAGGAGGAGGGTGGGATGATGACGAGAGGTCGTGTTTTTATTCGCTCTCGGATTCTTCATCTGAAGGGGTCGAAATAGACGTAATCACACCGATGACCTCCGTGTTTGACGTTTTTCGAGAAATGCACCGTCAGGAGATGCAGGACGCGACCGCCAGCAGCGACGCCCCGAACGCAGGGTTGAATTACGCGTTCCACATCCCTTATGACGTGCGACAAGCTGACCCGGGATGGTACCTCGACGACGGAACTAAGGATGCCGAGACGCGCGCGGAAAAACAGGCCCGTGTGAACGAAATCTTGATCGAGCGCAGGATGATGCACGCCAAGGAACCAAAAAAAGAGCACCAAGAAGACGAATTATATGACGAAGAAGAAGCGCCGTCATCCGCAGCATCCTCCACCTTGCTGCTCCCTCCAAAGTTACGCGCGATCGCGTACGCTTGAAACCTATACGTCCTTGTTCATCGTCTTGGTCTTGGCCGCCGCGGTCAGCCTCTCGCGCTCCTCTCCTCTCCTCCTGTACATTGAAATGCGTCTATGTCAAACAATACCAAATATTTCGTCCAATAAATGTATCACGTATCACGTTCACATGCCTCCTTATCCAAACCCGGAATTTAGTCCGAAACGCTCGATATTCGTCGAGAACAGGCCGTCCGGATTTCTCGCCCACGTGTCGCGCCTGTTCGCGGCCTTTTCCGAAGCCACCACCATGACCGATGCAGTTTCTAAAGTCAGAAACGGGACGCGGCAGATCGAGGTCCAGATATACGAGGGGGATGTGTGTCGCATCCCTGTGAGCGGATGCGCCTTCGTGTCCCCCGGAAATTGCCTGGGTTTCATGGACGGCGGCATCGATCACGCGTACAGCCGCTCGATGTTCCCGGGATGTGAGCGGGAGCTGCGTTCGAGGATACGAGAGACCGGTCAAGTCACCAAACTGGGGCGTCCGTACCTCCCGATCGGATCCGCTATCACGGTCCCCGTGTCTACTACAATGACGCACGAGGATGACAACGACAAAGATGAAGGCTCTCCCGTGCTAATCTCATCCCCGACCATGTTTCTACCGCACGACGTTTCTGGGACGAGAAACGCGTATCACTCGTTCAGGGCCGCATTGAGCGCCTTTCATAAAACGAATGAACATCGACCGAGGTCGACTCTGGATACGATCGTTTGTCCAGCGTTGTGCTGCGGTTACGGACACATGGACCCTGAGGAGAGCGCTCGCCAGGTGTTCGAAGCTTACGCAGATTTTCTCGACGATGATGACCCACTCGTAGAAGCACGAGAACACGATATGGACTGCTTATTCGCGGGGGTTTGTCGAGACACTGAGCAGCCGATAAATTTTGACAACCGCGAAATAAAAGACATCCTCCCACACGAGTTGTGAATGAAATTTGAGTCAGAAGGGAAGTATAGTGACTTACATCAGCAACATCCCTTTTCGCCAAGCCACTCGCACAGACGGTGTTCCGAATTCACTTTAGCCCTTTGCATCGCAGTATGTCCTTGACAATCTCGCGCATGGATGTCGGCCCCCCTCTTCATCATATTCTCCGCAAATTCCAAAGCGCCGTCTCCACAATACTGTACGAACAGTTTGCTGTAAAAGGGTTGCAGCGGTTCCAGGTTTGCTTCCCGCGTGCGTTCATCCAAGAAACGAAAAACGTCCCAGTCCCTCAGATGAGAAGTGCACATCATTTCGTGACAAGGACAAGCTCCGAGCTTCAGAAGCAGATCCGCCATGGACCAGTTCTTTTTTTCGAGGGCATGTACCAGGGGGGGATTGAAGAAGAGGAGCATCTCGCAGGACGGATCGCTCTCCCTTTTTCCGTCCAAACGGACTAAGTCGACTCTTCCTGTAGTACACATATCGTAAACAAGCCCTTCTTCGCCACGAACAACGGCTTCTAAAAATGCCTTTTATTCGGGCGTGTGGAAAGGAGATTGTTCGTACATCTATATATATATACAAGGACATGTTTGAAAAAATGAAATGAACGCACGTCCTGATGACCGTTCTCAACGGATTAACGGGTGGTATGATCGCCTCGGGTGTGGACGCGGTATCATACACGACGCAGAAATTCAATGCGCCGATTGCGGTAAACAGATCGTTTTATGTGAAATACGGAGTGTTTACCCACCGACTCTGGTATAGAAAAATCAATTAAAATGGACAGATCACCCGTAGCCATGATGGGATACGTCCTGCTCATGAACATCCGGTCCCGACGATTGCATGGAAGTGGCCAACAGACTGTCCCTGAACTGCAGGGAGGCAAGGGAACTGTTCAAGACAGACGCGCTGCGAACGCGGTTGATGCGGCACCTGCTCATCGGGACGTCGAAGCGAAGGTCGTGTGTTGTTTCGAGAGACGCTTTCCCCTGGTCTGTCTGGCGTTGGCTGATTCCTCCGTGCTCCAAACTCTTGCGGTCGTTCGTCTGCTGAAATCGAAAAAATAAGAGGAAAATATAACTTTCGCAGACGAGAATAGGTGGTTTCATTTTGAGTGGACGGACTGTATCAAAGCACGTGTACACACGTGATGGAAGATTCAAAAATCGTGTAAACATCCGAAGTCACGAAGTAGGAATATCGACGTACTTGGTGTTCAAAAATGCGCACAGTTCTGTCGAAAAAGCAGAATAATGGAGGTACATGTGCACGATTCGCGTCCGTGTACATTGTTCGGGCTGACGTGTTTTCATGTTTGTGTGTGTCTCACTCACAAGGCACTTTTTGAGCGTCGTGCCGTACTTTGCCCAGTCCGGTACGAGCGTGTCGTAGTCGACGTCGCATTTTTCTTTGACGAGATGTACTTGTTGGTCTGAAGTCACGTGCTGTAATTGTTTTTGCGATATGTACTGGCGCGCAAACATATTCTTGGAGTTGCGGCAGCAATCGTGTCTACACCGCCAGAGGATGTTGTTGAGGAGCTCTGCCTCTGACGGCACGTTGAACACTCGACAGTCGAATACGGCTGTCCCTATTTTGCCACTCGGAACGTTCGGTAAGGCACTTAGGTGATGGTTGAAGCGCGCAGATGTGTATCCCGCGGATATGGAGCATATCTTCTGAGCTCGCCCGTTGTACATTGTGAAACCTCGAGGGAACACGAGTGTGATCTCGTCGCTCTGTGTGTACACGGTCGTACTTTCTGTAAAATAACGTAGGAGGTCTTCGCAGGTCGAGACGAACACGGCGTGCAAACGGGGATCGAACGGCTTGGTGAACCCCCGTGTCCATTTGGTGAAAGAATGTCCGTCGAGTCGCATTACACACGGAGCACAAGGGTCGTACAGGCCGGCTCTTTCGTATTCTTTCATCCGGTCTCCCATCTTGTCGTCGGTTCTCGTTTTGGACCCCATGGTGTTATGGACCACAAATTACATGTATATTTATGTTATCCGTCACGTTGTGACTACACCTCGTCAAAAAACCGGTGCATACCCGTTCATAACAATTTCGGGAGACACAGGGACAATCAAGCACCATATCTCTCATTTTTTTCGTCTGATTTTGACTACAACAATAACTTCGACTATGGCCGCGGTACGTCATGCGTTTTGGACAGGATCGGGAGATAGTACGGAAAAAAGGTTTATCGCCTAGTTGGAAAATCTCAGAAAGAGGAGATCAAATTGTACTGTCCAATTTTATTGAACGGGAGTGTAATAACTACAACGGAAGCAGCTCGCGGATCTCGACGTTCTCTGCTGCCAAGCGGGTGCCTTCGCCAACAAAGACTCCCATGCCCGCCCTCTCGCACAGACATCGACCCTCCGTGAGCAGTTGGACGGCCCGGCTTTTTACGGATTCCAAATGCACTCGTCGCAGAAATTGCAGCATCACATCATCCACACCGACATGCTGTACCACTATCTGGTGCGTCATGTGCTGCAAACTCTTATTGGTCAATCGAATTTTACCTTTCGACAGGTATTCGCAATATATCTCAAGTTTTGAATCGTCACAACGCCAAAGCTCGTCCCAGAATTCGTCGCATTTTCTCATCAGGTCCAACACTAATACGATCGCGTCCCTGAGTCTATCGTCTCTATGTGCTTGAATGTCGAGAGACGCGAGCCTGTGATAAATCTCGGCGATTTCATACTCATCTTCTTCCTCATCGTCATGATCGTCATCTTCATCCGATGTCATTGCCGTGTCCTCGCTTTCTTCTTCGGGGACATAAGATGGATCTTCTTCTTCTCTTTCTTCTCTTGCTGCCGTGCGGTCGTATTCATCCGTGGCATCCATGACGTGAAGCAATAAGTTATTCGGATGGACTCTAATAGATTCGGTCAATTTTTTTTTAATGAGGTGTAACAATACCGACGAATACCGCCCCGAGTCGAGGAGACCCTCGTGCAATAATTTGGGGACACTGGTGATGTTGCGTGAGTCTAGAGCCGCGAAGCCCTCGTCGATGACCAGCTGTGCACATCGCACATTGCACGCTCCCATCTGGGCCAAGGCGATTCGCATCGCCTCCTGGTAGGCCGTCTTCATATTGTCAGACGACATACAAAACGAATAAAAGTCGTCGATGATGATACGCGAGTCATGAAAACTTCCGAAAGAGTCTTCGATTCCAATTGTTCGATGTCAAGATTAAAATCGGCTGTAAGGTGGTGGCGTGACCCGTTTCATGATTCGGCGGACCAGGTCGCCCAGATCGCGGTGATATTGTCCGTGCTCCCTCTCGCGATGGCCGCGTTCACGAGTTCCCGGGCGACGTTGTGGGGCTTTCTGCCCCCCTGGCGCTTGGCCTCGAAATAGCGGTCGGTGATGAGCATGGCGTCTTGGTTGGACAGCACGTCCCACAGGCCGTCCGTGCCGATGATGATATACCTCTCGTTTCCTCTAAGCGTGTACTTTGACACCACGGGGTGCGGAGACACGAAAGGACGCAGAGAGCGGTCCCCCAGAGACCGCGTCATGTTCAGGGTGCCCATCACTCGATCCGTCCCGTACGGGTCCTTGATAATCGAACCGCCCGCTTTGAAGACGCGCGTCCTCTCTCGGGCGTGCTTCGTGTTGTGGTCCTTGGTCAGCGCGTACACGGCGTCCCCGGATTTCATGACCAACCTGGAATCACCGATGTTGGCCACCGTCAACGCGCCCTCGCGCTTCGAAAGATCGACCGATGGCTGTACCAAGAACGCACAGAACGTGGTGCCGCATGCGTCGTCGATCCCTCTCCTCTTCGCGATACCGTCTATGTCTTTGATGGCCAGCTTCAAGGCTAAGTTGGGCCTGAAATCAGATTGGTCAGGGTCCGTCCTTACGCGTTCTGTCGGTTCATGCATGGTCTCGTACAGACGGTTCACCAGCATCTCGGGTAGAAACTCGGCACACAGGTCCGACACCTTACAACCCCCGTGTCCGTCATATACCCCGATGAGATGCATACCAGGTACGATGTCTTTCACAATACAGTGTCGATCCTCCATGTATTCCCTCCTGTTCTTGACGGAGCAGGAAGACGCCACGAGCGAAGACTCGGAAGAAGCAGGGGCAGAGGCGGGGCGCTTTGACGCAACGGGATTCGCCATCGTGGTTCCTTTGAATTAGTGTCGACAATTTTACGGGTGTCCGGTACGCACGGATCAGGTCGTCTTCAACAGGGAGATCATCATACGCCAAGGGACGGTCGATAACATGACGGGTGGAGAAGGATCGAAATATTCGATCCGAAGTGCGTCATCACCGTTGTCAATTTGTCCTCGATCGATGACGCACATCTCTGAGCCAGTGATATCAAATGGCGATTCCAACGGAATATCATACAACATCCCGCGATAGACTTCGATCGCGTGAACGTCGTCGCGTACAGTCATCGAAATTAAGAAAGGTGTGACGTCGTGAGAGTCGAAGGGTATGATTTTTGACGACAGATTACTGGCGTTGTCATGTTCGCCGTGACCGTTCACACCCGCCCGTCCGTATAGCGTGACCTTAACCGCTATAAACGAAACGAACAGGGTCGATACGAGAGCGACCGTCATCGCGATCGACATTAAGAAACGTGATGTAGAGGAGGCGACACTCGGTCCAGGAAGACACGCCTCACCGTCTTCGAGCTCGACTTTCGTGCTGTCGAATGAGCTCATGAGCACCCGATGTTCCAATATCCTCCGCAGGTCTCGCGCCCTCTTCAGACGCTCCTCGATGGACGTGTTCGACGGGTTCGAAGCGACGAATACTGTATAGGGGCATTCTAGACCTTCTTGTTCGTCATTATAATCCTTCGAAGATGGATGAGGAGGGTGCTGCGGCCGTTCCGCGACAAGCTCCTCAAAGTCGCTGCTGCTTGTACCGCCGTCGACCAAAACTCGATCTATTTCGCCGTCTATGTCCGCGAGGGAATTGTCGTACAAGGTGTTCATATTCATCGTGTTTTCTTCATTCGAGAGATGGTCGTCGCGCCTGTTTTTACCCTCATTCTCCTTGACCTGTTGGCGCAAGAGCTGCAAACAATTGATTTCGTTCTGTAAAACGTACGAGTGGTCCACAGGCATCGGAAGAGACCTCGATGGGTGCCCTGTAATTGACGCGAATGGCCTCTTTGTTATACGAAAGTTCGGTGGTTGTATACGCTTTATATTGGTTCACTTTGCCGCGTTGCCCGCCGCCTTGGTCTTTGGGAGAACTTTGGCGTTGGAGTTCTTGGCGGCGTTCTTAGCTGCGTTGGGTGCTTTGGCGGCGTTCTTGGTGGTATTGGTGGCATTTTTGGCGGCGTTTTTGGTGGTATTGGTGGCGTTTTTGGCGGCGTTCTTGGTGGTATCGGTGGCGTTTTTGGCGGCGTTCTTGGTGGTATTGGTGGCGTTTTTGGCGGCGTTCTTGGTGGTATTGGTGGCGTTTTTGGCGGCGTTCTTGGTGGTATTGGTGGCGTTTTTGGCGGCGTTGGCGGAATTTTTGTTGGCGTTTGAAGGTGGTCTGAGCTTGTCGCACTCATCGAACTCCTTTTGAAACTTTTCTTTCAAGAATCCGCGAATACAGTCGTTGGTATCAAAAAAGGCTTTGTCGGTTTTTTCGGGGTTGTCCGCCCTCGCGAAACTCGCCTTGACCTCTTTCCACTTATCGGGCTGTCCCAACTTCCATTTTACGGGGTCCATGTTGCATGTCTTGACCAGATCGCAGTTGTTGTTCTTGGCACACACGTCGTGGAGCTCCTTGTTACGGATGTCCAACCTGCACCGAAACACCGGGTCTTTCTCCCTCTCTGAATGCGTCATTTTCGGCTTCATCTGCTTTGGCGGCCCGTTTGCGTTTTTTGACGCGGCAGGTGGTTGCGGTGCGGGTGTGATGAATTTTTGGGCGGAGTTGAAAAGGTTTCCGATCACCCCCTTACCATTACTGTTGCTCTTTCCGTCGGCAGCGGAGGGAGGACGAGCCCCGTTCTTGCTGGAGTTGACATTTTTGACGTTTGACATTCAGAGGAGTGACGAAGGTTAAGACCGGAACGTCGTGAAGAGTTGTGTATGTGTTATTACAGTAAGACAACAAAAAATAAAAATCGGCGCGGAAAAATCGGAATAATAAAAATGTCTGTCTCACATCGAGTCCGACGCAATCGCGCCGCCGTGATGAATCTTCCAGTGCATGGCCATGACTCCGAAAGCAGACAGGACAGAAAAAATCAACGCGGCCACGATATAGCGACGCGATGTCGCAATGGCGCGCAATATGGCGTCACTGTCGGCTGCATAATCCGTGTTTTTGGATGATACGAGGTAGCTCTCTTCGTCTTCATCTTCGTCTGAATTATTATCGACGTCGTCCGTTGAGGTGTCGTCCTCCACTTCTAGACCGAGATCTCCGCTGCTGCTCGTTGTGGACGATGAAGCGTACGCGACGTCTTCCGCACGACACCACATAGCGGTCAGGTCTTCTCCGGTAATTTCCCGCCGCGACAGGGCCTCCGTCAGGCACTCTTCATTTTTCAGCATGTTTCCCAGAGTCGGCTCGATGCTCATGGTACGACATTCTTCCAGGATTGCGTCGACAACGGTATGCATCCTCGAGCGCGCGTCATCGTCGTCTCTGATCTCGTTCTCCACTATGCTTGCCAAGAGAGAGATAGGTTGATCCATGATTGATGTGTCAGATGATGAGACGGCGGACGCGGCCGTTTATGCGGATTGGCAGTTCACAGATGAATAGGTTCTCACAGGCTCACCAATATGCTCCCGGCCGTGACGAGTACGACTCCAACCCCCTGTCTCATCTGCACGCGAGCTCCGAAGATCAGCGCGGACAGGAGCGTGACGGCGATGACCTCGACGGTCATGAGAGCTCGAGCGTATCCGGCGTTGGGAGCGCTGACAAGGCCGTCGAAATACAGCGCGTTGCCCGCGAAAAACATGACGCCGAATAGAACGATCCACGGAAGGACCGTCCTCCTATGCGCGCCGTCTTCGAAAAGGTCAAAAAATTCTCGGGCGTTTTTTCTGGACGTCAGCAGTACGAAAATCGCCAGGATAGCCGACACGAATGCAAAGACCAGGTTGGCACGAATTCCAAGCGCTCGCGGTCTACCACTGTTGTCAGATGTAGAGGACGTGTACAGGCGCTGGGCGTGCACCAGGCACAGCATACCGCTCACGAACGCCAAGACGGACAACATGATTTTAGGTACCCAACCGCTTGGTTCCAATCCGGAAGAGGATTCGGAAGACATTGTTGTTTTTCTTCTTTTCTTTTTAGGTCCTATGAAAATCGTACCCCGAAGGTCCGTCACGTTTCCTCGTCGAGTATAAAGGATGAAATGATCGCCCGTGAGGTACGACATCATACCATGCACACTTTACAAGCGAGGGAGTCTTCTTCGTTCGCGCAAGGCGGAATCGGAAGAGGGAGCGGAAGAGGAAGAGGATTAGGAAGAGGCGGAGACGCGGACGGGGACGGCCGCCTCACCCTAGAACGAATTTCGTCGTCCATAAAAGGAGGGCGGATCACGTGCTGTATCACGCCCAATCTATACGAACAAAACGTCGATGACGCGAAGGACATAAATGCATCGCGACGAGAAGTTTCATCTCGTCATTTCGACATCCTCACCGAGGTGCCACCTGCCTTGGCCTCTTGGAACAATTACAGTGGTAGCGGAATCCCGGCCGGAGGAGGAGGAGGAGGAGGAGCCCCGGGGACGGTGGCGCGGCGGGAACGACATCATCGCTCCTCTGTAAATCCGATTCAAAAGGATGCACCGATATGGGATGATCCGCCGCGATTCGTCGAGAAAGATACCCTGCTGTTCTGGGTCATGCTGGAGGCGGAGCCCGAGACGGAGCTGCTCCTGGCGGAGGAGGAGGACGCTGCGGGAGACGTGACGCGCGCGCTGCGGGAGTTCAAGCGCAAGGTGCGGACCCGCATCTCTGCGGACGAAGATTTCACGCAGATGTTCGTTGGCGTAGACAGGAATCAGCGCGACAGCGACAAGAAGAAGACGACAGAATCGTTTCTCAAACACCTCCATTCGGACAATTTCGACACGAGTATGCACGCCGCCGTGCCCACCTTTTTGGCCAACCATCACCGCGTCACCATCATCATTTACGACAAACACGGGTTTCGATCTTGTTACGAAAGTGATCAAGTGAACGATAAATCAAAAGTCGTTCTAACGGTACGCCAAATGGTCAACTCTCGATTCCAAATTTTACGATCACAAAAAAAAAAATTGACGACCAGCTGATCACTCTTCTCCTGTGATCCTCACTTACGATTCTCACAGAACCCCCAAACAGCACAGTAATTTAAATCAAGCGGGAAAAAGCCCTGTAACCGACATCATGAAAGCCGACGATGTCAGACGAAGTGTGCATGATATCACGCAAGGAGGTCTCGCGAACCTCAAGGACATCCCTCCGGGCGGTATCAACGCTTCATCGAAGAACATCAATTCGGATCTCCATTTGGTTAGATCGGTGAAGATTAAGGTAAAAGGCGTGGGCGGCTCGCAGTACAAAGATTACATCGTCAACAGGGAGCGTTCCGAGAAGGCGTGCCAGAGCAGCCTGCGAGTCCTGTTCGCGCCTCTGGCCTGTTCCGTGAACCTGCACCAAAAGGGAGCGGCCATCGCGGCCAAGCTGACGGAGTTCCTGGAAGACTGTATCGATCAGGTTTTCCCCATGGTGCCCAGACGAGACGGCCGCACCAAGGAGGATTCATGGGGAAAGACGGACGAGCTCATCTCGATCGCGTACTCATTCGACGATGTAGAATTCAAGTTCGCCAAGCGTTACAACTCGATGTTGTCCGGCGTCCTCTCTGCGTTGTTGCACGTGGTTTCCATAGTGAACGAGTGCCACGCTCGTGATACTGATTCTGACGATGATGCCTCGTCTGAAGGCGAAGAGAAAGAGACTGACAGCGACGACGATCTCGATGACGACCATTATGACGTTCATTCTGCGGCGATGAAGTACATCTCGACGAGGGGAAGTTCTTCGGTAGACCGTCTTTCGACCTCCTCCGCACAGGCCGTGGCAACTTCCCTGAAGAAGAATTTCGTGTGCCAGAACAAAAGAGAGGCGAAGAAGATATTGGAAGAAGCCAGAGACGCCGATCAAGACAAGAAGAACAAGAAGAAGGGGTCCAAGAACAAGCGCAGGAACATCACGGTCTGTTACTCCGATTCGAGCATCGCCAAGATGGTGACCGTGCTGTGCGGAAAGAACGGGGACGCCAAGATGAAGAGGTCGGTCGAAAGAGCTCTGCGACAGTTCACGTTCAAAAACTGGATGATGAGCGTCTCCGCGGCCCTGTTGTTCACTACGACGTCTACGCCCCTCGTGGTACACGTCCCCGAAAATAAGTCCGCCGTCAGAGACCTTCGATACGTGCTCGAAAAGTACGATCTTACCAAGGCGTTTGAGTCTAACACGCGTTTTTGGGCGCCGAGCGAGGCGTCTCCCAAGAAGTCCAGGAAGAATGCTACCGCTACCGCCACCGCCACCGCCTCCGCCGCGGCGGAGGTGGAGGTGGAGGTGGAGGAGAGCGATGCTTTAGGGTCTGACGACGATGATAATGACGAATAGAATAGATCGATAGTTTGTTCGCAAGGCGTTCTTTTTTTTCTTCTTTTTTCTTTCTGTCCGTACTAGTAAGTGGGCGAGACACCGTGTAAAAGGCTGTGTACACGTCTATACATGAGTTCCGTGGTATCTACGAGCGACGACGCCAAGGTGGATGCCGTCATGTATGCGGCTGAAACCGATGGTGTGACTTTTACGGACGCGCGAAAACGTGACCTCCTTCTCCTCACGAAGAGTTCCGGGAGGAGCATACTATTCGGGACGGAGAGGGACACGGAGTCGGCCATGGCGATCCAGAAAGACAGCGTTCGCGTCAACGCGGCGCTCCTGGACGTCAGGGGGGCGTTGACCGTCCCGTCGGGCTCCTTGCGGGTGAAAGAACCGAATTTACCTTTTCTTCTCCATGATCCCTTGGTCGCGAGTTGCGGAGCCACCGTCGCTCGAGGCTTGCGGGTGATTCGAGAAGAAGAAGACGACGACTCGGCGCTCCTCTGGGACACGGACGCTTCCGGGACGACCGTATACGGCGGTTTGGACGCCCGAAAAGAATTGCGTGTAGGCTCGAACCTCATCGTCGAAGGGAACGTGGACATCCGCGGCGGGCGGCTGCTGAATTCCGAACTCCGTCTGGACCGTCTGGAAGTGGACGGAGACGCGCGCGTCTCCGGAGGACTGTCCGCGGGAAAGAACGATGCATTCCGTGTGCTTCCGGGACCTTCTCCGGACGTGGTCGTCGAGAACGCACTGCGCGTGCGTGGTCAGGTGTCTGGCGATGGTCCCGTGCGATTCACGGGCGGATCCCTGTCCGTGTCGTCCTCGAATGCGCTGCTGTTCGACGTCGGGAGCAACAACATCGCGCTGAACCGTGACGCCCTCTTGTCGAGGGACCTCCGCGTCGAAGGGTCGACTCGCTTCGACGGCACGGCGCGATTTTTCAACGATGTACACGTCGAAAGGGGAGGCGGGTTTCGCGTCGACGAAGGCCCCTCGATTCTGCGTGGTACGCTCGAGGTCACGCCCGACCCGCGTTCGGTAACGGCCTCGACGGCATTCGCGGTGTCAGACTCCGACGTGGTCGCGCGGAGGAACCTGGACGCGCGGAGCAACCTGGCCGTATCAGGATCGGCGGACGTGCGCGGCGCCTTGCGCGTCCGGGGTAACAGCGGCGACGTGGTCGTCTTGGAAGCGGACGCCACGCGCGTCGCCGTGCGACGCAGGCTGGATATACTGTCGTCGTCCGGACTCTCGACGGAAGGCCTCGCACACTTGCGAGGTGGGCTCAGAGTCGGAAATACAGACGACATCACCTTTATCGCCCCCCCTTCATCCTCTTCGAACATAGTCGTCGCGAACAGGGACGTGGATGCGCGCTGCAACCTGCGCGTGCGCGGCGGCCGGACGGACCTGGACGGCGAGCTGAGGGTGGCGGCGGAGGCGCGGTTGGAGAAGGGCTTATCGGTGCGCGGCGGGTCTGCGGTGGTCGAGGGAGGCGGGCTGAGAGTCAGTCCCGTCGGAGCTTTCGCGGGAGGCTCGAACCTGCTGGCGCTCGAAGTGTCGGACGCGGGCGTGCGCGCTCTGCGGGAAACCACCGTCGAGGGCGGTGGGAGCCTGATCGTAAGAGGAGCGGGAGCGTTGCGGGCGGAGGGCGACGGCGGGTTCCGGGTGACGAAAGGGGGCTCGATCCTGGACGGCGACTTCTCCGCGGCGGGTGGCGCTCTAGCGGCCCGAACTACGGCCACACAGGACGGAGGGTTCCGGGTCGAGTTACGCGAGAACACGCGAATCGCGAAGAACCTGCGCGTGAGCGGCGTCACCGAGGCGCGCGGCTCTTTCTACGTCAACGCCGGCGGCGCTCCGCCTGACTCGTCTAACGTCATGGTGGCGTCGGATGCCGGCATAGAGATGCGGCGCGACCTTGCCCTCCTGAACGGCTCTTCGCTACGGGTGCGCGGCTCTTCGACGTTCGTGGGGCCTTTCAAGGTCAGCAACCCCGACGCGCTCGACCTTTTCACCGTCGACACGGAGGAGGGCGTGCGGGTGCGGAGGCCTCTGCGGGTCGAGGGCGACACGCGCGTCGAGGGAAACTTGTCGGTTAACACTGGCGGGTCGACGGCTCTCGAGCTGCGCGAGCCCTTCTTCGACGTCAGACGCGCCACGGGCTTCGACTGCAACGTGCAGGTACGCGGAGACCTGGTCGCGCTGGGGACACGCGTCCGCTTCGTTCCCGCGACGGAAGGCGGCACGGTCTTGGACGTCGACCAGTCTTCCGTCCGGGCGTACCGGGACCTGGAGGCCAAGCGCAACCTATTCGTGGACGGGGACACGCGCCTCCGAGGCGCCCTGCGCCTCAACCCCGGCGACCGCGACGTGCTGTCCGTCACTCCTCCGGCGTTCGCGTCCTCCAACAACAACAACAACAACACCAGGGCCGGGTTCCGCGTGGACGGCGCAGACGCCGTCTTCTCCGACGGGAATCTGGACGTGTCGCGCGGTAACCTCAGCGTGACAGGCGAGTTGGCGGTACGCCCGGGCGGTTTGGACGTGTTCCGGGCGACCGAGGAACGCGTGGTCGCGAACCGCCGTCTCGAAGTGCTGGGCGGCCAAGAGCTGATAGGTGCGTTCAACGTGTATCCCGGTCCTCAGGCCGCGGGCGCGCGTCGACCCGCGTTCTCGGTGTCAGATACGTCTTCTTCGTCCACGGCGTTGGTGCGCCTGAACCGCGACGTGGAAGCCGCGTGTAACCTGGACGTCCGAGGGGACGTCCGGGCGCGCGGGGAGATGGCCCTCACGGGAGGCCTTTCTACGGACGGGAGCGTGAACGCCGAGGGAGATTTTCGCGTCGGAGGAAAGACTTCCGCTGAGGGAGCCGCTTCCTTTTACGACGGCGTCACGATGTACCGGGGGAAAGAGGGCCCCGTCATGGCCTCGGTGGGTCCGCAGGGGTGTAACCTCATCGAGCTGACGGCGTCGAACGTGCGCCTGCGGACGCTCACTTCCGAAGAGAGCGGCGGCGGTCTGTTCGACGTGCGCGGAAACGCGGACTTCGCGCGCGGCAAGTTTCGCGTGTTGCGCGAGTCCGGAGACCCCGACGACTTGGCGGTCTTGCTCGTGAAAGAGGACGATGTCACGGTGAACGCAGAAACGATCAATCTCGAGGGGAAAGTGGGCGTGGAGGGCGGCGAGTTTTCGGTCAAGCCTTCGTCGTCCTCTTCCGTTGCCGCCGCCGTGACGGACGCGGAGGTCGCCCTCCGGAGGGACGTCCGGGCGAGGTGCAACCTGGAAGTGGCGCGCGACCTGAGCGTGCGTGGTGACGCAGAGGTCGAGGGGCGGTTGGAGGCGAGGGCCGACGTGACGGTGCGCGGAGACTTGGTCGTACGCGAGAACCTGGAGGTCTTGCGCGGGGAGGCGACGTTCAGGGGCGGCGCGTTGCGGGTCTTGGACGAGGAGCGTCTGCTGGCGTCTTTCACGGATGCCGGAGGCGCCGAGATCGCCACGTCCCTGGAGGTGGCCGACGGCCTGCGCCTGAAGAAGGGGGATCTGGCCGTCGAGTCCGGGAATTTGACGGTGGTACCCGGAGGAAATGCGGGTGCGGGTCTCGAGGCGATGCTCGTAAACGATGCTCGAGTCGACGTGCGGCGGCGTTTCAGCGTACGCGACGGTCATCGTACCGAACTCACCGGAGATTTGGTGGTGCGCGGAGGACCGGGCGTGCAAGACGCGCGAGACGCGGTGGCCACCTTCTCCGCCGCCTCCAACGTGGCGTTACGCCGCGACGTGTTCGCGGGCAGCAACCTTCGCGTCGGAGGCGCGCTGGAGGTGCTCGGTGAGGGCGGCGTGCGCCTGGAGGAAAAGCTGGACGTGTTTACCCTGGACTCCGCGGGGACCGGGCTGCGCAGCTCCGCCTTTCGGGTGCGCCACCCGCAGGTGCAGGTGAACCGGCGCCTGGAGGCGGCCTGCAACGTGTCCGTGGGAGGCGATCTTCACGTCGACGGCCGCGTCACGTCCGACACGCTCGAAATGAACGATCTCACCGTCAAAGGCGACGCCGCGGTCACGGGAACTCTCGAAGTCGGAGGAGACATCATGACGGTGTTCGACGACGAAATTACGATCCGACCGAACGTCATTATGCGCAGCAACGTCGACATCGGACGGGACCTGGCGGTGGGCGGGGACGTCAGCACGCTGGGCACGTTGGCCGTGCGGCCAGGCGGACCGGAGGCCAAAGCCGCGCTCTCGGTGACGCCCGGCCTGACCACGATGGACACGGACCTGACGACGCGCAGCAACGTCTCGATCGGGAGGGACGTCGATTTGGGGCGGGACCTTTTCGTGGGCAGGAACGCCAATATCGGCGGGGGCCTCACGGTGGAGGGCGGGCGGCTGGTGGCGCGCCGAGGCCTGCTGGTGGAGGGCGACCGGACGGCGATAGAGACGAATGATTTGGTCGTGCGCCCGGGCGGCGGCCTCGACGTCCTGCGCGTCTCGCCCAGCAACGTCGAAGTTGCGCGCCCCCTGAGCGTGACAGGCGACGTGGACGTGACGGGAAGGTTCGTCGTGACGGAGGGCGGCCAGACCAGCTTCGCCATCGGGGAGACCACCACCGTCATCAATCGCGACCTGCAGGTGAACGGCGACTTCGAGGCGACCGGTGAGGGCCGCATCGGCCAGGATTTGTACGTCGGGGGAAGCATATACGGAGCCGGGGACATGGTGGTCGAGGGGACCTTCACGGCGGGGAAGATGCAGAGCGACCTGCTGGACAACAGCGACGGCAGCAACCTGACGCTGAACAGCACACTGCGCGTGGTCCTCCGGGGCCAGGGCGAGGACGGCGAGGACCTGGTGGCGTTGAATGCCGACGAAAGCGGAGTCGAGATCGGGAGGAATTTGGAGGTACAGGGCGACACCCTGCTGAACGGCGATCTGAAGATCGTCGGAGAAAACGGCAAGACCCTGTTCGAGCTTTTAGACGAAAACGGGCGCATATTCATGGGGGAAGACATGCGCGTAGATGGATCGTTGGACGTGTTGGACGGCCTGCGCGTCGGAGATGACATAGAGGTCGGAGGCGACATCAGCATGACCGGCGGAGACGGAGTGTTCGACGCCTCCTCCAACCTGGTCAAGGCTCGGGAGGTCCGCATAGGAGATGGAGGGTTCGCGTCTTCGGGTGACGGGGGGGTCCTGGGTGACTTTGTGGTACGTCCCGGCGGCGAAGAGACTTCACCCTCCATGTTGGACGTTACCTCGGACGGCGTCGACGTGGGGGGAGACCTGAGGGCGGAGGGCGACGTCGACGCCGGAGGCGCTTTACGTGCCGCAGGGACGATTTCGTCAGTCATAGACGGCGAGACGTTTTTTTCGACGGGACCTGGCGGCACAGACGTCAAAAACGGTCTGCGCGTCGAGGGCGGCGGGACCTCCCTGTCCGGCGGCCCCTTCGATGTCACGGTCGACCCGGAGTCTTCGAACGTTAATCCTACCGTGTCAGTGACCGATGAACTCGTGAGCCTGAATCGGGACACGGCGGTGCGCGGCGACCTGTCCGCGACAGGGGACGTGACGTTCGAGGGAGACCTGACCACGAACGGAGACACTCGCCTGGGGGGGAGCCTCGACATCGGGGACAGCTTGTACCTGGCCAGCAACCTCACCGTCGACGGCACGGCGGACCTGAACAGCAATCTGGTGGTGCGCACCGGAAGCGACAAACGCGTCGCTCTAGAGGTCCGGCACACCGGGATCGACCTGCGGCGAGACGTGCGCGCGGAGTCCAACATCGTCATAGGAAGGGACGTCACCGTCGGTCGAGACGCCGCCGTCATAGGCGCGCTGAGCGTGCAAGGCGGCGCGGTGTTCAACGGCTCCTCCGCGGTGCGCGTGCAGTCTTCCCAGCTGCGCGCGTCTTCCCAGCTGAACACCGCGGCGGAGCCTTCGTACTCCTGGACCGGCGACCAAGACACGGGCATGTACCGCCCGTCCGCGAACGCCATCGCTTTCACGACGGACGGCCAAGAACGCGTGCGCATCACGCCCGGGGGGGATGTAGGGTTCGGAGTGACGTCCCCCGAGGCGCGTCTGGACGTCGGAGACGGGGACATCCGCAGCGGGGGGAAAATTTCAGTGGGAGACGGCTCGTTGGTGGAGCCTGCGTTCACGTTCGAAGGCGATTCGAACACCGGCATCTACCGCACGCAAGAAGGCGACATCGGGTTCTCGATCGGAGGGCAGGAAGTGTTCACGGTCACGGAGGAGGGCGCGACCTTCCGCGACGACCTGGACATGAGCGGCCAGATTCTGGGCTTCGCCGCCGGCGACGCGACGCGGCCTTCTTTCGCGTTCTCGGGCGACACGGATACCGGCCTGTTCCGGTCGACCGACGCACAAGCCGGAGACGTCCTCGGGTTCAGCACGGGCGGCGTCGAGCGCGCGCGCCTGGACGCGTCTGGGAATCTCGGCTTGGGCAGGTCTCCCGGAGATGATTTTCGCCTGGACGTCGACGGCAATCTGCGCGTGTCTTCGGGCCGCATATTCGCTCCGCCGGAGTTTGACTCCCCGGCCGCACCGGTCATCACCTGGACCGGTGACGATGACACCGGGATCTACCGCGTCGCGCCGGACACCGTGGGCGTGAGCACCGGCGGGCAGGAACGGCTGCGCGTCGCGGAAGACGGACGTGTGGGTGTCAACATGCCCTCGAATAACGATCCACAGGCACGTCTGCACGTGAACGGCGATTTCTTGGCGACCGACCGCATCGCGACCACCTTCAACGGTTCGAGCGCTTCGCCGGCGTTCGCCTTTGCCGCAGGAGGAACCGGTCTGTACCTGGACGGCGATCAGGTCAACGTGACACTCGAGGGTTCCGACCGCTTTAGCGTCACGCCGGATGGCGTGGGAATCCTTACGACCGATCCCAACGCGGCCCTCCACGTGATTTCGCCCGTGATCGATGGGGACGGAGAGGCGAAGGCGGTCGCGAACCTGGGCGGGTACCGGGTGGCGACGTTGACGGTGGACCTGCTCCCGCTCACGCCCGGCGCGTACGTGGACTTGTTGGAGGTTTTGAACGAGGGCGGCGCGTCCGCGGTGCGCCTGGACGTCTGCGACGACGAGCACGGAGGGGGCACGCTGGCCTCGACCTACCTGTACACCGCGCCGCGCTTTTTTGGAACATCGGACACGCCGCAGCTGTTGCTGCCCCAATCGCGGACCTGTTCCGGCGCCCTGTCCGAGGAAGCGAACATCGACCCTTACCAGATACAAGTCGCCGGCACGGGATCAGTGAAAACGCTCCTGTTCAGGCTCGTGCGTACGAATTCGGGGTCCGCGTTCATCGGACCCATCCGCTGCACCTTCTTTGTGTCCTGCTCCGATCATGTGACCGATATTTTACGCATCGGTCCATTTTCCGCAGACGGTGCTACGACGCCAGTACTCACGGACCGTGCGCGTGTGGCGAACGCGACGCAGCTCACGCAGATCTCGTCTTCATCTGCAAACGACGGCGCGGCATTCGTGGGTGTCGGTGTGATACGTCCACAAAAGAAGTTTCATGTCGCAGGTGGTGACGCGAGGTTCGAGGGCGACGTGTTCGGATCGCGCTCCGTCTACGTGCGAGACGACGCGACAGAGGCATTGCCCGCGTTTTCTTTCGAGGGCGACGAGGATACCGGTATCTTTCGCCCTGATGCGGACGAGATCGCGATCACGGTGGGCGGGAGCGAAGGCCTGCGCCTGACATCCGACGGACTGGCGATCGGAAAGACCGCCCCTCAAGACGCGCTGGACGTGGTGGGCAACGTGCGTGCGACCGGAGGGCGCTTTCTGGCCGGTGACGAGGGGTCCGAGGCGGCGCCCTCTTTCGCCTGGATCGATGACAAAGACACCGGCGTGTACTTACCGGACGATGACACGTTGGCGGTCACGACAGGCGGAGCGGAGCGCGTGCGTGTGGACGCGGACGGCAACGTGGGCATCAACCTCGAAGGACTTGCGGCGGAGGCGCGCCTGCATGTGGACGGCGGCGTGCTCGCCACTGACCAGGTGCGCACATTCGACGGCTCGGTATCGGCGCCGGCCTTCAGCTTTACGAACGGAGCGGACACGGGTATGTTCCTGGGACGCCGCGGAGCTGACGATGAACCCGTTTTAGAGTTGGCGCTCAAGGGCGAAGAACATACCGTGTTCTCGTCGAACGGAGTCGGAATATTCGTGTCTGAACCGAACGCCGCGCTCCAGGTGAACGGGTCCGTCAATTCGGACGGTCAGCGCGTGTTCACGGTCATCGTCGATCCGCTGCCCACCACCGCTGGACGGTACGTAGACCTCGCGCGCCTCTCGTCCGCGGGAGAGGGCGCGGTGGTGCGCGTCGACGTCTGTGACGACCCTTGGACAAACGCCCTGAGCTCGACCTACCTATACACGACGGACCTGTTCTTCTCGGACGGGGACCCGTACCAACTGTTGATACCCCTGTCGCGGGCGTGCAAGGGGTCGTACTCGAGTACGAATTTGAACCCGTACCAGTTGCAGGTCGGAAGCGGAGGAGAGGGGTCGGAGTCGATGCTGACCCTGAACTTTCGGCTGGTGCGAACGGGCACGTCCGGAACATTCATCGGACCTATTCGGTGCACGTTCACCGTGTCAGGCTGCCCCGCTAACGACGCATCGGTGATCGCCATCGGACCGACTTATACATCAGACGCGACGACTGTGATCAACGCTCAGACGGCATCTTCATCCCTCATCGCCAACGCCACGCAGCTCACGCAATTGTCCGCCGTGGACCGGTCAGCGTTCGTGGGCATCGGGGTGGTCGATCCGCAGGACAAGCTGCACGTCGCGGGTGGAGATGTCCGAGTGGACGGAAACGTGTTCAGCGACCTGTTTCGCGGGTCGGCCTCTGCGTCTGCCGGCGCGCCCACTTTTTCGTTCGCAGGCGACACGGACACGGGACTGTACAGTCCCGCCGCAAACGAGCTCGCACTGTCCTCCGGCGGCTCGAACATGGTGCGCCTCAAGGCCTCGACCGGACGGCTGGGCGTAGGTAAGGACGATCCACAGGAGCGTCTCGACGTGCAGGGCAACGTGCGCGCGTCGTCCGGGGCCTTTATCGCCGGCACGGACGGATCGCGTACGATGCCGGCCTTTCGATGGTTAGACGATGAGGATACGGGCATGTACCGGCCCGGAGCGGACACTTTGGCGTTGGCGACGGGCGGATTAGAGCGCGTCAGCGTCACGGAAGACGGCGATGTGGGCATCAACCAGACGAGCCCGGACGCGCGCCTGCACGTCGGAGGCGACATCCTGGCGACCGGCCAGGTCCGGACCTTTGAGGACGGGGCGGCCGACGGCCCGGGCTTCGCGTTCGAGAGCCATCCGGGCACCGGTCTGTTCACGGACGCGGGTCCTGTGGGGGGGGCGGTCAAGATGGCGGTCGCGCTGGACGGCGAGCAGCATACGACGTTTACGTCGAACGGTGTCGGGATCTTCACCGCCGACCCGGACGCGACGCTACACGTCGCGGGCGACGCCAACGTGGGAGGCTACCGCGTCTACAACGTCGTCGTGGAGGAGCTGGGCCTGGCGCTCGAAAGTACGGTCGAGCTACTCGAGATCCGGGAGAGCGCCTCCTCCTCGCAGCCGCCGTGGGGCACGGTGGTCTACCTGGACGTGTGCGAGCAGCGGAACGACAGTGCGTCGTCGCACACGCTGACATCTTCCTATCATTACACGGTCGACCGATTCTTCGACAGCGACGATAGTTTCGAAAACGAAAATAAGCTCCTCCTTCCGACCTCGCGCACGTCGACGGGACCGTACGAGGTGGAGAACATCAACCCGTACCAGGTGCAGGTGGGGCGCGGGTCCTCGGGCGCGGGAAGCCTGCGCTTCCTGCTTGTACGAACGAGTACCGGCGGACTGTTCGAGGGCGTTTTCCGGTGCGTGTTCCGTGTCGTAGGCAATCCCGGTGACGATCCGGGCCTGTTCCGCGTCGGGCCGACGGAGGTGGATTTCACGGACGTCATCGAGCCGTACGAGCGTGAAAGGTTTGTGCGCTCGACTCAGGTGACGCAGATCACAGCGAGCGACCGCGTGGCGTACGTGGGCATCGGCGAGGCCATGCCGGAGCACCGGCTGCACGTGGCCGGCACCGTCAAGATCGACTCTAACCTGATCGTCGAGGAGGACACGATCCATCGCGGCCGTATCGCGGTCATGGACGGCGCGGTCAGCGGCGGCCTGGAGGGGCGCGGCATCCACCTGAACGATTTGGACGACACGGACTGGGGACTGTACCTGAACGACACCGTGTCCCTGGCCGGAAACTCGGCCGTGACGGGCGACGGCTTTTCGGGCACGAGCGCTCGCCTCCGTATACGGGACAGAGGAGATGCGGGACTTATACTCGAGAACTCGAGTGAGGAGCGTTTATTGAGCGTGCGCGGTGATGACGGTAGGATGGTCGTAAGTGGGAGCACGGTCATCACTGACACTCTGAGCGTTACAGGGGACGTCAACATGGAGTCCGGCCTGACGGTCGAAGAGGATACCATACACCGGGGAAAAATCATCGTAATGGACGGCGCCATAAACGATGGGGTAAACGGAAGAGGTATCCATTTTGCTGACGCGACTGACACCGACTGGGGAATGTACCTAAATCGAGCCTCTCTGGCGGGAGGAAACGGTGTATCTGGAGAGGGCTTCGGGGGGTCCGCCGTACGTCTCAGGATTAGGGATGCTTCTGATAACGGTTTAGTGATTGAAAATTCAACTGAACAGCGTCTAATGAGCATCAGAGGAAATGATGGATATATGTCGATAGAAGGACGATTACACTGCGCGAGTGACGCTGAAATGCTGTCGAGGTTGACTGTGACAGGAGACATGATAAACACTGCAAAAACGGTATTGGGAACCGGACTATTTTTGAACGGTGTGAACGACACCAACTGGGGGATTTACTCATCGTCGAGCCAGTCGTTGTCAGGAAGTAGTGTCACGAGTGGATTAGGATTCTCTGGTCTCGCTACCAGAATAAGAGTACGAAATAACAGCTCCACGGGACTAATCGTCGAAAATTCATCTGAAACACGATTATTAAGCATCAGAGGGAACGATGGATTTACGGGAATTAACGGAGACGTAAATGTTAGCGGATCCTTAACGGTCGAAGGTACGACTTTAGCAAGCTTGATAGGACGCATAAATACATTAGAATCCAGGATGAGTGCCGTGGAAAAAGTGTTAGATGAAGATATTATCATCCAGCAGGGGATACTAGGCTTTGATAGATCTGGGCTTCTATATATAAAACAGCTTGCCTTCTTTTGGTATAGACACAGTTCAGGCAGCAACACAACAAGCAGGACTATACCATCATCCATAATGAAGTCAATAAGGGTTGCCCTCGGTACAATTGAATCATCTCGAGGTGGCAGTGGTGATACAAAAAACAACTTGCGCATACATATATCACCTCCTTTGAGTCTTCGATTTGATCATCGATCTTATGAACGCCCTGTATCAGTTCTGTTAATCGGAGAAAGACCTGACAACGATAATTAATCAAGAAAACCGTGGACATTCATAATCTCGGTGTATATTGCGTGGAAACATAAATTATTATGGTGTATTGCGTTAGGTGATCCTTCATTTTTACGATCAAATAAATTATAATGTCACAATCGGGAGTATTATCGCCATTTGATAATCGTAGATAGTATTGCATTATCCTGTTATTTTGTAACGGGTCCAGTTACTCAATAAAAACGATAGATGAACGTTCGTATAACCAACAACTTGCAAGGTAATGAAAAGCGGTAAATGATCCGATTGTTTTATCGTAACGATGTATGAGACGTTTGAACTGATCAAGTCGACAGAAAGCATTTTCTACACAATGTCTTTTTTTGATCGTATATGTATGTCTCATGGACAAGTGTGGGGTTTTTCTTGGATTTCGTCATATTCTTATCCGCTCTGTAACGAGTTTCATCTTCATATCTTGCTTCATCGCTTCTCGTAATTTTGACGAATTATAACCACGACCAGCCACGATCTTTACTGATCGTCTCTTATCTTCTATCACATCTCGATTGGAAAAGTCTATGATAGGCTTCAAAGAGGCTATATCAGAAACATTTGCAGGAAAGAAAGAAAATGATATAGGAATTCCTTTTGAATCGCATACCAAAGATATTTTACACCAAGACGGTCTAACACGTTTATTCCTCTCGATATAATCGGTGCGAAACTGGTAAAACGCTTTCTGCCATGCTCCTTCTTCGCACCATTTTCTAAACCGTCTGAACGCTGCAGTCGTATCACAACTGCTTAGTTTAGTGTATCTGTTCCAAGATATGTTGGTTTCCAGAATATCCAGAATGACGTTCACAGTATCCTTTAACGAGTGTCTCCTACGTAAAGGGCCTTGACGAAGGTGAATGAAAGTCGAGGAATTGAGCCATTTTGGTAATAAATAGGAAGACGAATTATTGGCGGAGTAAGTCAGAAATAAATCATGTGTCCCCGATGTCTGAACTGAAAACCGCTGTAACATTCATCCGTCTGTTCAACAATCGTTCTTTTGATTGAGTAATTTTTCGAGTGTGTATGTATGACTGTCCAATATGTGTTTCATTTCTTCACAATTACGTTTCATAGTTTCTTGTGTGAAATGTAATTGTTTGATAGCTTCGACAAACAATGCTGATAAGTTTCCATAAGCGACGGCGTACATATCATTCGCATCACGTTGTACTGCCTCCGGTGCAATTTCTAACACTTCTTGGGCTATAAGTCCCATGAATCTTTCTTGTTCCCTTTCGCTACCTAAGTCTGTCCGGGAAAAGGTATACCCGGTTATGCTAAGTATTTTTTGTAACGCGTCTTCGACAGGAGACAATTGTGACTTCAGGCGTCGATCGGACTCTGCTATGATATCTTCTGAAGCACGTATATTTCCATTAACGTATAACTTCGCAGTTGGATTGTGCGTGCCTATCCCCAAGCGATTATCGTCAAAACTCCAATATAAGTCCCCTGGTGTACTTACGGAATTCCCGTATATATCTGAAACGAGTAGTCTGTTTGCTGTGATGTCATCTGTACCAGTTCCTCCGCGATCGACGCTTAATGTCCCCGACCCTGCGTTATCCATATCCAGATTAACGACTTCGTTACCGTCCCCATAAAATGCATCCGCACGAACCGTTCCTGCCACATCCAAAGTATATTGTGGAGACGGTGGTGTATTAATGCCAAAATTGCCGGCATTATCAATCGAGAGGCGAACCGTATTGTTTGTACCCAAGTGCAAGGCATCGTTGGATGTGGTTCCGAGTAACGTCGAGCCGGCTGTCGTTCCAATATAAGAAGTGCCTTCTCCGGCTGCTGCACCATTGTTTTTTACACACGACCACACACACGATGAGGATCCTCCTGCAGTACTCATCGACGCATACGCATTAGCATCGGTCGAACCCTGTGTATCCGCATGTATACTAAGCCCGCAATATGCATGAGTCTGCATTCGAATGATCGCATCAGATTCAGATTCCAGTATGTCCAATTGATGTTCAGGACGCTGTGTTCCCAATCCGATGTTTCCGCTTTGAGACGTTCTCGCGGTCAACCTAACAGGTGTCGTATTCCACCCGGTTGTAACATTATCGAGGGGCTTTGGTTCCGTTTCGTTTATTCTGTAAGATTCGTCAGTATCACTTGTTGAAGGTTCGACTGTAAACGTCAGAACATCAAAACTTTCCCCTTCATACCGAACACATCCTTCAAACGATGCTTGCACGATGTCGATTACCTCTCCGCTTCTTTGTGGTCCGGATCCTTGTAGGTTAAGATTCACAAACAGGGATAGCTCTCGTAAACCAATACGATCTGGATTATCATTTTCTTGTTTGGAACGCAAGTTCCACTCGAAGCTAATAAATTCGGTCAACACCGTTCTTTCGTGATGCAGTTCATCTATTATAAATTTATCTTCGTTATATCCAGCAGCACCGTTTTCTTCACCGTAGGTACTAATTCTCACTTTTATTCTCCCTTGGCGTGATGCCTGTCGAGCGTCTCCATTCACATCAATATCAGTAACGTCATACATGTTGAATGAATAAGATATATCGATCAGAAGTTGATCAGCCACCGTGTCTGGTTGTTCCCACGAAGCGACGTAAAACTCGAATGCATCAGCAGCTGTCACAGGTAGTTCCTGATTGATGACAAATTTCCCATTAAATACTCCACCGGATACAAAATTTTGTCTCGTCCAGCCGTTCGCCACGTGATTGACATGCCCTCTTATATCGAGGTTTTGTTCTAAGACGATGTCGTTAAGTACTACTAAATTTCCATTAATTGTCAAATCTCCTGCGATGTAGGTGTTTCCGTTTTCTGCGTTGATAGTCAATAACTTCTCTTCGATACTGTTCTCGAATATAAATCCCAGCCCTCCTGACTTATCCATCCGAAAACGCAATGCCATGTTCTGAAAGTCGTTCCCTGTCACAGCAGTTCCGGCCGCGAGAGATTGATTTATTCCCGGACTCGCTAAGTAAATGCCTCGGTCTGTGTTATCTTTTGTCCACATGTGAATACCTCGCCCCATTCCCCCATTTTGTCCCTCTTGAACCACGATCTTTCCGTTATGTATCACATCTCCTTTGATAAGTAATAGTCCATCATCCCCGCGTATACTGACAAGTAATTCATCAGATGAATTCTCGAATATAAATCCATTTTCGTTGTTATTTGGTGCCCTGAATCGAACCGTTCCTGCCACATCCAAAGTATATTGTGGAGACGGTGGTGTATTAATGCCAAAATTGCCGGCATTATCAATCGAGAGGCGAACCGTATTGTTTGTACCCAAGTGCAAGGCATCGTTGGATG
>Ga0306901_1000227_pt1 | contig 27655 bp, 30 predicted proteins | sample AntRauMFilla3767_FD_190431 | JGI IMG/M metagenome (GOLD analysis project Ga0306901, IMG submission 190431) | Saline lake microbial communities from Rauer Islands, Antarctica - Metagenome Filla 3 #767 (v2) (version 2) | ecosystem: Environmental > Aquatic > Non-marine Saline and Alkaline > Saline ... | reverse complement strand
GAAGACGCAATTTCAAAACTTAATATAGGTGGATTGATTAGCAGAAATATCCGTATTGACGGTAAGCGTACCAGCGTAAGGCTTGAAGCTGATATGTGGCAGGCGCTTCATGAAATTGCCTCACTAGAATCGTGCAGCATTCACGATCTGTGTACAGCTGTGAATGATATCAAGGAAAACGCGACATCATTTACAGCAGCGCTCCGGGTCTTTTTGATGCAGTATTACCGGACGGTTGCTATGACTGATTTTAGAATTGATATGGTACGTCATAAGCTCAGAGCTTAGAGCTTATTACCGATTTCAAGAAACTTCTGGCGACGACGGGCTTTGATGATACTGCCATCAAGGCCGTCCATTTCTTTTAATCCGGCTTCAATAGCATCACGTACGTTGCTCATCGTCTCGGCATGGTTGCGATGCGCGCCACCAACCGGCTCGGCAATGACATCATCAATAATATCCAGTTCTTTCAGGTCCTGCGCTGTCAGTTTAAGGGCGCGGGCGGCATCTTTGGCGTATTCCGCGCTCCGCCACAGGATAGAGGCGCAGCCTTCCGGAGAGATGACGCTGTAGATTGAATGTTCCAGCATATAGACGCGGTTTGCAGACGCAATGGCAATTGCGCCGCCTGATCCACCTTCGCCAATGATAACCGAAACAATGGGCACTTTGACGCGGAGACATTTTTCGATGGACTTGGCGATGGCTTCGCTTTGGCCACGTTCTTCGGCACCGACACCAGGGTAGGCGCCCGCCGTATCAACCAGCGTTATAATCGGTAAGTTAAATCGGTCGGCCATATCCATAAGCCGTTGTGCTTTGCGATAGCCTTCAGGACGGGCCATACCAAAGTTATGGTGGATACGGCTTTCGGTGTCGTTGCCTTTTTCCTGACCAATAATGACACAGGAACGCCCCTGAAAACGTCCCAGACCACCAACAAGTGCGTGATCTTCGCCAAACAGGCGGTCACCGGCCAGCGGTGTGAAATCTTTTATAATGCCCTTGATATAATCTTTGAAATGGGGGCGTTCAGGATGGCGGGAAACCTGTACTTTCTGATCCGCGCCCAGTTTATCATAGGTTTGACGAAGAATTTTATCGGCTTTTGCTTGTAGACGGGCAAGTTCGTCCTGCATGTCCATACCATCGCCGGTGTGATCCATATGTTTCAGTTCGGCAATTTTGCCTTCTAGTTCGAGTATAGGTTTCTCAAATTCCAGATGATGAACCACAACAGACTCCGTTTATTGTTTGAGGAGCGAGTATATCAGATTTTCCAGGAAAGAAAAGTTTACTATGCTTTGTTTTTGTATCCTTGGCACCGTATTGGCAAAAGATACTTATTTTAAATGCGTGGCCGCGGACGGGCGATCCGATACTCTGTGCTGGGCTCTTTTTTGTCATATGGTGGGCGTTTGTTCAGGAACTCTGTATATTGCTCTTCGGTGTCCCAGATTAGCAGGCCTTGCTTGACTCGACGTTGTACTTCGCAAAACTCCATGGCTTCCTCTAGACTGTCCCATAGCCCCATATATTCCTTTTCTTTACGTTTCTTCTTTGGCCGTTCATGGGTCGACGATTTTCGTTGCCATAGTCTTTTCTTCTCTGATGTGGCCTGTTGATCTTTTTGCTTAGGATTGGTTGCTAAATAATCATCCAGAACTGTAGAGTTTATGGGAGGATCCAGCATTCCATTTTTTAGCGCTGTGGTAATTTTAGGATCCAGGCCCATAATATCGGAGCTGAGGAGCTCAATAGCACCGCATAAGTCTTTTAAGGCGGGTAGGACGTTTTCCTGCTTTATGCCTCTGTACATATCTCTTGGCTGACGAAGCAGCGCCATTAAATACTGACCGGCCTGAATACAGTCGTGCAGAGCCTTAACTGTAAGTTTGTGGTTAGGAATAGCGGGGTTCTTTTGCAGATGTTTTCGTATGGTGTCGGTAATCTGCCAAAGGTTTGTATACCTTACAACCCGAACCGGCTCCCATATCACGAGGCGGCTCCAATTTTCTTTTTGCGAGCCATCTCCGAAAGTATAGGGACGATTATCATCGTCATGGTAAAATAAGATAGTGTGCTGTTTTAAATATGGGTTATCTTTAGCTATGACTTTCCAATAGCTAATGGCTTTAATGGCGTGATTAAGGTCCTTTGTCCTCGCTTTAGGAACGGGCATTTCCTCATAAGCCCGAATCAGAAGATCTGCGCCCGATAGGGAGGAGGCCTGATTATTGCTCTGTTTCTGGTTAAAATCTTTACGCATGATTATCGGTCTCTATTAAAATTTATGACCAAAGCCGTAGGGGCTAAAATTGTGTTTTAGTGTCTTTGGGTGTTCAATATGATATATGAAAGCTTTATGATCCATGTCTGCATTATTCAACATCTGGTCTTTTAAAGCTGTCGTAAGCTTTGAGTCCAGCCCCATTATTTCGGCAATAAGTTCAATACTTTCGCTAAGTGTTTCTAATGTCGGGAGGATGTAATATTGTTCAAAGCCTTTTTGCAATCGTGCCGGGTTATCAATTAAGGCAACCAGATCGCGGCCTGATTTAATGGTAAAAAAGAGAACCGAGCCAGCTAACCGACGGCCGGGTAATTCGCCTTCTTTTTGAAATTTGTCGCGGAGGTTTTTATTTATATCCTTAAGCTCTTGATATGATCCGCGCTTACGCATTGGCGAGGTTCTCAGGTTATTATGCCGCCATCTTAAAATGTTAACATTACAGCTGTTTGTCCAATCGCCAATCAAACCTATGTCATGGTTGATTGCATTTTTTCTGCGCCCGGTGGCACGCATATGATCATATGCATGATTCAGCAATTCTGTGCCGCTTAATGCGGTGGGTTGACGGTTTTCTCGAGATTTATTTTGTTCTGGATATGACACTTGTTTTCTTCCTGCTGTGCTTTAACCAAGCTTCTGCTGGTCTGTTAGTTGTGGTTTGATGGATCGGATATGGACTAGCATTACCTTATCAAAGGGCTCTGGATCCAGCATTTCATTCTTAAGGGCGGTTATTGTTTTTTGATCAAGACCCGCAAATGTGCCGCCGAATAGGTCAATTAGATTTGAAATGTCTTTGAGTGCGCCTACCATCGCCAGTTGATCGGATGCAGGCCGGTTAAGGCTTTGCTTATAATGTGTGGTAATTTTTCGTCCGGCTTCAATACCGGACACCAGCGTTTGCCATAGCAGTTCACCGTCAGTTTCAAGCGGATCTGAATGTGCTGTTTCGGCCATGATTTCGATACCGTTGCCAAGGTTGTACATGCATGTAACTTCTGTATCGGACAGAGAAGAGCTGCAGTTATTTTTTAATAGATTCCATCTAATCCTCGGGGGCATGAAATCATAGGCAGTTTTATCGTAATTAAAGAAATCCAGACCGTTGGTATAGGTGTATTTATTGGTAGACAGAGACCATTTAATAAAAAAGCCAAGTGCGCGATCGGCGTTTTCAGCTTTGGCTTTTTTGGTTTTCTTTCCTGTAGGGAGCTTAAAAGTATAATTTTCATCGCATTGCGATAGGATCTGCCCCAGAACATCCCTCAATAGGGCTTCCCGGGTCGGTAGTTCCTGTGCTGTGCGAGCACGCTCAAAATGCGTATTCAGATCTTTTGACATGTCAAATTGTTACCATAATGCAGGGAGCGGGTCAATATGCAAATTTTTACTTTTAAGCTCTGCGGTAATTTTATGGGGTATGCCTTCCATGATAAAATATGGCCCAGCTTTTTTGTTCCGGGGTCATATCTATATTTTTCTTCAGATCAAAGGGCTCTGGATCCATCATTTCATTTTTAAGGGCGGTTATTGTTTTTTGATCGAGCCCTACAAATGTGCCGCCGAATAGGTCAATGACGTGTGAAATATCTTTGAGTGCGCCTACCATCACCATTTGATCAGATACAGGCCGTCTAAGGTTTTGCTTATAATGGCTGGTGATTTTTCGTCCTGCTTCAATACCGGATACCAGTGTTTGCCAGATCAGTCCACCGTCAGTTTCAAGCGGATCTGAATTTGCTTTTTTGGCCATGATTTCTATACCGTTACTAAGGCTTTTAATATATGTAAATGGGGTGCCGACTAGGGAAAAGCCGCCTTCTTCTTTTAATCGGTGCCATTTATCCTGCGGGGGCAGGAAATCATAGCCAACTTCATACTTATTCCAATTAGGTAGACCGTTGGTACAAGCATATTTATTTATAGACAGAGACCATTTAATAAAAAAGCGAAGCGCGCAATCGGCGTTTTCAGCTTTGCCGGTTTTAATTTTCTTATGTGTAGGGAGCTTAAAAATACGATTTTCATCGCATTGCGAAAATATTTGACCCAGAACATCCTTCATCAGGGCTTCCCGGGGCGGTAGTTCCTGTGCTGTGCGAGCACGCTCAAAATGCGTATTAAGATTCTTTGACATGTCAAGTTGTTAACATAACGCGCAGGGCGGGTCAATATGCTAATTTTTTACATGGTAGGTCGGCGGCCATTATTGCGGGCGATTTCTTCTTCGATAAAGCGTAACCCGCTTGGCTTTGACTTCGGGGTTTTTCTGGGGGTGATGCCAAGCTTATGTTTGATATCTGTCAGGGCTTGCTTGTCAAAGGGCAGGGGATTTAGTATTTCGTCCTTCAGTGCAGTGACCATTTTGGGCGGAAGACCGGCAAAAGCATGGCTTAGTAAGTCAATGCTGTCTGTTATGGCCTGTAGGTGCTTTATGGTCTTGTCTTGATGGCGTTCCGTTTTCTGAAGGTCATCACGTAACATGGCGGCAAGGGGGCGACCTGTTTCAATGCCAATGATGAGCGTGTCCCATAACCGTTCGCCATCGACTTTTAGTGTTCGTCTACCGCTGTTGGCTGATATGATTTCCTTATTGACCTCTGCCAGCTTGATAGCAAACCAGTCTGAAGGGCCCAAGCCCATGCCAATACGTATAGGGTTTTTCAGGACCTCCCAATTGCTTTCCGTTACCCCGCGTTTTATCAGCGGCGTAAGGCTCCATATATTCCAATGGCTCATAAAAGATATGTTGCGATGTGCGGAAACGAACCAGTTTTCAAGAAAATCAATAACGAAATCAGCATCTTCAGCGTTGCCGGAGGGCTTGTTGATCAATGTTGCAACATGTCCGCGCTTTGGATCTGTTTTGGATACTGTAAATATCTGCGTTAGCACAGCTTCCATTAACGCTTCGCGCGTCAGGTTGGATTCTCTCGCTGTGCTTGCGGTATTAAAATCTGTTTTATTAGGCTCTGACATGGATGATTTTTACCATAATCGCCAAGCTACGTCAATGTATAGCTCTGTCTACGAAGAGGTGATCAATATATATAGATATGAAAAAAAATGGTGCCCGAGGGCGGATTTGAACCACCGACACGGGGATTTTCAATCCCCTGCTCTACCCCTGAGCTACTCGGGCCGTATTTAAGTATGGGGTAGCGTAGGCAGATTTATAAGTGAAAAGCGTAAGGATGTCCAGAGCTTATCAGCAAAAAAACCTAATTTTACGATTTATACTTTTCCAAAAGGCATCCTGTACGGCGGGTGCGGGTTATTTCCATGATCCCAAGCCGCGTAAAGCCATGAACCTGTGTATTACCGGGGTCATCTTCCAGCATTTTTTCCAGATTTGAAATAAGATCATAGCGATCGCTTCGCAGGCGCATGCTAATGAAATCAACAAGAAGCGCGCCGCTGATGTTACGAATGCGGAGCTGGCGGACAATTTCTTTTGCCGCTTCCAGATTGACTGTTTTAATATCGCCGCCATCACCGCGGTTCAGGTCTACGACGGTCATTGCGTGTGTTTCTTCGATTATAAGGCTGCCACCATGGGGCAGAGGCACATAACGTTCCAAAGCCTCTTCGATGATTTGATGAATATCATGCATCTCGAACAGGTCGACTTTGTGCTCTGGTGAAATAATCAATCTATCCCCGAGATCGGGAATATGATCATCACACCATTTGCGTACGGAATCAGGCTGACTGTTTTCAGTCATTTCTATCCGGTTTACAGCCTGACTTGCGTAATCAATCAATGCCCGGCATACCGCATTCGGGCCTTTGTGTAACAGACGGGGTGTACCGGGTTTATCGCGTCGCATGTCTTGTAGTGTTGCCCATAGCGCGCGAAGGATTTTTGCTTCTGCTTCCAGAGCAAGGGGATCGGCGTTTTCAGCGGCCGAGCGTATAATCCAACCGCCTTGTGTTTTAAGCTCTTGGGCAATTCTAAAGACATCTTCATTGCTGACCTGACGGGAAACAGTGACCTTGTTTGCCGTTGGGCTGTATGACAGCAGCCGTCCCGGCAGATAAAGCTTCATCGTCAGGCGCGGCAGTTTCCGGTTTTCAAAAGGTGTCTTATGGCGTCCTTCGGCTTTGACCTGAACAATAACGGTCTCGCCGGGATTAAGCAGTGATGTTATTTTTTCTGTTCGTGAATCGAGCCCGGCTTTATAGATATGCTTTAAAGGCAGAATTCCCTGTTGATTGCCGCCAATATTGATAAAGGCAACATCCAGCGCTTTGTCTATTTTATCAACGGTACCCAGATAAATAGAGCCCCATAAAGGGAAAGCTTCTTTTGAATCAACGTAAAGATCAGTCACTGAACCACCTTTTAAAACGGCGGCGTGTAACTGGTTGTCAATTTTCTGGGCGACTATCTCGATCGACATGAGTGATACTATATCCCTGACCGTTTAAAAGTTGAGCAGAATCATATAATGATAATCCTACTACATTAGTATAGGAACCTTGAAGAAAAGTTACAAATGCTGCGGCATATCCCTGAATAGCATAGCCACCAGCCTTGCCGTGCCATTCGCTGCTTTGGATATAGGATTCGATTTCATCGGCATGCAGGCGTTTAAAACCGACTGTTGTGAGCACGACACGATGTGTTAGCGTGCCATCGGGGCTGATAATGGCAATACCGCCGTAAATTTTGTGGCGTCGTCCGGAGAGGAGTTTTAAACACGCCCGCGCGGTTGTTTCATCTTCGGCTTTGGGAAGGATTCTGCGGCCACAGGCGACTGTGGTATCTGCGCCCAGAATGTAGCAGTTATCGGTTTCCGGCTTATCTACAACAGCTTGTACTTTGGCGCAGGTGATACGGGTAACGTAATCGCGCGGTAATTCGTTATTATGTGCGGTTTCATCAATATCGGCGGGCAGAACCAGATCCGGTGTAATGTGGATCTGCTGCAAAAGATCAAGGCGCCGTGGCGATGCCGAGGCTAGAACCAGCTTTGGATGAGGTGCCACTGAAGAAGACCTTCTTATTTAAAGCGGAAAGTAATGCGGCCTTTGGTCAGATCGTACGGGGTCATTTCCACAGTGACTTTGTCACCGGCAAGAACGCGGATCCGGTTTTTACGCATCCGGCCAGAGGTATGCGCGATGATTTCATGTTCGTTTTCCAGTTTTACCCGGAACATGGCGTTAGGTAGCAATTCTGTTACAACGCCGTCAAATTCCATTGAATCTTCTTTTGACATGTATATCCCTTAATTTGTTTAAAGCTCTGCTATTCTTATATGCAAAACACAGATCAGTGTAAAGAGCTGTCTTGCCGTGGCAAAGTCGCAATCGGCATATTTGCCAAGCTTTTTTACCAGATATTCAGCGCCTTCGTTATGAATGGCCCGCCTGCCCATATCGATGGCTTCAATCTTACCGGTATCACCAGAGCGCGCCATTTTAAAAAAGCTGTCACACATCGTAAAATAATCCTTGATTGTCTTTTTTAAGGATTTCAGGCCGGTATCAATAGTGGTGAGATGTTTATCATTCTGATCATAAAGCTCGATCACAAGATTAGGGCCGACGATTTCAAGGGTCAGTTTATAGGGCTGCTGATCTTCAAAACCGATAAGCGCGAATCGATTATGATGTAAAAGGTCGGATAAAGCGCGGTGACGCTCCATTTCAATCTCGGGACTGCGGCGCAGCGCTTTTTCGCCAATTAGTTTTACAGAGATGATAGAGTTTTGTCCGGTCATAAGGTTTTATATCGTAAACAGAGCAGGACTGCCAGCAGAGTTTGATTGACATAAAAATAATGCTTTGTTAATGTCCTTCCTTCTTTTAGGAGACCGTCATGAAAAGCGAATTTGAACAAAAAACCTATAGAATGATTAAGTCCGAAAACTGGACGGAAGGGTCAAATTGCTATGCTTATGCCTTACGGCGCTCTGACATAGGCTGGGTTAACCCTGGCTGCGTTGCCAGAGCCTTCGGGGCAAATCAGAATATCAAACTGAGTGATATCTTCTCTGCCTATAGCCCGCCAAATCACAAAGAAAAGACCGGAGAACAGCATTATCTGGAATTGCTGAAAAAAGATGGCTGTACTTTGTTGGCAGGCGGTATTCAGGATGTCGGATCTGATGAAAACGTTATGTTTGTTGCGTTATACAAGCATAATGGACGCTATGACTATCATTGCTATCGTCATGAAGGGGAAGGGCTGTGGACCAGTAAATCAGGCATCAGACCGCCTGAAACACATGGTTTTCATACTGAAAACAGCATACAGGACAGTGCCCGTCATGAAGGGCTGACACCGCTGGGATTTTTTAAAGTGCCGGAATTACCACAAAAGGTCACACCGGAACAAAGCCAGACATTAAAAGAAACGATAGAAGAGCTGAATAAATACTATCTAATAGAACGCAGCCAGAGGGCTATTGCCCCGTTTCGCTAACGCGCTTAAGGGTAGCACCGCAAGCGCTTAGTTTTTCGACCAGATTTTCATAACCGCGTTCCAGATGATAGATCCGGTTAACAGTCGTGGTGCCATCTGCCACCAATCCTGCCAGAACAAGACTAACCGATGCCCTGAGATCTGTTGCCATGACCTGAGCGCCGATCAATCCGTTAACGCCGCGGACAAGTGCTGATGAGTTATGCACGGTTATATCCGCGCCCATCCGCGCCAGTTCGGGAACATGCATAAAACGGTTTTCAAAAATAGTCTCGGTCACCATGCCCGCGCCCTCGGCGATGGTCAGCATTGCCATCATCTGCGCTTGGAGATCGGTTGGAAATCCGGGGTAGGGGGCGGTCATGATATCGACAGCCTGCAGGCGGCTGCCGGAGGGACGTTCGACCGTAATGGTGTCTTTACCGGTTTCAATCAATACCCCTGCCAGACGCATAGGATCGATCAGCGCCTCAAGATGATCAGGCCGTGTGCCTGTCAGGGTTAGTTTTCCACCGGTCATGGCGGAAGCAATCATATAGGTGCCAGCTTCGATCCGGTCGGCAACGACGCGGTGTTCTGCTTGTTTTAGTTCGGTCACGCCGGTAATGGTCAAAGTATCGGTGCCAAGGCCTGTAATCTGCGCGCCCATGGCGATCAGGCATTCCGCAAGGTCGGTAATTTCAGGTTCACGCGCGACATTTGATAGGGTTGTGACGCCTTCGGCCAAGGTTGCCGCCATCATCACATTTTCCGTCGCGCCGACTGAAACCTTGGGGAAGGTTATGTTGGCACCTTTTAATCCGTTTTTGGCGCTGGCATGGATGTAACCACCTTCGAGGCGGATTTCAGCACCCAGAGCTTCCAGCCCCATCAGATGCAGATCAACGGGCCGTGTGCCAATGGCGCAGCCACCGGGCAGGGAAACACTCGCCTCTCCATTGCGGGCAACAAGTGGCCCCAAAACCAGAACGCTGGCGCGCATTTTACGAACCAGATCATAGGCTGCTGTTGTATTATTCAATCTACCGGCATCCATAGAAAGCCGGCCATTTTCAGAGGATATCGTAACCCCGAGACTTTCAAGAAGCTCAACCAGAGAACGGATATCACGCAGGTCGGGAACATGCGTCAATGTCAGAGGCGTTTTAGAAAGCAGGCAGGCGCACATCAATGGCAGTGCTGCATTTTTGGCACCGCTTATTTCAATTTCGCCGGTTAGCGGCGCACCGCCCTCGATGATGATTTTGCTCATTATAATTTTGCCTTAGGTATCCGGCCGACGGGCCTATAATTTTGGAAGCGTGACGCCTTGCTGTTGCATATATTTACCGCTGCGGTCAGCGTAAGAGACATCACAGATGCTATCGCCCTTGAAAAACAGGAACTGGGCGATGCCTTCATTGGCATAGACCCGGGCAGGCAGGGGGGTGGTGTTTGATATTTCCAAAGTGACCTGACCTTCCCATTCCGGTTCCAGCGGGGTGACATTGACGATCAATCCACAGCGGGCATAGGTGCTTTTGCCAAGACAGATGACCAGCACTTCGCGTGGGATTTTAAAAGTTTCAACCGTGCGGGCAAGGGCAAAGCTGTTGGGCGGAATAACGCAGATATCTGTTTTACGCTCGACAAAGCTTTGGTTATCAAAGTTCTTGGGATCGACGATCGCATTATCGACATTGGTGAAAATCATGAATTCATCGGATACTCTGGCATCATAGCCGTAAGATGACAGGCCATAGGAAATAACCCCGTCCTTGCTGAGTTTTTCTTCAAAAGGCGTGATCATCTGTTCTTCTTGAGACTTTTGGCGGATCCAGTGGTCGGGCATAATCGGCATTAGAGTTAATCCTTGTCTTTGGGGTCAGCGTCTTTTTTACGACGTGTCTGCGCCTTGCGGCGTTGCAGATTCGCCCGCAAACTCGCGGCCCGTTTGTCAAACTTGTCTTTTTTCTTGTCTGTGTCGCTTGATGTCATGATGATGCAGATTAGAAAACCCGCGCCGGAAAATCAAGACAGTAAACAGCCACGGCGTAAAATAACTTTAAAAATACCGCGTATTTTGTCTTGCATCCCGCCTTTGGGTCATGTAATAAATGGCTACCTTGCTGCTGCCATAGCTCAGGGGTAGAGCGCACCCTTGGTAAGGGTGAGGTCGAGTGTTCAATTCACTCTGGCAGCACCATTTTTCTCTACAGCGATACAGTCTTCAGCATAATCGGCTCTTTATAGGCCGTGTTGGCAATGAAATTATAGCCGGTGCCCTGATCGGTGACCAGAAAATCCATCTGTCCGGATCTGCCGAGTTTGCTAGCATGTTCCGGATGGCGGGTCAGGTAATCTTTTAGTTTTTCGGGGATCAGAAGGTTCTGGCAGATCAGTTGGACATCATCGCCCATAACGGCCTGAATCTGTGCAGCGATATAGGGATAATGGGTGCAGCCCAAAATCAGGCTTTCGACCTTTTTAGCTTTGAAATCAGCCAGGTAGTCTTCCAGAATCGGGGGCACCCATTTGAGTCCGTCATTTTCAATCAGGGGGACCAGCAAAGGTGTGGTTTTACTGAAAATTTCAAGCTCGGGGTTTAGCTTACCCAGTTCTTCGCTATAGACATTGCTGTTAATCGTGCTTTGGGTGCCGATGACACCGATCCTTCGGTGGGCAAGGCGGCTGACATTTTCAAGCGTCGGAATAATGACCCCCAATATACGGCGGTCAGGGAAATGTTTGATCAGGTATTCCTGTTGCAGCTTACGCAAGGCCGCACCGCTAGCCGTATTACAGGCGAGCAGGATAATCTGGCAGTCTTGCGTGCGAAACAGATAATCACAGGCGTTGCGGGTCAGGTCATAAATTGCAGACGGCGAACGCGGACCATAAGGCACATGCAGCGTATCGCCAAAATAAACCAGATCATAATCGGGCAGCGCCGCGCGGATGGCTTTTGTAATCAGCAGTCCGCCAAGGCCGGAATCAAATACCCCGATCTTCATGGCAGCACGCTCATAATCCATTGATGCAGGTAAAAGGCCATAATCACCAAAACAAGACCCATTGCCCAATAGGACCAAAAGCCAAGAGCGATTTTATCGGTCAGGAAAAAGGGCACAAAAAACAGGCAGGATAAGGGTACGGCGACCAGAATGCTTCGGGCATAGCGGGTCGTTTGCTCCAGATCATGGTGCTGCCAGTAGGAAAAAGCAATCGCGATAATCGACACCAGTGGCAGGGCTGTCAGGAATCCCGCGGCTTCGGGTTTTTTGCCTGATAGCCAGCTTGCAAAGCTGATAATTCCGGCAGCAAGGACAAGCTTTAAAATTGTGAATCCCATCAAGGCCTCTGTATTTGGTCAGAACAGGCCCCTAAGGTACAGCCAAGCCCGTTATATCACAAGCATAATTGCGGCCATGGCGCCCATACCGATATCCTCGGTCAGGGTGACGGTGGACAGCGGAACGTTTAATACTGACCCCATACAAGGGCAGTTGATATCCAGTCCCTTGTTCAGTGCTTTGATGACACCGACCGTGCCGATGCCCATAACGATAATGGTCGCGACATAGGTCACATACGGCATGAAAAAGGCCAGATAGGATAACCCCAACGCCAGTTCGATAAACGGATAGGCATAGGCATAGCCGCGAAAACGCTTGGCGATAATGTCATACATCTGAAAACCATCGGCAAAAGCGGACAGATTAAAGGTTTTCAGCAGGGCAAAACAGGTCAGGAAGATGCCCATAAAATAATGCATCCATCCCATGGCCGTGCCACCCATGCCTTGAAGGATAGCCCATGCGGCAGCAGCTGAAATCAGGATCAGGGATAACAGCGGCCAGTAATCGCTAATGGATTTACCGCGGTTTTCGTCTCGTGTTTTAAAGGCTGGTTTTTGTGTCATGAGTCCTTATTTCTTTGATGGCACCTATGGCTATCAACGTACGGGCTAGGGATATGTTCCTGCAGCAAAAAAATTACCTTTGGCGGAGGGTCAGAATAACAGGCGTATGGTCAGAGGATTTTTCTTCACCGCGCGGGGCCTTGTCAATTTCGCAGCCCTCAATCCGGTCAACTGCCTGGGCAGAAAGCAGGAAATGGTCGATACGGATGCCGCGATCCTGCTGCCATGCACCGGCCTGATAATCCCAATAGCTGTAGGCAACCATATTATCATTGATCGCCCGAAAGGCATCGTAATAGCCAAGATGTTCAATAGCGCGGAATTTCTGACGGCTTTCAAGACGGAATAACGCATCTTCCGTCCAGGCCCCGGGGTTATAACAGTCAATATCTTCAGGAATAATATTATAATCACCGCCCAGAACGACGGGCATTTCTGTTTTTAACAGCTTTGCGGCGTGGGAATAAAGGCGATCCATCCAGCCCAGTTTATAAGGGTATTTTTCAGTATCAACAGGATTGCCATTGGGTAGGTAAATGCTGGCAATCCGTACGCCGTTTATCGTCGCTTCGATATAGCGGGATTGTTCATCATTTTCATCACCGGGAAGGCCGCGCATAACATCGCTGATCTCGTGCTTTGAGAGGATGGCGACACCATTCCAGCTTTTTTGTCCGTGGATAGCAGCGTTGTAGCCAAGATCGGTAAAGGGTGCCAGCGGGAATTTGTCTTCTACGGCTTTTAATTCCTGCAACAGGACAACATCGGGCTGTTGGTCTTGCAGCCAGCGGGTCACATTATCAAGGCGGGCATTGATGGAATTTACGTTCCAGCTGGCAATTTTCATGGCAGGGCTTTCGGCGGGGTTAAAATGATCAGCTAAGCTTGATAGAAAAAGATGTGCCGCAACCGCACATGGATTCCGCATTTGGATTATTGACCTTAAAGGTCGATCCCATCAGATCATCAACAAAATCAATCTCGGAATTGTTCAAAAGATCGAGCGACGCGTCATCTGTAATAACGGTGATACCGTTCTTTTCAAAGGCAACATCATCATCTTCGCGGGTTTTTTCCAGCTCAAATCCATACTGAAATCCCGAGCAGCCACCGCCTGAAACAGTGACCCGCAACATCAGCTCTGCATCGCCCTTTTTATCAATCAGCCCCTGCACGCGTTTGGCTGCCGCATCGCTGATTGTCAATGTTCGTTCATCCGCCATTGAAAAACTCCTTTATTTATTCCCTTAATATGGGGTATAAAGGCAATGAATTCAATATTTTTGCGGAGTATTCCGATATGGCAATCGCACAAACATGGGAAAAACATCCCGATCCTTTGAAAGACCTGATCTGTGAAGATGGTAAGGCAACATATGCCTGCCGCCCTGAAACGACACGGGGGCGCATTTTTGAAGAGCCGGTCAGCAAGACGCGCAGTGATTTTCAGCGTGATCGTGACCGGATTATACATTCGAACGCTTTTCGTCGTTTAAAACATAAAACACAGGTTTTTGTTTATCATGAAGGCGATCATTACCGTTCACGCCTGACTCATAGTATCGAGGTCGCCCAGGTGGCCCGTTCATTGGCCCGGTCAATCAATATTGATGAAGATTTGGCCGAAACCTGCGCGCTGGCCCATGATCTGGGGCATACGCCTTTTGCCCATGTCGGTGAAGATGCCTTAAAAGAATGTATGGAGCCGTATCGCGGCTTTGAACACAATGATCAGACCTTACGCGTCGTGACCAAGCTTGAAAAACGCTATCCGCGCTTTGATGGTTTGAACCTGACTTGGGAATCTCTGGAAGGATTGGTTAAGCATAACGGCCCGGTGCTGTCCTGGGGGATGAAGCCGACCAATCTGGAAGTGACCTTGAATGAATTGAAGGATCAGTCCGATTTAAAGCTTGAAACCTATGCATCGGTCGAAGCGCAGGTTGCCGGTATTGCCGATGACATTGCCTATAACAGTCATGATCTGGATGACGGGATTGCGGCCGGGTTCTTTACCCTTGATGATCTTTTACACCTGCCGATGGTCGGGGATATTGTCCGCGATAAGCGTAAGGAGTTTCCTGACTGTCCCGATGAACGTCTTCGCCATGAAGTCATTCGTGAGGTTATGGGGCATATCGTATTGGATGTAATGAAAGAATCCCGCAAGCGTATTGCCGCATTGAACCCGAAATCGGTTGAGGATGTGCGCAATGCCAATCATCAATTGATTGCCTTTTCGGAAGAAATGATCGGCTATGACAAGGCGCTACGCAGCTTTTTGTGGGAGAATTTTTACATCAACCAAAGGCTCAGCCGTATTCGTCTTTCTGTTTTTAAAGTCGTTCAGGACTTGTTTAAAGCCTTTTTCGAAAACGAACGCTGTCTGCCGGTTGAATGCCGTGTCCAAATGGCCGAAGTGCCGGAGGGCTGGCGTGAAGTTGACTGGCGCGCCCGAACAATCGCCGATTACATTGCCAGCATGACAGATCGCAAAGCATTGCTGGAGCATCGCGAGATGTTTGATACCTATCAGGCCTTACGGTAAGGCCTTAATTTAAAATAATAAAAAGGTAATTAAGCGTGAATATCTACAAGACTTTTGAAGATAAACTTCGTGTGATTTTGCAAGATCTGTCATCAGCAGGGCAGTTGCCTTCCGATCTTGATATGACCCGCGTTGTTGTCGAGCCGCCGCGTGATCGCTCTCATGGCGATATGGCAACCAATGCGGCAATGGTTTTATCCAAGCTGACTAAAAAAGCGCCACGCGATCTGGCCGCCATGATCGCGCCCGAGCTTGAGAAACTGGATGAGGTTGAAACGGTAGAGATCGCAGGGCCGGGATTTATAAATTTCCGTTTAAAGCAAGTGGTTTGGGCTGAACTTCTGAACGAAATTCTGAGCGACGGTGTGCATTACGGCGATACCGATATCGGCCAGAATGAGGCTGTAAATATCGAATATGTATCTGCTAATCCGACGGGCCCCATGCATGCCGGTCATACGCGGGGCGCTGTGGTTGGCGATACGCTGGCCAATCTTTTGCAAAAATCAGGCTATAACGTTACCCGCGAATATTACTTTAATGATGCAGGAACGCAGGTCGATGTGCTGGCGCGGACGGCGTATTTACGTTACCGCGAAGCGCTTGGCGAAGATATCGGTGAAATTCCGGACGGTATGTATCCGGGTGAATATATGAAAGATCTGGCGTCCGCTCTGGTTGAACGTGATGGCGATAAATGGTTGGATTTACCTGAAGAACAGTGGATTGACCCCATTCGGGAATTTGCGGTCGAGTATATTATGGTGATGATCCGTGAAGATCTCCGCCTGATTGGTATCAAGCATGATGTCTTTACCAATGAACGTGAAATTGTTGAAAATGTTCTGCCGCAGGCTTTCAAGTTTCTTGAAGACCGCGATCTGGTCTATACCGGCACGCTGCCGCCACCACGCGGCAAGGAAATGGACGATTGGGAGCCAGTGCCCCTGACGTTGTTCCGTTCCAGTAATTATGGGGATGCGTCTGACCGTCCCTTGAAAAAACGTGATGGTACATGGGCCTATATCATGCCGGATATTGCCTATCACTTTGATAAGGTAAACCGTGGTTTTTATAAAATGGTCAACCTTCTTGGTAAGGATCATGGCGGGTATGAAGACCGTTTGAACCCCGCAATTCAGGCCTTCAGCGATGGTAAAGCAGAATTAAAGGTCATTTATAATTCAATCGTCAAGGTGCTGCGCGATGGAAAACTTGTAAAGTTTTCAAAGCGTTCCGGTAATGTGTTGACCTTGCGTGAGATGGTCGAAGAGGTCGGCGCCGATGCGGTGCGTTTCTTTATGATGACCCGGACGCCGGATTCCGAGCTTGAGTTTGATTTCAACAAAGTGGTCGAACAGTCCAAAGACAACCCGGTCTTTTATGTTCAGTATGCCCATGCCCGTTGTTGCTCGGTCATGCGGAATGCGGCAGAAATGTTTCCTGATATGAATTTATCGGCAGAATCATTGAAAGATGCCGATCTGACAAAACTGTCCGATGCTGATACTTTGCAACTGGTTCAGGTTATGGCAGCATGGCCGCGGATGGTTGAGGCCTCGGCCGAGGCTTATGAACCACACCGTGTTGCTTTTTATCTTTATGAACTGGCTTCCGAATTCCATAGTTTATGGAGCAAGGGCCGCAGCGATGCCAGTTTGCGGTTTCTGGATGCCGAAGATATAGAAGTCAGCTGGGCGCGTCTGGCGCTGGTGCGGGCAATGATGGTAGTTCTATCCTCCGGCCTTGCCATTATGGGGGTTGAGCCTGCAGAAGAAATGCACAGTTAATCAGATATAAAACATTAAAAGTGAGCCGTTATGAACGAAGATCCAAAGCATACATCAATGTCAGGCCTTTACGCCAGTAAATCCCAGCATCAGTCAAATTACCGAAAGCCACGACGGGTTTCTATCCGGCTTATAATGGCGGTCGTGTTGACAACCTTTCTGGCCGTTGTCTGGTATGCATTTCCCCGCGGCGCAGACCGTTATGAAGATATGCAATTGCCGGTTATTCATGCGGATAAGGCATCTTACAAATCACAGCCTGAAAATCCGGGTGGCATGGTCATCCCGCATCAGGACAGTACTGTTTTCGAACCTTTGGAATCTGCAGATAGCGAAGCTGTTGAAAACCTGCTTCCCGCACCGGAAGAACCGGTTGAGCGGGCAAAGCTGATCAAGGTACCGCGCGACCCTATGTCGGAACCTTCAAGCCTGAATCTTGATACGCAATTAACAGATGAACAACTGGCCGATGCGCAAAAGGATCAGGAGGTTCAGATTATCCGTGTCGAGAAACAGGATATCGAAAATGAGGAGCCTGAAATTCTGCTGGGTGAAGAAGAGATCACTGACGAAGCATCGAAAGCGGGTGAGCTAACGGCAGATGAAATGGAGCGGATGGACCGTCTGGCGGCTCTGGCCGCGCCGCAACCGGAGCCGGCTGAAAAGAAAACAGCCGATACGGAAGAGATACCTGCAGAGAAGACATCCGGCGAGGATGCCAAGCTTGAGAATAATGCCAGACAGGAGACCAAAGCCGAAGCCGAAATGGCCACCAAGAAGGCTGCATTAGAGGCCAAGGCGGAAACAGAAGCCGCATCGGAGATTCAGGAAAAACCAGCGCCGGCAGAAACAAAAGCCGAAGAGCAAGCCACCGCGGAAGATGTCACTGTCGAGACCAAGACAGTAGAAAAAGGCAGTCATTATATTCAGCTTGGTTCCTTTCAGGATCGCGCCGCAGCCGAGAAAGCTTATGACGTAAAAGTCAAGCAATACAATAGCTTGATCGCTGATCTTGGTGTTGATTATGAACGCGCGGATCTGGGTGATAAAGGCGTATTTTACCGCGTCAAAGCAGGACCGCTACCGGAAAGCGAAGCCCGTAGCCGCTGCGAGAAAATTCTTGCCCAGACACCGGGGGGCTGCCTTGTTATCCGTTAATACCGCAAAGGCGGCAAAGGCGATTATTCTTGATTGTCAGGGCACAACGCTAAGTGCTGATGAAAGCGCGCTGTTTCGTGATTATAATCCACAGGGATTTATTCTTTTCCAGCGCAGCTGTGAATCGCCCGATCAGCTTCGTCGGTTAACAGATCAACTGCGTGAAGCTGTTGGTAGGCCAGATGTTCCGATCCTGATTGATCAGGAAGGCGGCACGGTCGCCCGGTTGAAATCACCGGCGTTTCGTGAATTTCCCTCTGCCAGAGTGTTTAAGGATTATGCGGAACGTAATCCTGATCAGGCGCGGCGCGCTGTTTTTTTGAACGCCATGATGATGGCCCATCAGCTCGCTGATCTGGGCATTACAGTCAATTGCACGCCTGTTCTTGATTTACCCGTTGCCGGCAGTCATGAATTTCTGGCCGGAAGCCGTGTTTATGGCCAGACCGTCGAGCAGGTCAGCCGCCTTGGGACGGAAATCTGCGACGCCCATCTGCAGCAAGGGATAACGCCGGTTATAAAGCACATTCCAGGCCATGGCAGGGCCACCGTTGACAGTCATTATAATCTGCCGCATATTGACGCATCGCTTGATGATTTGCGGTGTCAGGATTTCAGGCCATTTGCAGATATGGCGCAACAAAGCTGGGGCCGTGGCCTTTGGGCTATGACAGCGCATGTCGTTTATAATCAAATAGATAGTGATCTTCCAGGCTCGCTTTCTGCCAAAGTTATTGATGACATTATCCGCCATGAAATTGGCTTTGATGGTGTTTTGATTGCGGATGATATCTCGATGAAGGCCTTAAAGGGCGAGATGCCCGATCTTGCCAAAGAAACGCTTGCCGCTGGCTGTGATCTGACACTGATCTGTAATCAGGATTTCCATACTCGTGAAGCGGTACTGAAAGCCACGCCCGAGGTCACAAAGACAGCGCAGAAACGCCTTGCCGCCGCAGAAGATATTAGACAATCGTCAAAAAAACAGGTAAATATAGAAGCTGTTTCAGAAGAATACGACAAATCTATGAGCGGCATTGCCGTATCATAACCCTCAGGCATAAAAAATGCCCTTGATTGGTTTGTATTATAAAAGGCGATGTTAAGTTGAGCGAAAGCACCGGCAAAAAATCTGTTGAGTTTGAAGAAGACACTGTTCCTGTCTACCAGCAACAGCCTGTTGTCGATGGTGAACATCTGATGCTGGAACTTGATGGTTATGACGGGCCGCTTGATATGCTGCTTGGTCTTGCCCGTGATCAAAAGGTTGATCTGGCGCAGATATCCATTCTTGATCTTGCCAACCAGTATCTGGATTTTGTTGAAAAGGCCAAGGAATTACGTCTTGAACTGGCGGCGGATTATCTGGTTATGGCGGCCTGGTTGGCGTATTTGAAATCGCGCCTGTTATTACCGCAAGAAGAAGTCGAAGATGATGAGCCGACAGGCGCCGAGATGGCCGAGGCTCTGGCATTCCAGCTGCGTCGTCTGGAGGCTATGCGTGATCGTGGTGAACAATTAATGATGCGCCCGCAGCTGGGCATGCATGTGTTTGCCCGCGGCGCACCTGATGGGCTTGCGATCAGAAGTAAATCTGTTCACGAGGCCGATATCTATGATTTGTTGACCGCCTATGGTGATATTCAGCGTCGTCAGGAATATTCGACCTATACCGTTGAGCCATTCAAGCTGCTGTCAATGGAACAGGCGCTGGAGAGGATCGAAGCCATGTTGGGCCGAATTCCGGGGGAGTGGATGGATATCACCGGATTTTTACCACAGACCCGCGATGCGGATCCGATGATTAGAAAATCGGCGATTGCTTCGACCTTTGGCGCGTCACTGGAAATGGCCAAACGTGGCCAGATTGATATCAGTCAGGAAGGGCTGTATGCCCCGATCTATATCAGAAAATCGCGCAATGATAATGCGCAGACAGAGTATACGGAGTAAGACATGACCGAAACAGAGCAAAATCAAAATGATATAAGCCCGGAGGCGCAGGATCTGGAAAATGGAATTCGTATTCTGGAAGCGCTGCTGTTTGCTTCGGCCGCCCCCGTAGATATACGCGATATTATCGAACGCATGCCTGATGAATTAAGTGATGATATCGGCGACATGCTGAAAATGCTACAAAAACGCTATGAGGGGCATGGTATCGAGCTTGTCGAACGCAGCGGACGCTGGGCCTTTAGAACAGCCGAAGATCTGGCACCGGTTTTAAATATCGAAAAAGAAATGTCCAAGAAATTGTCCCGCGCCTCGCTGGAGACATTGTCGATCATTGCCTATCATCAGCCGGTAACCCGCGCCGAGATTGAAAGCATACGCGGCGTTGCGACCAGTAAAGGCACACTTGATCTGTTGATGGAAGCAAACTGGGTCAAACCGGGCCGTCGCCGTCAGGTGCCTGGCCGGCCGCTGACCTGGGTAACGACACCACATTTTCTGGATCACTTCGGTCTGGTCGAGTTAAAAGATCTGCCGGGCATGGATGACTTGAAAGCCGCAGGTTTGCTGGATACACGCCCCGCAATCGAAGCCATGCCACAAACAGGTGAGCTGTTCGGTGATGATGACGATGAAGGCCGCAAGGAATTAAATGTTGATATCAATGTTGATGTTGATATCGTAGATCCCTATCTTAGTGATGAAGAGCATGACGAAGATAGCTCTGATAAAAAGGCTATAGTCAAACAGGAGGTTGCTTCATGAGCATCGGATTACCGCAAATTCTGATTATTCTCGTTCTGGTACTGGTGGTTTTCGGTGTCGGCAAGTTACCCCGCGTTATGGGCGACCTCGGCAAAGGTATTAAAAACTTTAAAGAGGGTCTGAACGAAGAAGACACCGATAAAGACAAGGAAAAGGATGACGGGACGACCCCCGATAATCTGACAGATGCCCGTAAAAAGGATTCAGAACAGTCCAAAACCAAAGTCTAGTTAGCCGCAAAGGAAAAGCCTTGTGTTTGGAATCGGCGGGATTGAATTTCTAATCATAGCGATTATTGCGATTGTGGTCATTGGCCCCAGTGAATTGCCGCGCGTGCTGTATACGCTGGGTAAGGGGATGCGCAAAATGCGTCAGGTTAGCAAAGCGGTAAGTGATACCTTTGATGATGTCACGCGGGAGGCCGAACTGCAGGATATTGTGTCAAAATCCAACATTCCGGGCGGCGAAGACCTTGATTTTAATGCCGAGCAACAGCTAGCGCTGGAGCAGCGCGAGGCAGCAACGAAGAAAAGAAAACAGTCAAAGGCAACAAAGTCAGTGACTAAGGCCTCTGCAAAAAAGGACGGTACAAAAAAGACGGGTGGGAAAAAACACGCGTCTAAAAAAACGGCTCAAAAAGTGACCAAAGGAAAGGCTGTAAAGAAAACAGCACCGAAATCGACAGCGGCAAAAAAGTCACCCTCAAAGACAGGGGGTAAGTCATGACGACGACAAAAACAGATGCAACAGATAACAGCCCGCTGTCAGATCATAAGGAAATGCCGGTTGTTGAACATCTGATTGAATTGCGCCGCCGCCTGACATATAGCGTGCTGGCCTTTATTCTTTTGTCTTGTGTCGCTTACCTGTTTGCCGAAGATATTTATCTATTCCTGATCCAGCCATTGGCGGATGCCTTGCCCGGGGAAGGGCGGCGGATGATTTATACCGGTCTGACCGAGGCCTTTTTCACCTATATGAAGCTTTCGATGTTTGTTGGCGGCTTTATTGCGTTTCCGATCATTGCGGTACAGCTATGGGCTTTTGTGGCCCCCGGACTTTACGAGAAAGAGAAAAAAGCCTTTCTGCCGTTTCTGGTCGCAACGCCGGTGCTGTTTGTGTTGGGCGCGGCTTTTGCGTATTACGCAGTTTTTCCGACGGCCTGGAAATTTTTCGCCAGTTTCGAGGCTCCCGGCGGCGGTGATATGATGGCAATCGCGCTTGAAACACGGGTCAGCGAATATCTGGGGCTGGTGATTAAACTGATTTTTGCCTTTGGTATTTGTTTTCAGTTGCCGGTTTTATTGACGCTGATGGCGCGGGTTGGTCTGGTGACCGCAGATAGTCTGGCGGAAAAACGTAAATTTGCTTTGATCGGGGCCTTTATTATCGGCGCTGTTTTAACTCCGCCTGATATCATTTCACAGGTCGCTCTTGCCCTGCCTGTGATGCTGCTTTACGAGGTTTCTATTCTCTCGATCCGATTGACGCAGAAAAAAAACAAGCGTAAAGCTTAGCTTTCAGGCCATATGAAGCCTTAAAAAACAATCTTTCTCATAGACCGAACAACGAAAATCCATTATAAATAATGGGGGAGAGGTTCTGTTCTGAATTTCAATTATATCTTTAAAGGGTATTACAATGTTTGATCTGCGTTCTATACGCGAAAAGCCGGATTTTTTTGATGCGGGTTGGCAGCGCCGCGGGCTTGCCGCGCAAACACCGGCAATTCTGGAGCTTGATGAAAAGCGCCGCAACCTGCAAACACAGTTGCAGGCTTTGCAAACCGAACGCAATGATGTGTCCAAGGAAATTGGCAAGATTAAAGGGCAGGGCGGCGATGCTGCTGAACAAATGGCCCGTGTTGCTGAAATTAAACAACAAATGCCCGAGTTGGAAACGCAAGAATCTGCCGTTGCCGAAAAGCTTGAAACGCTTCTGAGTAGCCTGCCCAATATACCTGATGACAGCGTCCCTGACGGTGAAGATGATGAAAGTAACGTTGAAATCCGTAAATGGGGCGAACCAAAGCGTTTGAATGATATCAAAGACCATGTTGATCTTGGCGAAGATCTGGCGCTGATGGATTTTGAAACGGCGGCTAAAATGTCCGGCGCGCGCTTTACGGTGCTGCGCGGCGGTATGGCACGGTTGGAACGGGCTGTGGGCCAGTTCATGATCGATGTTCATACACAGGAAAATGGCTATACAGAATTGTCCGTTCCTCTGATGGTGCGGGAAGAATGCATGTACGGGACAGGGCAGTTGCCGAAATTCCGTGATGACCAGTTCCAGACCACCCGTGGTGACTGGTTAATCCCGACAGCAGAAGTTGCCTTGACCAATACGGTGCGCGAACAAATCCTTGATGCGGCTGATCTGCCGTTGCGATTGACAGCCTTGACGGCAAGTTTCCGTCAGGAGGCAGGCTCTGCCGGTAAAGATACCCGTGGTATGATCCGCCAGCACCAGTTTTATAAGGTCGAGCTTGTGAGCATTACTTCGGCTGAACAATCCATGGCTGAACTGGAACGGATGACAGCTTGCGCCGAAGATATCCTGCAAAGACTGGAAATCCCTTACCGGACCATTATAAAATGCATCGGTGATACCGGTTTTACGGCGGTAAAATCCTATGATATCGAAGCCTGGATCCCGTCACAAAATACCTATCGTGAAATTTCCAGCTGTTCTAACTGTTATGAATTCCAGGCGCGGCGGATGAAGGCCCGTTACCGTTATCATGGCGAGAAAGAAACGCATTTTGTCCATACATTGAACGGTTCTGGCGTTGCTGTGGGGCGTGCACTGGTGGCCATTATAGAAAATTACCAACAGCCTGACGGTTCAATTGAAATTCCCAAAGTTCTCGTGCCGTATATGAATGGACTTACCGTTCTGCGGGCGGAAACGCAACAACATGAAAAGGCAGCCCATGCTTAACTTTCCAAAAGATATTAGAAAAGCCCGGATTTTATTGTGCAATGATGACAGTATTCATGCCCACGGCTTCCAGATTCTCGAAGAAATAATAAATTCTATCTGTGATGATGTCTGGGTGGTTGCGCCGGAGAATGAAAGATCAGCTGTCGGCCATTCCCTGACCATTCATGAACCACTTCGCGTTAAAGAATACGGACCGAAAAGATTTACCGTATTGGGCACGCCAACGGATTGCGTGATGATGGGCGCCAAACATTTGATGCGCGATCATATGCCGGATTTAGTGGTTTCCGGCATTAATCACGGGCGTAATGTCGCTGATGACGTAACCTATTCAGGTACGGTCGCTGCCGCCATAGAAGGTACGTTGATTGGCATACCTTCGGTCGCTTTCAGTAATGAATATGATTATGATACCGGTCTGTATAATTGGGAAACCGCCCGTCAGGTGCTGCCTAAAATACTTTTGGCGCTTCAGGGACAAAGCTGGCCCAAGAATGTTGTTATGAACGTCAATATTCCATATCTGCCTGAAAAGGAAGTGCCGGAAATCGTTGTCCGCAAGCAAGGCCATTACAACGTATCAATGGAAGATATCGTTGAATGTACAGACCCCCGCGGCAAGCCGTATTACTGGATTGGTCCGCCGGATAAAAATCGTGGTATTCTGGACCCGATGACAGATATCGGCGGCCTTGATAATAAAAAAGCCACGATTACACCGCTTTCATTAAATCTGACACATCAACCGACACTCGCCAAACTGGAAAAGATTTTCCCCGCATGACTATTGATGCCCGTAAAATTCGACTGATTATGAAGCTCCGGAAATCGGGGATTACCAACACTGCTGTGCTGGCTGCAATTGAACGTGTGCCGCGGGAAGCTTTTATTCCGCGCATGTTCCATGATCAGGCTTATGAAGACACCGCTCTTCCGATCGGGCTGGGGCAGACAATTTCCCAGCCTTTGGTCGTGGCCTTGATGTCGCAGGCATTGCGGCTGAATGACCGGATGAAAGTACTGGAAATAGGGACAGGATCAGGCTATCAAGCGGCAATATTGTCGCGTTTGTGCCGTCGGGTTTATAGTATTGAACGGCACCGCCCTCTTTTGATGCGGGCGCAGCGGGTGCTGGATGACTTACGGGTCCGTAATATTACAACCATTGCCGGAGACGGTATGCAAGGCTGGCCGGAACAGGCGCCTTTTGACCGGATTATTGTCACAGCAGCGGCAATGATGGAACCGCCAGAACCTTTGCTGGACCAATTGGCCGTAGGCGGGACAATGATTATACCGATGGGCTATGATAAATCGAGCCAGCATGTTTATCGTGTAACCCGCTATGAAGATGGCTTTGGTTGCGAGCGTTTAATGCCGGTTCGCTTTGTGCCACTTCTACCACGTATTGCGACGGCAGAAGAAGACAGGCAGGCTGCATCTGCCGTACCTGATCATCTGGCACTGCAACCGGGGTAAAGATTAATGATAAGACTGCCAACGATATTGCTGCTAACCGGATCGCTTATTCTGGCTGGTTGTGGCGAGCGTCAGGCCCCGCCGGCTCCCGTTATCTCCCTGGGTACGCAGCCGGATTCACATACCGGTGCGATTATAGCTACAAAAGGTGAGACGCTTTACAGTATTTCAAAACGTTATAATCTGCCGTTGCCTGATATTATCAGGCTGAATAATATTGCGCCGCCCTATCAATTAGAGGCTGGCCAAAGGTTGAAATTGCCGGCGCCGCGTTATTACAGTGTACGCCCGCAAGACAGTTTGTATCAGATATCACGTATGTTTGATGTATCGGTTACGGATGTTGCCCGAACCAATAATTTATCTGCACCGTATACTTTAAAACCAGGGCAGAAATTGCGTATGCCATCAGATGAACCGCCACGGGTTCGGCAGGCATCTGTATCACAGGCTTCATCCAGATATGAGCCTCCGTCCCGGCCATCACCGCCACAACAAGCAAGGCCGCAGCTACGGTCACAGGATACTACGACAAAAAGAGCATCATCACCTACGGCTTCGGGAACGTTTATCTGGCCTGTAAAAGGGCGTATTATTTCAGATTTCGGGCCTAAGGAGAATGGCCTGCATAATGATGGTTTGAATATAGCAACCCCGATGGGTACAAGTGTCAGAGCGGCGAATACCGGTACTGTGGTCTATGTCGGTAATGCATTGGAAAGCTTTGGCAATCTGGTAATCATTCGTCACAGTAACGGCTGGGTTACGGCTTATGCCCATCTTGATACAGTAAAAGTTACGCGGGGGCAGAATATAAACCAGCATGATATTCTGGGAACGGTCGGATCGACAGGCCGGGTTGATGCGCCGCAGCTTCACTTTGAAATCCGTCGTGGATCAGAAGCACTTAATCCGCAGAAATATCTGGTAAAATCTTAAGAAAATAAAATGTTTAATTAGATGATGGGGCTTCTTCAATCATAGTGTCAAAGGTGTAGCTATTGAACTTCATGCTGGAGCGGGCAGCCAGTAATGCGTTCATCTGTTCCTGAAGCTGGTAGATATTTTGTAGAACAACACCAGTCAGTATATCGACAGCCGCCTGTTCCTGCTTGATGGCGCCTTCTTTCTGATTTAGGCGGATAAAGTATTCAGGATCAAAGAAACGTTCCTTGGTTAAGGCCAGCATAATTTCGTTATAGCTTGGCCGATCAGAAATCTGGGCGGGATCAACACCGGCTTTCTCACGGATTTCCCGGATCGTTCCGGTGGCAAGCGTCGTACCGGGAACAGAGGTGCGGCGTCCGACAATGCCACCAATGACACTGGCGGTGATATCTTTTAAATTCTGCAGGTCACGCCTGTTAAGTAAAATTTCGCGCGATGCGGGTGAGCCGAGAGCAGATTCAGGAAGTGGCTGAGCAACGTCGGATTGGATAAGGTTGCGGGTCAGGGCGTCAATGCCTAACCGTACCGTGTCATCATCCATATTGATCGTATCACGAAGAAGGAAGTTTTCGATCGAGACATCTGCATCAATGATTTTTGACGGACCTGCGATACATGGAATGGCACCTTTGTTGGTGTTGCTATCGCAGAAATGCTTGCGGAAAATGTCAAACCGATAGGCATTATCGGTAACCGGGCCTTTGGCCGCTGGTGTACCTGCAGTGTTAAGGCCTGTTTTTAATACCTTGTCACCCATGCCCCGGGTGATCTGTCGTGACAAATGCCCCGCAGCAGAAAGTGATGGCGTATGAGATGATACAGCACAGGTGAGCTCGGAAGGTTCCATATCAACCCGGTCTTCCATTTCTCGTTCCTGCGTTTCCCGTTGATAATCAACTTGTTGCTGTGCATCTGTCAAACTACCTTGAGTACGGCTTTGATCTATAATGCCAGTATGCCATTGAGCTGTCAGATTTTTAAAATCTGGCTCCATTTCAGTATTCCATTGGTTCTTCCAGTGGTTGACGGATTGATCACCGCCTTCAAAAACCTGAGCATAAACAAGACCGAGTACATCAGCTGTATCAATTGATGTATCGACCAAACCTGAGCTGTCTACACTTTCTGTACCACTTCCGGTAACACCTGGTGGTATAGAAGCGCTCGGCGGGGGACTACCAGGACAGAAAGCAGGCTCCCCGCCAACAGCATTACAAAAGTAATTGGAGTTAGCGAAGATAAAGGGTTTAAGATCAAAAAATTCATTTACAATTGTATTCATGGTGGCGCTGTCATAGACCAATATCATGGGCTGCCCTGCCTCAATAACCGGACGCCAATAATCCGTCCGCGAATCCGGCCAGTCATCATATCCTGTACCTGTGTCATCGGTAGAATCATCATAATGATCAAAAGAATCAAAAACTGATTTTGCCTG
>Ga0306901_1000225_pt1 | contig 27708 bp, 27 predicted proteins | sample AntRauMFilla3767_FD_190431 | JGI IMG/M metagenome (GOLD analysis project Ga0306901, IMG submission 190431) | Saline lake microbial communities from Rauer Islands, Antarctica - Metagenome Filla 3 #767 (v2) (version 2) | ecosystem: Environmental > Aquatic > Non-marine Saline and Alkaline > Saline ... | reverse complement strand
GTCTGGGGGTATGGCCCTTTGGAAATCCGTGATCTTAAAATCGGTGAAACACCGTTAAGCGAATTTGATGATGTCGAAATTGAAACCCGTACGGGGAATTCTGCGGATGGGCCGCTAAGCCTGTATCCCGATGTTGTTTTGCAAAACGATCTTCATGTCAGGCTGGATTACGTACAGGGCTATGAAACCCGGACAACGGAAGAAAATGTGGATGAAATTTCTGTTGATATCCTGTTCCCCAAAGGTCTGGTTGAATTTGACGATAATGGTAAACGCACTGCCAGAATGGTGGACGTTGAAGTGCAATATGCGCCAACGGGTACCAATGATTGGTCGGCAGGCGTCTATGATCATAAGCCGGTGGCGGGGCAAAACCTGACGGTTAATCCACCGGGGCTGCATAATGGGTTGTTCCTGACCTTTGGCCAGCAATACAGATATTATAAACGTATCGATAGTATTGTGATTGACCGTAGCAGTGGTAAGGCACAGTTGATTGAAGGAGAGCGGATAGCGGGATTTGACCAGAACGGAAATCCTAATCCCTATGTTCCGTCAGAAGATATGGTTGTGAAACCGCCGCAATTACCGAAAGATAAATATGAAACAGCGCGCCTTGTGCATGTCGGTAATACGCTGGGTGTTGAGATTGAAGACCGTAAGCATACGGCCGATCTTGGCGATGTGTACGAGAAGGCTACTGATTTTCTGGCCAGCGTTGAATCTTCGGCAATTAAAGTCTCTGCCGGTGGTATCCGTTTTGATGGCTTCCATGTCAAAGCAAAACAGACAAATGCATTACGCCGTGCTGTGCGGTTTCAGGTGCCGCGTGGACAGTATGATGTTCGTCTGCGTCGTCTGACCACTAATAACAACACGAGTACTTCAATATTTGATGATGTCTATTGGTCGGCTTTGCGCAGTGTTCGTAATGAAGATCCGGTACAGCAAAACGGTCTTGCGATGACTGTGTTACGCATTCGGGCGACAGATCAGCTGAACGGTACGATTGATCAGTTTAATGGTGTCGTGTCATCGATTATTCCGGATTGGGATGGTGAAAACTGGACGACGCAGATCAGTGCCAATCCGGCCACCCTGTTCAGGCATGTTTTGCAGGGCAGTGCCAATGCCAGACCCCTGACCGATGATCGTCTTGATCTTGAAAAACTACAGGATTGGCATGAGCGCGGCCAGCTGGCCGGACGGGAATTTAATGCCGTGGTTGATGCCGGACAATCCGTGATGGATGTTTTAAGTGATATTGCTGCTGCCGGACGTGCCAGCCCGACATTAATAGATGGGCGCTGGGCCGTGGTCGAAGATATTGCGCAGCAGATTCCGGTACAGCATTTTACACCACGCAACTCACATGGCTTTGAATCGGAACGTAGTTTTGATGATCATCCCCATGCTCTTCGGATCCGGTTTCATAACCGTGAAAAAGGCTGGCAGCTGGATGAACGGTTGGTTTTTGATGATGGCTATAGCGAGGATAACGCCCGAAAATTCGAAGGGCTGGATTTATCCGGGATCACCGATCCGGAACAGATATGGCAGGATGGACGGTATCATATTGCCAGTGCCCGGTTGCGTCCCGAAAGTTATAGTTTTTATACCGATATCGAACATATCGTCTGCACCCGTGGGGATTTGATCCGGCTGACGCATGATGCGGCGCTGGTCGGTCTGGCCTCTGCCAGAATTTCAGCACTCATCACCGCAGGTGATCCTTTGATGATTACGGGGATCAGGCTGGATACTTTAATCACGATGGAGGCTGATAAAAATTACGTTGTACGGATACGCAGCCAGAATGGTGACTCTATCCTCCAGCAGATTGTGACAGAGGCGGGTGATGGTCATACTATTCATTTTGCACAGCCATTGTCTTTACAGGCAGAGGATATCGCCGCAGGTGATTTATGCGTTTTTGGTGAAAGCGGTCTTGAAAGCGTTGCTTTGATCGTCAAATCAATTGAACCGCAGGATAATCTTGGCGCCCGTATAACCTGCGTTGATGCGGCGCCGGAAATTCATCAGTCCGATCAGATGGAAATCCCTGCATTTGATAGCCAAATGACCATACCATCATCCTTGCGCCGGCCTGAAAAACCTGTTCTGGAAGCGATACAGTCAGGGATCGAGGTGTTAAAGAAGAATACCGATGGTTCCTTTACCCCGCAAATCGTGGTCACCTTGAAAGCGTCTTCGGATATTGATGAGCTTATACTGAAGGCCAGAATTAAAGCCAAAGAAGAAAACAGCTTTCAAACAGTGTCTATAAATGATCTTGGTAATAATAGTTTTGCCCTGAGCGGGGTCGAGGAAGGCGGTTTTTACGATCTGGAATTCCGTTATCTCCGGTCAAATAACATAGCGTCTGAAATATTGGTTTTACCGGGTTATGAGGTCATTGGTGCCGGAGAAGTCCCCGGTGATATCGATAATTTTTCGATTAATATTGTTGGTGGCATGGCGCAGTTAAGTTGGGATGCGCTGTCTGATATTGATCTGGCCCATTATAAAATTAAATTCAGTTCGGACATGTCCGAGACCGCCAGTTGGAATACCGCGGTTGATCTGGTGACATCTGTGCCCCGCACAGCAACATCAATATCAGTACCGGTATTGTCAGGATATTACCTGATTAAAGCCGTTGATCTGGGCGGCCGACAAAGCGCCTCGCCCGCGGTGATTAAAACCGATATGGCCGATGTCGCGGATTTGAATGTGATTAAGACGATAACACAGGGGCCGGTCTTTGGTGGTGAAATGATCAATGTATCGGCTGTTGATGGCGGCCTTAGATTCTCGGGCGCGAATAGTATTGACGACTGGCCTGATATGGATACGGTTGCCAATATCGATATTGGTGCATCCGGATACGCAAGGGAAGGTATATACCAGTTTAAGGACAAGTATGATCTAGGCAGTGTTTATACATCCCGTATGACCGCATCCATGAAAGTCAGTGGGCTGGATTTGAATCAGACCCTTGATAACCGGAGCAATATTGACCTGATTGAAAACTGGGATAATACAATTGATCCCGAAAAATGGTCGGTGCGCTTGCAGGTCAGAACGACTGTTGATAACCCTGCTGATCCAAATGCAGACTGGAGCCCCTGGCAGCATTTTGTCATTGGTGATTATACCGCCCGTGGCTTTGATTTTCGTTTAGTGCTGTATAGCCGGGAATCAGGGATAACCCCGATTGTATCCGATATTTCAATTACCATTGATATGCCTGATCGGGTGATTTCAGATCAGGATATCGAGGCCGGTCCTGCTGTTACAGACGTCAGTTTTGACAATCCGTTTCGGGTACGTCCGGCGATTGCGGTTTCAGCCCAGAATTTGCAAACGGGTGAGTATTACGCCTTGTCGAATATCAGTAAATCCGGATTTTCTATTCAATTCTTTGACCAGAACGGGAACCCGATTTTGCGCAGTTTTGATTATCTGGCCAAAGGATATGGCAGAGAAATACAGCCAGCATATTAACCAATAACCCAGGAGAAAAACATGTCTCAATTCGACCCGGTGATCGGGGCCGATAAAAGCGGCCTTGTCTATCGTCAGGATGATAATAACGGTAAAAAAGCATTGCTTAGCCAGCATAAAGGTGCCACGCCGCCAGTCTATGCCGCCGCCGGTACATTGTGGCTGGATGACAGTGCAACGCCCTGGATATTAAAAATATATGATGGCAGTAACTGGATTTCAACAGGTACGGTTAATGCGATCAGTGATCAGTATACCCCGTATTTTAATGGTGCTGTTTTGCAGCTGGCTTCAGAAGCGACGCCCGGTCTGGTGAGAAAAGCCACTGATGCGGAGGTCGATGCCGGGCTTAATAACACAGCCTTTATCACCTCAAAGCAATTTATCGATAACCTGCCGCCTGCTGCTACTGCCCCGCCAGGATTTATCGGAATGTGCGCCATGGATACGCCGCCCACGGGCTGGCTGGTACGTGATGGCGCGGCCATTAGCAGGACTGTTTATGCGGATCTGTTTGCGGCGATTGGGACTGTCTTTGGTGTAGGTGATGGATCAACCACCTTTAACCTGCCCGATGATCAGGGGCTTTTTGAACGGGCGTGGGATGCGGGCGGTGCTATAGATGCGGGCCGTGTTTTTGGGTCGTATCAAGCTGATAACCTGAAAAGTCACAGCCATACTGTGCAGCTTCAAAGAGACGGTGGCAGTTATGCAGGCCCTAAATGGTTTACCGTTTCAACAGCAACGTACTCATATATGAACGCAGCCTCATTAAGCACTGGTGGCTCTGAAACGCGACCTAAAAACCGTGCTTATCTGCCGATCATAAAATACTAAAGGATGATGTTTATGAAGATTTACAATTACGATGAAAACGGAATTTATCTTGGTGAAACACAAGCCCGTCAAAGCCCGCTGGAAACAGATGTGTTTTTGATTCCGGCCCGGGCAACGGAAACGGCCCCGCCGGAGGAACAAGACGGCTTTGTCAGGGTCTGGAATGGAACGCTCTGGCAACAGGTGGAAGATCACCGTGGTGACACTGTTTACGATGAACAAACCGGCGCTGCGCTGACGATTGAAACCATTGGCCCGATAGAGGCAGGGTATAACACGACACCGCCGGTTATGCCGCTTGATAAACCGGCAATACTGTCCGCAAGACGGTATGAGCGTGAAATCGCAGGATTGATGGTTAATGGTGCCGCCATACGGACGGATCGTGAAACACAGGCGCTATTGCTGGGCGCGCGGATTAAGGCCAAAGAAGATGCCCAATATTCCATTATGTGGAAAGCGGAAAATGGTTTTATCGCTTTAACAGCTGCGGATATTATCAGCATTTCCGATGCTGTCCATGATCACGTGCAGCAGTGTTTTTCGGCAGAAGCGGTGGTTGATCTGGATAGTTGCGTGACAAAAGAGGATGTCGAATCTGCCTTTGATGCGGCATTTGATGGCGCCTGATGGAGCATCTGGATGTTATAGGCCGGCTGACCAACTGGTTCTGGTTGCCGTTGTCAGCGATTACCGGCTGGCTTTTGAAACGGTTACATACAATTGAAGCCAAAGCAGAGCGGGCAGATGATAAAGCCGATCAGTTTAAAATATATGCCATTGAACAATTCGTAACACGTAAAGAGCACATACATATGTCGAACCGGATTGATACAAAACTTGACCGGATTCTCGATAAGCTTGAACAGAAGGCGGATAAGTAACGCCGTATTCACCATATTTACAAACGGGGATTTCCGATGATTTCTGAAAATTTACCCCGGGGTATTCGTAATAATAACCCCGGTAATATTCGTGTGGCCAAAATTCGCTGGCAGGGTCAAAAAACTGCCCAGTTCGATCAGAGTTTTGTCGAATTTGACAGCCCGGAAATGGGTCTGCGGGCACTGATGAAAGTGTTGCTGACGTATTACCGGAAATACGATCTGGATACGGTGCAGAGTATTATTAACCGTTGGGCGCCGCCGCATGAAAATGCCACGGATGGTTATGCTGCGCATGTTGCAAAACGATTAAAGGTAAAACGGACAACAGTCTTGAATATCGAAGCCGCCGGAACCCTGTGCGCCCTTGCCAAAGCGATTACCGTTCACGAAAACGGCCGGCCTTCAAAAGGGACGCCGCCGTGCTGGTACAAGGATGAAGTTTATCAACGGGCCTGTAATCAGGCCATGCTTTAAAGGAGATATAAAATGAAGAATTTTGCTGAATATCTGTTATCCCGCTTGCGTGAGCGGTCTTCCTGGCTGGGTATAATATCTGTGTTAACAGTCGTCGGGGTGTCTTTATCACCCGAACAAACGCAGGCTGTTGTCAGCGCGGGTGTGGCGCTGGCCGGTGCTATTGCTGTTTTTACGCGTGATCAGTAAAACCAGTGATTGGTTTCATATTGATTGCCTGTGCGCTGGGTCTGATTGCTTTTGCAGTTTTTTATAAACTGGGCATCCGGTTCGGTACCTCTGACACCTTGAAAACCAAAGCGGAGCAAATTAATGAGAAAGCCCTGGAAGCAAAACGGATTCATGATCGTCTGCAGCGCGATGATGATTATGCCCGGCGGGTGCGCCGATATTTCCGGCGCTGAATTTTGTGCGGTTTATCAGCCGGTTTACAGCGCGGTAGAAGATACAGACACGACCAAAAAACAAATTGACCGCAATAATGCTGTCTGGCTGGAATTTTGCGCCAATGGATAAAATAATAAAAGTACAGGACTTGGTGATGCATTTATTTGTCGTTTATGCTATTCCTATAAAGAGGAAAACCAAGAGAAGATTAAAGATATGAACCAATTAGAAGTGACACGGCTTCAGGCCTATATGCGGACCAAATTCGGCACGGACCGGCTTAAATTAAAATTTCGCAAGGAAACAGATGATTCTGTCGAAGTTTTGCTGGGTGATGAATTTATCGGCCTGATCTATAAAGATGAAGATGAAGGCGAAATTTCTTACGACTTTAACATGGCCATTCTGGATGTAGATGTTGCATCCGTAGCGGTCTAGGCTACGGATATGGGCTGGGTTAAATATAGTCTTGTGGCTTTTGGCCTGATTTTTATCATTGTTACGGTCGTTAATCTTGTTCAAACAGGCAAACGGCTGACAACGGTAAATGTATTTAATGTTGCGAATGAAAACACCGATAGCGGAATTTTCGATCCGACCCTTGCCTTTGATCCCACTGGAGACATGGGATTGGCTGCGTATTCAGGCGTTTCCAGAGCGACGAAAGAAACCCTGTTTCCATCCGTAAGCGTTAATCTGGCCTATACGCGGAATAAAGGTAGAAGATGGGTTTTTAATTCCAATCTTTTTTCTGCCCGCTCTGATAATTTGACCATTGACGGGAAAACGGTATCGGGCGTATGGCGTTACGAAATGCCCAGTCTGGTCTATATGCCCGAAGATACAGGGCGCGAATGGAAGATTTTCGCCTATCGTTATTTCTGGGCAGATGATATCGAGCTTGCCCGTAAAACCTCTGTCATTGTTTATAAAGACAGCGCCGATCCTCTTAAGGGCTGGTCTGAAGAGAAATGGCTGTTTTCAGCCAACCAGTTTAACCCACCGGCACCTTATAACCGGCTTGTTCTGTTGCATATCAATGTTCTTGATCCGGCCTTGGCGGATGTGAGATCCTATGCGGATCCTGGCGCGCATGTTAAAGATGGTCTGCTTTATGTCAGCTTGTCGGCTTTTGAAACGATTACAGATCCGGCGCGGATTATTATGGTGTCTTCTGCTGACGCCGGCACAAGCTGGTCTTATATCGGCAATATCCTGACAATAGAAGATGTTGAAGCTCTGGAATATCTGCGCATGATTGGCGGGCAGATATTTGAATTTGAAGGCGAAAGTTATTTTCTGGTTACGCTGGGCGATAAACTGCAGGCCGGGCAAGGCGCCTTTGTTATGAAATTTGCGGATTTGTCCAAAGGCCAGCTGGAACGGGATAAAAATGGTAAACCCGTGATCTATAATCATTTTGCTCTCGATGAAAATGTGAGCAGCAGCCTTGGCGGCGGACAGGCTGATTATCATGCCATGAATGAAAGTGGTCTGCTGATGGCTGTTATGCTGGCACGCAAGGTCCAAAAACCGTTTGTCATTCTGGCACAAGGGCATGACATCGTTAAATAGCACTGGCCGTTTGCTGTCTGTTTGGGTATGATAAAATATCCATCAAGTAGTGCAATAAACAGGGTAGGTAACATCATGGCATCCTTGTATTTCAAATACGCCGCAATGAATTCCGGAAAATCAACGCAGTTGTTACAGGCACATTATAATTATTTTGAACGTGGCATGAGGGCGATTGCCTTTACCGCAAAGCTTGATGACCGCTATGGCGTTGGCAAAATCTCCGCCCGCATCGGTCTTGATCTGCCCGCTTTTTTGTATGCTCCCGAAACGGATATTTTTACCACGGTTGAAGAGGCCATCGCGGAAGAAAAGATTCATGTCATTCTGATTGATGAAGCGCAGTTTTTGACCGAGGATCAGGTTTTGCAGGCCGCGCGTATTGTTGATGATCTGCAGATTCCTGTCATGGCCTATGGGCTAAAGACCGATTTTATGGGTAAATTGTTCGAGGGGTCAGAGGCGCTGGTCCGGCTGGCAGACAATCTGGAAGAGATTAAGACCATTTGCTGGTGTGGTAAAAAAGCGACCCAGACCGCGCGTATTGATGAAAACGGCACGGTCGTTCGCAGTGGCGATCAGGTCAGTATTGGCGGAAATGATCTGTATGTTTCTTTATGCCGCAAGCATTATCACCAAGGCATTTCAAAGCCTTTGCTGAATGCCGAAGAGGTTGAACACCGCCGTGATCAGGTCGCTTGATAGCAGGCTTTGAACGCTCAAAACCTAGAAATCCAGATTACTGACTTCCAAGGCATGTTCCTGAATGAATTCCCGCCGTGGTTCAACGACATCGCCCATCAGGGTGGAGAAAATTTCCTCGGCTTTGTCGATATGCTCGATCTTGACCTGTAACAATGATCGTACAGACGGATCAAGCGTGGTTTCCCACAATTGTTCAGGATTCATTTCACCAAGACCCTTATAGCGCTGGATCGAAAAGCCCTTGCGGCCGACTTTCATCATTCCATCAAACAGATCAACCGGGCCTTTGACTTTGGCAACCAGCGTATCTTCGTCATAGAGCTTACCCGGAATACTGAAATAGGTGTTCATTTCTTCCCGCATTGGCGCTAAACGTTTGGCTTCAATGCTCTCGAGTAAGTCCAAGGTCAGATTAATGCGTTTTTCAACACCACGAAGCATGCGGACCAGGGCTATGCCGCCGGCTTCTAGACGTTCGGCCTTCCAGCCTTTTTCATGGACATCTGAAATAGCATCAAGCCTACGGGATACATCGGCAAGGAAATCGTCCTGTTCACGTATATCTTCATCAAAGCCACCGGCCAGAAAGACTTGTCCCAAGACATCTATAGCTTCAATACTGCGGTTCAGGATCTGGAACTGGGAGCGCGCTTGTTGGGATCTTTTGATCAGCGCTTCCAATTTTTCCCCGGTCATGGTCGTTCCGTCAGCAAGCTCGAATTTAAGCGTTTCAAGGGCGCCGCCGATCAAATACTGTTCGAGCTGTGTATCGTCTTTGAGATAATATTCAGCGCGATTGCCCCGTTTAACCTTATAAAGCGGAGGCTGGGCAATATAAAGACAGCCACGTTCAATCAGTTCATACATCTGACGGAAGAAGAAGGTCAACAGCAGGGTCCGGATATGGGCGCCGTCGACGTCAGCATCGGTCATGATAATAATTTTATGGTAGCGCAGTTTTTCGATGTTGAATTCTTCGGGGCCGATACCGGTGCCAAGGGCGGTGATCAATGTACCAATTTCCTGCGAGCCCAGCATCCGGTCAAAACGGGCGCGTTCAACGTTCAGAATTTTACCACGTAGCGGTAGAATCGCCTGATTTTTACGATGGCGGGCCTGTTTGGCGGAGCCACCGGCTGAGTCCCCTTCGACGATAAACAGCTCGGATTTGGCGGGATCACGTTCCTGACAGTCGGCCAGTTTGCCGGGCAGTGAGGAAATATCAAGCGCACCTTTACGGCGGGTCAGATCGCGGGCTTTACGGGCCGCTTCGCGGGCGGTTGCGGCCTCGACGACTTTGCTGACGATCCGTTTGGCATCATTGGGGTTTTCTTCGAACCACATTGATAGATGGTTGCTGACCACGCCTTCGACCACTGCGCGGACTTCGCTTGAAACCAGTTTATCTTTGGTCTGGCTGGAGAATTTCGGATCAGGCACTTTAACTGATAACACGCAGGTCATGCCTTCGCGCATATCTTCACCAGTCAGGGCGACTTTTTCTTTCTTAAGTAGGCCGGTGCTGTTGGCGTAATTATTGACCGTCCGTGTCAACGCGGCACGGAAACCGGCCAAGTGAGTCCCGCCATCACGCTGGGGAATGTTGTTGGTAAAGCACAACATTGATTCATGGTAGGAATCTGTCCATTCAACGGCGACTTCGACCGTTGTGCCGTCTTCTTCACCGATAAAGCTGACGGTGTCGCTTTGCAGGCGGTTTTTGGAACGATCGAGATATTGAACGAAAGAGGCAAGGCCGCCTTCATAATGGAGCTCGATTGTTTTAGGCTCTGCATGGCGTTTATCAGATAAAACCAGATAGACACCCGAGTTCAGGAAAGCCAGCTCACGCAGACGGCCTTCAAGTGTCTTCAGGTTGAATTCGGTCATGGTAAAAGTTTCAACGGACGGCAGGAAGCGAATTTCGGTCCCTGTTCGGCCTTCGGCATCGGCAACAGCTTCGAGTGATCCAACAGGAACGCCATGTTCAAAACGCAGGAACCATTCCTTGTTATTCCGCCAGATGCGCAGTTCCAGATATTCGGATAAGGCGTTGACGACAGAAATACCAACCCCGTGCAGACCGCCGGAGACTTTATAGGAATTCTGGTCAAACTTACCACCGGCATGGAGCTGGGTCATGATAACCTCGGCCGCGCTGACGCCTTCGCCCTGGTGCATATCAACCGGAATCCCCCGGCCATTATCACGCAATGTGACAGAACCATCGGCGTTTAGGACGATATCAATGCGGTCGCAATGCCCGGCTAACGTCTCATCAATCGAGTTATCGACAACCTCATATACCATGTGATGCAGACCCGTGCCGTCATCGGTATCACCGATATACATGCCCGGTCTTTTCCGAACAGCGTCCAAGCCTTTGAGAACCTTAATGGAATCGGCGCCGTATGCTTTATCTTCGGCGGAAAGTTCGGGCGTGTTTTTTACCTGTTCGGTCATCGGGAATCACATATCCTTGTTGGGTGTAAAATGATATTAAAATATAGCAAAATCAAAGGGAAAAGTGCAGTAAAATCTGCCCAAAACCAGTGTTTTTTTCTGGGTGAATGCCAGAAAATCCTGCCGCTGTTTTTTATTGGCGAATATTCAGCAAGGCCAGTAAAATCGCGCTGGCCATAATGCCAAGACCGGCTTTGACATTGGCGTCTTCCTTATGACCGATAATCTTGTAAAACAGCATGACCCAAACAGGACAGGTCAGGACCAGCGCTGCCACATAAGACGGGTTGGGGGTCATGGTATTGGCATAGTTTTTAGCAGCCATATGGACCGACCAAAGGATGAACATGTAAAAGGACGGGACAAAGATAATCTTACTGAAAAACATCTTGGGATCAAAGCTGAGCGTGTCTTTTTTGAACATCAAGGCATAGCCAAAAATAAGAGGCACGACAAAAATACTTTGCACAAACATATAAAAATACACCCCGCTGTGAAAAGGGGAATGATCAAAGGCATATTTAGCAATGACCATATTACAGGCATAGCCAAAGATCGGCACAATTAATTTCTTCAAAGCTGGTGCGCTGACCGTGCACTGGCGCAAAATCGATGAAAAATATACACACCCCAGTAAGGCCAGAACAATGCCGGCGGCATGTAAGGGGTTTTGTTGATACATAAACAGCTGTTCGGGCTTAACAAACAGCCAGAGGAAGAAGGCAATGCCAATGCCAAGGGGTTGTAGGCGCGAGACAACGCCGCCGCCGTAATCAGCGGTCACATTCATAACCCTAAGATCAGCAAGGCCGGCAATGACCCCGGTAATGGCAACGGCAATATAAAAACGGGGATCTTGCGGCCATTCCATTAAAAACAGGATCGGCGATAGGAGCAGCAGGACCATTAACCGCGACCAGATGATCAGATATTGCCCCGGAGTCTTGTAATATTGGCAGATCAGGTAAAACGACCCCATACAGATTGCAGCGATCAGGGATAGAAAAATCCAGAGAATATCAATAAACATTACTTATCCGATAATTAGGTGTTGGTATGGGGCTGAAGGGTGCTCTGCCGGATATCGATATACTGCGCTTTTTCTGCAAAGCTATCAAAATCGGAACGGTCTGTGCCGGTCATCCAGCACTGGCAGTCCAGACGGATAATGGCCTCGAATAGTACATCCCGCCTGTGATCATCAAGATGGGCGGCGATATCATCCAGTAACAAGAGCGGCGGGAAACCACGCTCGGCCTTGATCAGGAAAGCCTGCGCCAGAATAAGATTGATCAGGAGGCCTTTTTGTTCGCCTGTTGAACAATTATCCGCGGGGATACCCAGACCCTTGTGATAGACGCGGAAATCGCTTTTATGGGTACCATCACGGGCGCCGCCGGTATAGCTGTCCTGCTCACGGCTTTCTTGCAGAAGATTTGCAAAATAGCGTTCGGCGTCAATCGCCGCGTGGGCATTTAGATAATCATCAATATTGCCTTGTATCTCGACCCGCGGTTTCGGGAAATCTGCTTCGTCGATATTCAGACGGTTGATGGCTTGCTCGAGCCTTTGCCGGAAAATATGTCTGGCGGCGGCAATCGCAATACCAATTTCGGCAATCTGGGATTCTATCGTTGTCAACCAGACGGGATCGGCATTTTTTTTCTGACTTTTTAAAAGGGCAGCACGTTCACGAACCAGTTTATCATAGCGGGATGTCCGGCTTTGATGTTTGGGATCGAAACTGGCCACCATCCGGTCAAGAAACCGCCGCCGGACAGAAGGGCTATCCAGAAACAAGCCATCCATTTGCGGGGTTAACCAGATGACGGCGGAAACTTCGCCTAACGGGGCCTGAGAATGCTGATCAATACCATTAATGCGGATAATACGTCCGGGATCGCCCGGTTTCTGGCCGGTGCCGATACGGATATCTCCATCCGGTGTATCAAGTGTTGCGGCCAAGGCCCAGTATTCAGCCGGGCTGGCTTTTATATTTTTCAGATCATCCAGCCGGGCACGACGTAAGCCACGGCCAGGGATCAGCATGCTGATCGCCTCGAGAATATTGGTCTTACCAGCACCATTCGGACCTGTCAGGACAACAGGCCGGGAATCGCAGCTGAGACGGGCGGCGGTGTAGCTTCGGAACTGGGTCAGGGATAGTTTTTTTATATAAAAAGACACGGATATTGTTTTTATTAAGGGTTTCTTAAGACTGACATACTATAAAAGTAGCAGATTCTGAAAAAATGTCTTGTGCAATCATCGACAAGAGGCACTTTTTATGCCTCTGAAGTTTTCGGATGGGGGTTATATACCCGCCGCTGTATTTCGAGCGGGCTGTATATATTAAGGAGATTAGGGAGAAGAAATGGATTATCGTCAATCAAGTTATCGACACAATGGTATTATGGAGAACGAAGCATCAATAAATGAATCAAGTTTTTTACAATTGGATATTTTAAACAGCCGCTTTAAAGAAATTGCTAAACGTTTGCTGGATGACCGCGATATGGCCGATTTCGAGCCACAAATGCGCCGTCAATCCCATTCTGTTTTTGAACTGGGCACCTTATGTGACAATACTGTCATGACCCGTCTGGTTCATTTAGAAGGCTATCGTGCCTTACATGCCACCCTGAAAAAGATCAACGCCGATTTCCATTTTCAGGTCTTGCCTTCAGCTGGCATGGTTCGGCCAACACCGTGTCTGTTATTGATTATTGAGCAGGATAAAAATTACGCCAGCAATCTTGATGAGAAGAACCGTCATATGTATCCTGGATTTTTTGCCAATGATAATGGTGCTGGCTTTAACCGCGTTAGAAAACTCGATATAAATATTGATGTTTGTAGCGTTTTTACCCAGCCACTTCATTTCAACTTTTCATGAAAAAAGCGCCTTTAATGAGGCGCTTTTTTAATAACTAGATCGGCTTTCAGCCTTAAACGCGCATGGGCATCAAGACATAAAGCGAACTTGTGTCTTCGGCATCCTGAATGATTGTTGGTGATGCGCCATCTGACAGGTAAATCCGGCAACCCTCGCCGCTCAGTTGACGGGCAACGTCAATCAGATAGGCAGAGTTAAAGCCAATTTCCATCGGATCAGAATCATAATTCACAACGAGTTCTTCTGTCGCGCTGCCACTTTCGGGGCTGTTGGCAGACAGGATCAGGTTTTTACCGTTTAGCGCCATTTTAATCGCGCGGGTTTTTTCGGTCGAAACCGTAGAAACACGGTCAACCGCGCGGGATAGTAACGCCGGATTAACTTCAAGAATACGATTGTTACCTTGTGGGATAACCCGCTGGTAATCCGGGAAGGTGCCGTCAATCAGTTTCGAGGTCAGAATGATATGATCAAAGCTGATTTTCAATTTGGTTTCTGACAGACCCAGCTGAATCGCATCGGCAGCTTCTTCAGCCAGCTTGCGGATTTCGGCAATGGTTTTACGGGGAATAATCACACCGGGCATGCCTTCGGCTTCGGCTGGCAACGGCATTTCAAAACGGGCCAGACGGTGACCATCGGTGGCAACGGCGCGCAGAACTTTTACCCCATCGCTTTCAGCGGCGTGCAAATAGATACCATTCAGATAATGGCGGGTTTCTTCATTTGAAATCGCAAACCGGGTCCGGTCGATCAAGGTCCGAAGATCAGCGGCCGGAATTGAGAAATTGTACGGCATATCATCATTGGCATTAACCTTGGGGAAATCTTCAACCGGAAGGCAGCCCAGACGGAAATTCGAATTGCCCGAACTGACGGTCATGGTGGTTTCACCCGGTGGCAGGGTCAGGACAATAACAGCATCATCCGGAAGTTTGCGGACAATATCATAAAGGGTATGTGCAGGGACGGTTGTCGCACCCGGTTCTTCAACCTCGGCAGCGACGCTTTCAACGACTTCAAGATCCATATCGGTGGTGGTCAGTGACAGCGCATTATCTGCTGCACTGATCAGAACATTCGAGAGGATCGGAATGGTATTGCGCCGTTCAACAACAGAATGTACGTGATTTAATGACCGGAGAAGATCGGTTCGATTGATAGAAAACTTCATGGCAAAGCCCCTTTTGCGCAGAAAATGCGGATTCGTTTCATGTAAGGATCAAATTATACCAGCCGCCGCATAAAAACAAAGGTTTTTTATGCTCATCGGCAGGCTTTAACCTGATTACGTCGGGCTAAAGCTCTGCATATTGATCAATTATAAATTAAAATCTGCAATAACCCGCTTTAGGCTCTCAAGAAAGATATTCGTATACTTGTCGGCACCGTCTTTTGTAGCGACCAGATCCTGGCGGAATTCAACAATCAAATATGGAGTAGTGTCCTTTAGGTTATGACGAATTGTATGATTCAGCTGTGGTTCATCAACAAAGGAATAGGGTTGATTATTACCAATAACCAGATCGGGATTTCTGATTTTAAGATTTTCAAGCATTGCTTGAGCGATGTCTTTATTAGAATGATCCCATAATATACCGATTTCAGTCTCACGCGGAATGTTATCCATTTCTGGTGTGAAGCTGTGCACGGAAATGACAAAAGGCTGTTTACCTTGCTTGCGGATGGTTTCAACGCTGGCTCTAATCTCAGAATGATAGGGCGTATAAATTTCATCAATACGGCGCTGCTTCTGTTCAGGTTGTAGGCCATCATTGCCTGGAATATGGAGGCCATCATTCATTACCGGCATTGAATAGTTATGATCAAGGTCCCGGTTCAGATCGACAACCAATCGCGAAAATCCTGACAGGATAGTTGATGCATTCATGTCATCGGCAATATATTTACCAATATACTCCGTACCGATATCATAGGCGATGTGGTGTTCCAGCGTATCGTTGTTAACGCCCAGAGCATTCAGTTTTTTAGGAATTTTATTGCTGGCATGGTCACAGATCACAAGGACAGAGCTGTTTTCCAGAGCCGGTGCATTATAGACGGTCACCGGCTGCGGATCTCCTGCGGTTAATAAAGTTTTCGAAGAATAGCTTTGTACTTCTTCCGGGTGCATTTCAGACACTTTAAGGGCTCCTGATTTCATACTAATAACCTGTCCTTTTTGTGGCGTTATCGTTTACCGAATTTATAATCACGATGAACGTAAACACACATGATCAGTCCAAAGCCGAACAATGCTGCCATCATCGCCGAACCCCCGTTAGATATCATAGGTAAAGGTACTCCGACAACAGGAATCAACCCTGTAACCATAGAAATGTTAATAAAAACATAGAGCAGGAAGTTCATGGTAATACCCAAAGCCAGCAAACGGCCAAACTGGTTGTTGCTGCGAAAGGCAATCAGGTAGCCATAAATCATGATAACGATAAACAGCAGCAGAATGGCGCAGCTGCCAATAAAACCCCATTCTTCGGCCATCAGGGTAAAAATAAAGTCTGTCTGTTTTTCAGGTAGAAAGTTCAGGTGACTTTGCGTGCCTTCCAGAAATCCCTTGCCCGAGATACCGCCCGAGCCAAGCGCAATTTTGGACTGGGTGATATGATATCCCGAGCCAAGTGGATCGCTTTCCGGATTAAGAAAGGTCAGAACACGCCGTTTCTGATAATCCTGCATAAAATGCCAGGCCACAGGGATACAGGCAACACCGCCGGCAAGGACGATCCCGAATAGCCAGTAGCTGACCCCGGCCAGAAAGAATATCGCTCCGGCCACCATCAAGATCATCAGCGCGGTACCAAGGTCAGGCTGGGTCATCACAAGAGCCGTCGGTAAAAGCACCAGAATAAGAGGAATGATCAGAGTTTTCGGATTGCGGATATCTTCTACCGTGACGCCGTTAAAATAACGGGCAAGGGCAATGACAACACAGATTTTCATGATTTCTGATGGTTGCAGGTTAATAAAGCCAAGATTAATCCAGCGCTGTGCCCCCATGCCGACAAAGCCTTTGATTTCAACGGCCAGTAACAGACACAGGCCAATCGCATATATCCAATAGGCATAACGATGCCAGAGCTTTAGATCAATCAGCGCAACAACCAGAAGCCCGACAACGCCAACGCTGAAGCGGATAGCATGTGAAAGCGCCCAGGGTTCGATATTGCCGCTGGCCGCGGAATAAAGCGCCACATAACCAATAACGGCAATCAGTGTAATAAAAAATAGATATGACCAGCTGATCTGAAAGACGCGGTCAAACAGGCCCATCTGATCACTGTATCGGGTATGGGAGGCATTTAAATTCATAAACTCTCCGATCCGCTGGTTTGATTAATGGCTGGATTACGACGTTGTACTTCGGTCATAATATCGCGTGCAAGCGGCGCCGCTGTGCCTGAGCCACTAACGCCATGTTCGACTACAACGGCACAGACATAACGTGGATTATCAATCGGGGCATGGGCAATAAACAAAGCATGATGCCGGTCTTTCCAGGGCAGGTCTTCGTTTTTAACCCCGGCCCTGCGTTGGGCGCGGGTCGTACGGCGGACCTGCGCAGTACCGGTTTTACCGCCCATGCTCATTCCCTCTTCCTTGATACGGGCGGCCCGTGCTGTTCCTTTTTCAGACATGGTGACGGCATTCATACCCTGAATAACCAGATCGAGATGTCGTTGATTTATATTCAATTCCGGCCAATCGGGTTTTGGAACTTTCAGCCCTTCTACATCATAGGTCAGAATTGGTTTGACGGCCTTTTTGCCATTAATGACCCGGGCAGTCATCGTTGCCAGCTGTAAGGGCGTTGTCAGTAAATAGCCCTGTCCGATGGAGGCAATAACCGTTTCCCCCAACTGCCATTTTGTTCCGAAATGGCCACGTTTCCAATTTTTATCCGGTACAAGGCCGCTGCGTTCTCCTGGTATCTCGATACCTAGCTGGTCGCCAAGACCCAGCCGCCGCGACATTTGGGCGATTTTTTCAATGCCCAGTTTTTCAGCGACTTCATAATAAAAAACGTCACAGGATTGCTGAAGCGATTTCTTCAGATTGACATGTCCATGGCCAGACGCCTTCCAGCAATGAAAACGGTCACGCCCGACTTCGTGATAACCACGGCAATAAAATGATGTACTGTCGTCAATAATACCGGCCTCAAGCGCGGCCAGTGCCGTCACGATCTTGAACGTCGATCCCGGGGGGTAATGTCCGGCAATGGCTTTGTTGGTCAGCGGCACAGCCGGGTTTGACAGTAATTCTTCCCATTGCTCGGCGCTGATGCCAAAGCTGAAAAGATTGGGATCAAAACTGGGGCTGGAACACAGGGCATAGACCTGACCATTTTGTGAATCCATAACCACGCAGGAGGCGCTTTTATGCTGTGCCAGCAGTTCCTGACAGTAAATTTGCAGTTCGGCATCAATGGTCAGCTTAACCCTATGCCCATCTTCGCTTTCGGTTTTGGCAAGTTCGCGGATTTCACGGCCAACGGCATTGACTTCGGTCCTGACGGAGCCTGCCTTGCCCCGCAATACAGGGTCATATTTTTTCTCGATACCGGTTTTACCAATCCGGAAACCCGGCATCGACATAATCGGATCAGAGGTCATTTCAGTTTCACTGACGCGGCCAACATAACCGATTAAATGGGCTGTTGCCGGCCCTAGTGGATAATGGCGAACTTCGCCTTCCTCGATAAAAAGTCCCGGTAATTCCGGCAGGTGGAATTCCAGCCGTGCGGTTTGTTGCCAGTTCAAGCCTTCTTTGATTAAAACAGGTGTAAACCGGCGTTGTTTGGTGATGGCAATTCTGACTTCTTCAATTTCAAATTCGCTTAAAAAAATAAAATTGCTTAATTTATCAAAGATCCGGTCGAGGTCTTCGATTTGTTCGGGAATGATGAAAGCCCTAAAGTTCTGATTATTAACCGCAAGGGGAACGCCGAAACGGTCGACGATTTCACCGCGTGAGGCCGGAAGCATCCGGTGACCAATGCGGTTTTTATCAGACATGGTCTGGAATTTTTGCTGTTCGCTGATCTGTAGATAGCCAAGACGGGCGGCCAGACCGCCAAAAACGCCGATCTTAAGCCCGCCCAGCACGATGGCCCGGCGCGAAAATAATTTATATCGATCTGTGTCTTGACTCATAAGCCCGATAATATCCGAACTGGTTGATTAAACAAATGTCTATTTTTTCCCAAGATGTACGCGCAATGGCGGATTTGTCAGTTTCAACAGCGGTACCAGAAGCGGTAAAGCTGCAATGCTTAATAAGACTTCCATGACATACGGCATGACCGGGATTAAATGAAGCCGGATCAGACTGTGCGCTCCCCAGCTTAGACCACCAATGCTGGTTGCAATAGTAATATAGACGAGCCAGAGGATCCAGAAAGGCTGATGAAGTAAAATTTTTCGTTGGCTGCGGATCAGGATATTGACGCCAATCAGGATCAGCGCGGTCAGACCAAAGGGCAGCCCCGACATAATGTCGTAAAAAAGACCAATGACAAACAGGCCGAAAATGCTTAGGAACCGTGGTCGGAACAGGCTCCAGTAATAAACACCGATCAGCAGAAACATGGGCCGGACATCGGTTAGAATGCCAATATTTAAGGGAACAAGGCTAAGCAGCATTAAAACGGCCAGCATTACCAGACAAGGGAATATTTTTTTCAGCCGGGTAAAATAATAAGTAAACACGGGGTCAACGTTTTCCCTGTTCAATAAACAATCCGTCAATCAGTTCTTCGGATGTGGCAATGACCTGAACGAAATGAATACGGTCCATATTGGACAGCGGTACAACTGTTATATTTTTTTCACTGACCGCGCTGACGACGCCAACGGGAATATTGGGCGGTAACACGCCGCCATGACCCGATGTGACAATCCGCGCCCCGATTTCAACACCGCTTTCATTGGGTAGATGTCTTAGAATCAGGGTATCTTCAGTATTTTGTCCGGCAAGAACGGCACGGTGATGGGTTTCTTCAACCATAACCGGAATACGGGAGTTCAGATCGGTAATAAGAAGAACGCGGGCTGATTTTTCGCCTGTATCGGTGATCCTGCCAATCAGGCCGCTTTCTGTGATAACCGCCTGACCATTCGCAACGCCGTCACGACGACCGGAGGGAATCAGAAAGCTCTGGATAAAACGGCCACCGGTGTCAGCAATAACACGTGTCGTCAGATAGGCGCGTTCCGGTTCGGCCTTGACGTTTAGAAACCCGCGAAGGCCTTGGTTTTCAGCTTCAAGCTTCAAGGCATTTTGATACCATTCAAGCAGGCGTGCATTTTCTTCGGCAAGGCGGATGTTTTCGGCACGCAAAGCCCCGATACCGGTCACATCTTTGATGTTTTCTGAAAGACTGACGAAAGGACGGGACGCTGTTTCAAGTAAAGGCGAGGTGACATCGGCAACCTGCATGCGAATCAGATCAAATTTTTCGGTGCTGAAAATGGAAAGCCCCAGAAGTATGATGGCAACACCACCCCAGACCAATCCGGCATACCGAAGGTATATCAGCCGAAAAGGCAATGATAGTGTCTGTGCTGTCGTTCTGGTCTTACGCATAAAGTCCGGTTATTCTGTATTATTCCCATCTGCGAATCATTATATCACATAAGTTTTAATGAAAATCAAATATTTAAATGATAAGGGTTTTTAAGGCCAGAACCTGTCTCGCCTGCCCGTCAACCGTTCTAATAGGCCGAGAGATTGACATTACTTTGGTTTGATTTATAGTAGTATGTACGTAAATTTAAATTATATGATTGGAGTATAAAATGAAACGTCATTTCACCAATAAAGCTGCCGCACAGCAAGATGAAGGCCACCGTGATGCACTGACCTCTGAAGTAAAGGCACAAGCGCCAAAAGAACTTCGGAAGCCCGGAGACACCGGAACTATCTAATTTCAAAAGCCCCCGAAATACGGGGGCTTTTTATTTTCCACGTCTAAACCGTCTCTTCCCCATAACATTACAGATAATGAAAGCCCGCTTTTAAGAAAGTCGGGCCATATTTTTGTGGTTGGAGTGTGAAGTCTGATACCTGAAATACGCTCGGAGTTAACGAGTTTTCAGTATAAAATAGGTGCTGGAAAGTGCTTAGTATGCGTGAACGAGGGCGCTTTTATGGACGGCATTTTCAAGTGCGGCGCCTGTCCCCAAAGCCACGCAGGACAAAGGATCATCAGCAATTGTCACAGCCAGTCCGGTGGCATAGCGCAAGACATAATCCAGATTGGACAGTAATGATCCGCCGCCGGTCATGACAATACCCTTATCGACAATATCAGCGGCAAGCTCTGGCGCTGTATGTTCAAGCGCGGCTTTAACAGCATCAATAATAGCCCCAACAGGTTCGGCCAGACTTTCGGCAATCTGCCGTTCGCTAACGACGATTTCTTTGGGCACGCCGTTCATCAGATCACGGCCTTTGATTTCCATTAACCGGCCTTCACCTTCTTCAGGCGGGCAGGCAGAACCGATTTCTTTTTTAATGCGTTCGGCCGTACTTTCGCCGACCAGCAGATTGTGCATACGGCGGATATACGAGATAATCGCCTCGTCCATTTTATCGCCGCCAACGCGGACAGAACGGGCATATACAACGCCGCCCAATGAAATCACCGCAACTTCGGTCGTCCCGCCACCGATATCAACAACCATAGAGCCTGTCGGTTCATTGACCGGAAGGCCAGCACCGATTGCAGCGGCCATGGGTTCTTCGATCAGCTCGACACGTCTGGCGCCGGCAGCTTCGGCAGAATCCTGAATAGCCCGACGTTCAACAGCGGTTGAACCGGACGGCACACAGATGACCATCTGTGGGGATGCAAAACTACGGCGGTTATGGACTTTGCGGATAAAATGTTTGATCATTTCTTCGGCAACATCAAAATCGGCGATCACCCCGTCACGTAAGGGGCGAATCGCGATCATGTTACCGGGGGTGCGGCCCAGCATTTGCTTGGCTTCTTCACCAACAGCGCGGACTGTCCGCCGACCATCAACAAAGCTGATGGCAACAACCGAGGGCTCGTTCAAGACAATTCCCTGACCGCGTACATATACCAATGTATTGGCGGTACCAAGGTCAATGGCCATATCAGCCGACATTAATCCCATTATTTTGGAGAACATTTTTGGCCCGAGTCCCTATAAGAGTGTAAACCAGCTTGAATTTAGCACGTTTTGCGTATATGCGCTAATGCAAAATCATAGCCGGAATACATAATTTTGTAGGATTATCCCTGACGCGCTTTGTTACGTGGATTTGTTTTATCAATCACGTAAATACGGCCCCGACGACGTACCAGCTGACAGCCTTTACCGCGGTTTTTCAGAGTTTTTAAAGATGATCTGACTTTCATATCTAATTTCCAGTTTCGATTCTGTTTTAATATGCCAAATTGCTGTCGGACATTACGGTTTTTTGGAATAGTTGTCAAATGCTATTAGCTGATATTGCCCAAAAGCATCAATAAACACGCCTTGTTCACAAAAAAAGCCTTATCTCCGGCGATAAAGCTTTCTAGGCTTGATGCGGGGATTAAAATTTCTCACATTTTCCGGGTTTGAATCGGAGGGCAGTGAAATCCGTGCCGGAAAATTGCCGATACAGGCCTGTTCCAGTTTTGTGGCGGCGCTGTTATTGAAAACCCGTTTGGTTTCAAGATGCGGTAAATAGCTTAAAGGCTGTGGTTTTTGAAGAGCGGTCAAATCAAGCGTACCCTGCCAGTGAATATTGCCATCGGTGACAGATTTATAGACAGTCAGGTTATCGTCATTGGAAACGGAATGAAGGGCATCATAGCCTGTCTTGCCATATTCTAATAATGACCAGATAACGCCTTCTGTGCCGGTTTCGAAAAACGGCTCCAGCGCGCCATAGACGACAGATCCATCAGGTTTTTCAAGCTTTGCCGGCAGATGGTTAAAAAACATGCTAGCCCAGTTTTTTGGGGACAGCTTTTCTTCAAATCCATGAACCCACATGCCAAAAACCTCTTGTTGGCCATATTGAGGATTACGGGGGAAAGTTTGATAACGGCGTTTTCTTTCCAATGAAACTGTATCTGACCACAAAACCTCACCCTTACTGATCGTATTGAAAATCGTTATCAGGGTTCCGGATTCAAGCTTGGTACCTTGTTTTTTCGGATTGGATTCGGTCTGTTCATCAAGCAGGTTTTGGCGCGCTTCATCGATATTCGTATATGTATTAAAAAGCCATTCATACGAATATTCCGCGCTGACAAGCAACTTCTGCCCATTGAAGTTTCTGTAATGGCCGGTCCCGGGCGTTGCGCGCGATTCAGATTTTAATTGACCGTATGAAGCTTTGGACATCAGGGATACCTTTACATTATGTTTTTGAGCTGTACTTATTAAACATAACAAATGCAAGCTGTCAATATTTCTTGGCCGATAACCTGTTTTATCCTGCGCCCCAGAGCTTTAGACCCGCCCTGTTGAGTATTTCAGAACAAATGTGGTGCGTTTTGAGAGTTCCTTTAGTTGGCTGGCACCGACATAGGTGCAGGTTGACCGCAATCCCCCCAGCAACGCCTGAACGGTGTTTTTGATATCCCCCTGATATTCAATTTGTGAAACCTTGCCTTCGCTGGCCCGGTGTGCGGCGATGCCGCCGGCATAGCGGTTCATGGCCTCCGCGCTCGACATGCCGTAATATTCAACCATGTTATTACTGCGGTTAAGCTGCTTGGTTTCGTCTTCGGACAGGCTTTCTGTATGGCCGGCAAACATGCCGCCTAACATGACAAAATCGGCACCGGCGGCAAAGGCTTTGGCGACATCGCCCGATGACCGGCAACCGCCATCAGCACAGATCAGACCGCTTAACCCATGGGCCGCATCGGCACATTCGATAATCGCCGATAATTGCGGGTAGCCGACACCGGTAACGCTGCGTGTTTCGCAAACAGATCCGGGGCCAATACCGACCTTGACGATATCAGCGCCAGCCAGAATCAAAGCTTCGGTCATATCCGGCGTGGCCACATTTCCGGCCATGATGATAATATCGGGAAAAGCAGTCCGGACGGCTTTAATAAACTCAACGAACATTTCAGTATAGCCGTTGGCGACATCCAGACAGAGTTTATCAATGCCCTTGTCTTTTAAAGTATTCAGGGCATCGCTGATGGTTTCAATTTCCGCAACGCCAAAAGTAATGAAATTGAAATCCCCTGATAGATCCGCGGCTTTCAGTTCATCAAGCGTATAATGTTTGTGGATAGCGGTATAAAGCCGGTGTTTTGCCAGTTCTTTTGCCATGGCTAGGGTCGCCACCCGATCCATATTGGCAGCGATAATAGGAATGCCGCAAATTTCACGATTGGAATTGGCTGTACGGAACGTGCGGTTCAGATCGACTTCAGCCCGGCTTTTCAGCTTTGTCCGTTTTGGACGGATCAGGACATCATCAAAATCTAGTTTTGGATCGGCTTCGATACGCATATATCAGGCTCCCGTAATGTAAAACAACGAAAGCTCAGCAGATTATGGGTGTCTGTAATCAGGAAGGCTTTCTTTTGATTTATAAACGGATAAAGCGTCGTTGCCAAGGCCTATTCAGGGCTCATTTCTAAAAAATGAGCCCCCTGTTTTCAGGATCGGTATTTTTTCAGCTATATTTTTTGCAGGAGCTTTTCTCGTGTCGGTTCATCAATAAAGGCAGCTTTCAGGGCGTTTTGGGTAAAGCTGGTCAATTGATCGTCTGTAAAGCCAAAGTCACGGGCAGCAATGTCGTATTCCTGACCAAGGGTGGTAAAGAAAAACGGTGGATCATCACTGTTCAGGGTAATATTCAGTCCGGCCTCATACATCTGGCGGAGGGGATGGCGGGCAAAATCGGGATAGACTTTCAGCGCGATATTGCTTGACGGGCAGACCTCGGCCACGGCGCCGATATCGGCCATTTCCTGCATCAGATCAGGATCCTCGACAACACGAACCATATGACCAAAACGGGTGATGCCCAGCTGTTCATAACAGGCACGGATGGTTTCCGGCCCTGTGGCTTCACCGGCATGGGCGGTTTTTGGTAGGTTCAGCTTTTCAGTGACCATATCATAAGCCGGTTTAAAATCAGCAACGGTAAAGGCGCTTTCGGCCCCGGCCATGGTAATGCCGGTGACATATTTATGCGGTGTTTTGGTTACTGTCACGGCATCTCTTAAGGCCTGTTCGGGGCCGCAATGGCGGACAAAGGCCGGTAGCAACCGGCATTCTATATCTTTTTTACGGCGCGCGGTATCTATGGCATCTGAAATGCCGTCTAACATTGCCGCATAGGAAATACCGACAAAAGGCTCCGGATCGGCATAGATGGTCAATTCTTCGTAAATTGATCCTTCATCGGCGCAGCGTTTTAGATAATCCAGCGTGATATCAAAGTAATCCTCCGGCGTTTTGATGACTGCCGTGGCCCGGTCATAGGTGGTGACAAAGGCCATCAGGATTTCGGCCGCATCGCCGGTGTCTTCCCATTGGTATGATTTCTGATCTGCGGAAAGGATGCCTTCTGGAACGGCAATATCATTCTTGCGGGCAAGGTCGATGACTTTTTGCGGGGTCAGGGTGCCCTCAAGATGGGCATGAAGTTCAGCTTTAATAATCATGGCTATATTTAAACGGCTAGATCGGGATTTGTAAAGAGCCATAACGGCGATTTAATCAGATATGGTGAATCTGGTGATGGTTGGCAGATGGTCGCTTTTGATATCAGCACCGGTGCGGAAATCCTCGATCTGGATACGGTCATTATGCAGCACATGGTCAATCGGAATGCCCAGATACCTTTGGTCATAAACGAACCAGCTGTTGTATATGCCTTGGGTATGGCGGGCATTGTTAAGGCCGGTATGGCGGGCAAAGCTTTTATAGCGCGGCGCATACATGCTGATATTAAAATCACCGGTAATAATCAACGGCGCATCATTCAAGCGATCAAGATTATTTTGAATCCAGTCAAAATGCTGGTTGCGGTTTTGATAGAAATTCTGGGTTACGGGCGGCAGCGGATGCACCGAAACTATTTTAAAGCGCTGGTCACCGGCCTGAATATCAAGAATATAGGATGGGATTTGCCGATCCGACATGAAAACCACCCGGGCATCTTCAAACGGATATTTGGAAAAAACCGCCATACCGTGGCTGCCGTCTTCCGGCGTGATTAGAATATGAGGCCAATCCGTATAGAGCGCATACAAAGCCCGTTGCCAGCGGGGGGTGACTTCTGCCAGAACGATAATATCGGGCTTTTCTTTGTAAATCAGGTTAATCAGCGCATCATGTGTAAAGTTGAATTTAAACACATTGGCCTGTAGCAGCGTAATGGCGCTATGGTCATTTTTTTCTGTGTGTGGCCTGTCACCAATATTCAACCAGGGCCACAGATTGACAATGTTGAGCATCAAAGCAATAGCCATAATGACGTAAACAACCGAGGGGGTAGAGGGAAGGAAATGCCATACCAGAAAAATGAAAATAAGCCCGAACCAGAAATACTGCAGTTGAAAATGGGTCGGAAGCTCAAGGAAATAGACGCCTGTTTCAATAAAGCTTAACAACCCTCCGAATAAAAAGAGGGCCGCAATAAAAATCAGGAGTGTCGATACGGACCACGGCATAGACGTTTTTATGTGTCTTTCTGTATCTTCGTTGCGCTATCGGCAGTATGTTGTGAAGAATAGCGATCGGCATATTTACGGATCAGGGTTTCACCAATACCGGCGATAATCATGGCATGTTCCTCATCCGTTTCGATCCAGGTATCGATGTTCCGGTTAGGCAGCCATTCAATCACCCGCGGAAGGTCAGTACGGACATTGTAAACGCTAATCACGGTATAAAACAGAAACTCCGAATGCGGGATCAGGATGAATTCAACTTGCCCGGGTTGGAATTTATGCAGGCGTTTGTAATCGGCAACAATTTTATGCACCTTGGGGCGATCAGGCATAAAATATTTGTAACTGGCGCCTTTATTAAGATTGCGCTGATGTGCTTTGAACAGAACGCTTTCCGGTTGAATGACGTAAGTCAGCTCGGTTGCAAAAGTCCAGGTTTCTTCGGACTGTAGGCCGATTGTGGCGATATACTGCTGATCGACCATCCAGTTTGCGGCATGGCTGGAGGCCAGTTTGCCAAGGCTGGAAATCTTGCGATCCAGCGCATCATTGGTTTTAAGACGGTTCAAGAAACCGGTGGTAAAGATAATAAAGACAATCAGGCCGGTGGCAGCAGCAAAACCATAACCCAGATGTTGCGGTTCAACGATATCGGCAGCCCAATAGACTAGAAAGGCACAAAGCAGGGCAATGCCGACATAGCTGGCCAGAAAAAACGGGCTTTTGAAAAACTGGCTTAGATATGTATTGCGGAATGATAAATGTTTCTGTGTCATGAGATCCCCGAAAACGGCCCCTGTAAAGTGGTCTTGTCTATTGCTAACGGTAAAGTAATTCCGCCAAAGTCGCAAGCCTAACTGAAATTGCAAAAGCGCCGGAAAAACCCCTTGACTCTTTTTATATAAGACAGGGTTAAATCAGGTCCTTCCCCTTTTTACTACAGCTTTGCGGTAATATTTTTTTGGGTCGTTTTTGTTTGTGGTCCGGTGTGTATTTGTATGCGCGCGGTAGATGCACATACCGGGTCATAGTATTTCTTAGAAAATTTGCGACCCCGCTCCGCGGGGACTCTAAATGGTTAAATAACTAAATGACTCATCTCCGGGCACAGCGGACGGGCCCTGCATTGGCCTTAGTGATGGGCTTCTGGCCACCGTCACTAAAGCGCGGCATCCAAGCGTAGGTGCTAGCGTACTCCGAGGACGACCAGTACCACGCACCGCTTATGTCAAAACCACCAATCGCTATGTGGTTAGTATACAGAACATTCAACTCATCTTTTG
>Ga0306901_1000223_pt1 | contig 27844 bp, 30 predicted proteins | sample AntRauMFilla3767_FD_190431 | JGI IMG/M metagenome (GOLD analysis project Ga0306901, IMG submission 190431) | Saline lake microbial communities from Rauer Islands, Antarctica - Metagenome Filla 3 #767 (v2) (version 2) | ecosystem: Environmental > Aquatic > Non-marine Saline and Alkaline > Saline ... | reverse complement strand
ATTATCACTTGTGTTTAGCGATAAGCACCACAATCAATACGGCCAACATACGGTATGTTCCGCCTACACTATTTGCATGGTTAACGTACCACTGGCAGTAGGTGCCGCGAACGGTTTCCGCTTTTTAGCGCAAGCGCAAAAAGCGGTATCGAATTTCTTTTTAAATATTTCCTGATTCGATGGATGTATTAAATCACGTTTTTTCAATTTTGTGTTAATTAATTCGATATTTTTTATATCGAAATCATCTAAAAAACTTTTTTTTATAACTTATCGAACACCTGGCGATATTATGAAAAATGGCGTTTTATATAGTGAAAACGGGCGCACGCGATTAACATTTTCTAACAGTGTTTGTCAATAGCGTTTAACATTTTGTTACAAACTTTTTTGCGCGGGCGCACGCGATTAACATTTTCTAACAGTGTTTGTCAATAGCGTTTAACATTTTGTTACAAACGGCTGTCGTTTCAGATGTCCGAAAAAAACCTGACACGTCCCCCCACCCAGCCAGACAGCGGGACAGACAGCGGGACAGACACCCAGACAGTCGATTCTGATTGGGTATGAAACGAAAAAACCCCGGAAGGCCGGGGTCGAAGTTATTTTATTATCAGATAAGCGCGAAAAACTCCGCCCTTCAGGGCGGTGATGAATAGCGCTTCTAATGCTATTTAGTCGCGCTATAAATAGAGTCGGATGTCAATGAAAGAAAAAGTTTGACAAAATTCAGTCACCGTGTTATAAGGTGATTCAATGCAAAAGAGAACCAACCATGCCAACAACCCACACAAAAACACTGAAAGTGCGTGTCAAGGATAAGCACGCCAAGCAGCTATCGAAGATGGCTGCGTCGGTGAACTTTGTGTGGAACTACTGTAATGACCTTTCAAGTCGTGCAATACGTGAACGTAGTTTATTCCTCTCAAATTATGATATGCAAAAGTACACCACTGGAGCATCCAAAGAGCTTGGACTACACAGTCAGACAGTTCAGTGCATCTCAAAAGAGTACACCACGCGCCGTAAGCAGTTCAAGAAAGCAAAATTGAACTGGCGTAAGAGCTTCGGTATAGGTAGATCACTAGGATGGATCCCGTTAAACACGGGCACAGCCCAGTGGAAAAACGGTCAAGTTTTTCATCACGGAAAGTACTATGGTGTTAAAGACAGCTATGGTCTTTCTCAATATAAGTTTAGATCAGGGTGCTTCACTGAAGACTCTCGCGGTCGTTGGTACTTTTGTGTTGTTGTTTCAGTTGAAACCACGCAATCAACAGCAGCCGGATCTGTTGGAATTGATCTGGGGTGCAAAACTACAGCAACTACGTCAGATGGCGATAAGCTGAACGGAAGGCACTACCGTTCACTTGAGCAAAAGCTGGGCAAAGCCCAGCGTGCTCGAAACAAAAAACGTTTAAGAGCTATTCATGCTAAAATTAGAAACCAACGAGCTGATGGACAGCATAAGTTCACCACTCGTTTGGTTAATGAGAACGCTGCCATCTTCGTTGGTAATGTAAGCTCAAAAGGATTGATAAAAACAAAAATGGCTAAGTCTGTGCTCGATGCGGGCTGGAGCCAACTGAAAACTATGCTGGAATATAAATGTCAGCAGGCAGGTGTAGTTTTTGATGAAGTCAATGAAATGTACACTTCCCAAGCTTGTTCGTGTTGTGGCTGTATCAGCCACAACAGTCCGAAAGGTAGAGCAGGACTTGGAATAAGAGAATGGACTTGCGCCGAGTGTGGCGCTAAGCATGATAGAGATATCAATGCTGCCAAGAACATTCTTGCGGTCGGGCATGGCCGTCTAGCAGTAGGAATCCCCTCCCTTTAGGGAGGGGTGGATGTCAATTGATGTTCATGCTCTTACGTTTCCGTAAAGCCTTCCTACGCTTCTTCAGTGCCTTTCTTTGACCTCCAACGTCTCTACGTCGGGTCTTCGATGCTTTACGCGCAGAACGCTTCCTATCGGTTTTAGAACGACCAGTCGTTTGGGTTGCTCTTCTGGATCTGATTTTCCGGGACTTCTTTCGAGTTACCTTGCCCTTCGAGTCTACATGCCGCTGAAGACCACCCGCTTCTTCCAGATTGTCTTCATCCAAACGATCCAATTCTTCCTGGAGAAAATCTTCAAAGAAGAAATTCTCTTCACTCAGACTATCTTCATACTCCCACTCTTCTTCCAGATCGTCATCGTCGGTATACTCCAACGTACAACTTTCATCAAAGAGTGCTTTCTTTTCTTCATCAGTGAAAATGATGTGTGACATTGCGGGACTCCATACGTTACCTTCCTATTTAGGAAATCCCGTGTAACTTATCCAAGGCTGGAGGTTCGTAATTGATCCCCTTCAGAATCTTGTTACTTCCGGTTTCTATAACCGTCCCTCGCACCACTCCTTTATCATCAACCGATACGTTGTCATATCGAGGGTCGCTACTGTACTTTTCCATCGTAGCATGAGCATCGGATGAAATATATACGAACTTACTGTAGTTGCTGTCATTGATGAGTTGCAGTACACGTTCTGGGTTGTGCCCCAATCGATATAGCATTCCGGCAACGACTACCAAGAGATCGCCGCACGCATCAACAACTTCCCGGCGATTGTTCATATCGAATCCATCCTCCATCAGTTCCCGGTACTCTTCCTGGATGAATGACTTCTGATCCAATATTTCGGAATCAGTAATCTCCCGATACTTTTTTTCTACTCCAGCTCGCTCATTCCACTGTGCCACTCGTTCAAGTTCTGTAAGCATATTAAGCCCTCCATTTAGCTTTGCCGTCTTTACTCTTCTTCATCGTTATGATCGTTCTTTTTCCGTTGGGGTACGTGACGATAAGACTATGACTCCACGAGCCCCCGCCTACATTATACCCCATCGACAACTTACCCATAACCCCAGCATAATACACTCCATCTTTAATGGTCGCTGAGTGACAATGCCCGACATTGTATCGACTTCCCATTCGACGAAACACGCCAACCCCACCACGACTTCCGTTTGCGCCGTTATGTCCATGTTGCCCGCACTCGATTCCCTCGCCGTCTCGATCGCATATTCGAAACGATTCGTCCGTTTTCAGAAATCTGACATGTTGCAAGTGTTCGGCATTCCGTTTAACCGCCCATTCGAAAATCGAGAAATCATCCTCTCCACGTTCAATCGCTTTGTATTTTTTCAACTGGCATTCAAGAAAGAAAATCGCGTTCTCTGGGTCAATTTTATAGTCCGCAGTTTTCAACCATTTTTCCAAAGCTAAATCGTGATTTGACTCGACAATGATGATCTCACTAAAATCACGCGTCATTGAACTTATAGTACCAATCACGTCAAAGATGTTGCCCTTGACCGAATCCTCCCCCCGGATGTGTTTTTCAAAACGGAAATATGGATCACCGATGTTATGATGATTCCGGCTGGTGAAATCCAACACATCATGCACGAATTGATACTTCGGTTTTAACTTATCCAGGATCGTGGTCTCTCCGGAAAAGCAGGCTTCATATACGGCATGATCCTTTTTCTCTGAGTGGAGATCCCCCCAATTAATTGCTTCTACGTAGGCGCAATCAGTTATCTCCTTCGGAGTATAGTACCGGTTGAGATCATAAAAGCACCCGGTATCCGAATCAGCACTCAACTGCCTGGCGAACCAATCGCCTTCTTCATCGATCTCAACATAAACAGCCCCATATATGTGATGGAATTCTGCTTTCTGTCCTGCTTTTTTCTGGATGTAGTTCCGTTGCGTAACGGCTCCGGTAGTGTACATAATTTTAACATCACTCGATTTATGATTAGGTATCGATTCGAGCTGCATTTTAGCATGAGGGACAATACCGGAAGCCCCTCCCGTGTAACTATGGAGGCCACTCAATGGATCGACTGCGGTTGGCAGGATGTTCAGCTCCCCGCAAAATACAAGATCCTCGCATATCTCTATTGGTTCGTTGACAATGTACTGTTTGATTGTAGGATCGAACCACAGATCATCATCGCTCTTCACTTGATTCTGGAATCCGTGCTTGTTATAAGTGAACGTGCTGACAATGATTTGTGCGTCATTGTGCTTAGCAAAGTTCTCGATGCTCTTCATGAAATCGCGATGAACGTGGGTGTTGTTCTGTGCAGCCAGAAATATGAACTTTTTACCATCGATCTTCTTGCGTTTTCTCTCGGGTGGTGAGATCTGGCCGGACGCAATTGGCTTGCTGTCCTCGTCATAATCGTCCCAGAATTCCTTGTAGCTGCGTTTGTTCATGAACTTCCGGATGGTGGTTTCATTACAGCCCATTACATCCGCAACATCTATAACTGAAACTCCCTGAGTTTCTATCATTGAGATGATGCTGAACATATCATGAGTCGTGAACTTTCGATTCTCTCGATAAGTCGGCGTTCCTTTTCGCTTACGCATATTACGGACTGCTGATCGTACCGACTCATACGATCGCCCTGTTGTATCTGCCATCGCGGCATTGGTGGTTCCCTGCTTTTTTAGTTCGGCTATCTCTTTTTGATAGTCCGAGTTCGCAAATGGTGTCAAGTCTTCCAAAGGATTTCCCCCTTATTTCAATATCGTGATGTGCTTCGATGCGCGAGTCACGGCTGTATATCTGAATTTTTTCTGATTCAAAAAGAACGAAACATTTTCATCCAGGAACAGTACATTCTCAATGGAAGATCCCTGAACCTTATGGCAGGATATACCGTAGCCAAAAGTAAAGTCGCACAGTTCCCTGTCTGATTTATTGTCTTCTATTCGATTCTCGCTTGAGAACATCTCATCATCAACATCAACCGTGATAGTGTACTTACTAATACCTTCCATCTTTTTGATCGAGTATTTGTGGCAGTTCTTCTTTGATGACTTATATACACCAACCACTTCGAATAGTTCGCCGTTATTGATGTTCTGGTTCGACTTCACAGTGTTCTTAAGACAAATTAGCTTCTCTCCTACCCCCGGAATCTCGTCGTTGTACCCCATCGCAAAACGAACATGGCTGTTGATTTTTTTGCGGGTCTTGTTGGTGCCGCAGATAATGGCATCAAATTCCCGACAATGATTTCGAATAAACCCCGTGAATGCTGTAGACAGTTTTCCGAACTTTATGGTGTCGCCTGGGACAACTCCATTGGGTAGTGCTAAGAGGTTATTCTCGCGGATGTTCTTAGCCAGGTAATCGATCGGCGAATCCTCAGCCGTTCGCAGTATGTCGGATAAGAAAAATCCTCCCCACGATTCAGCAACGGGCATACTGAATACGTTTTCATCATTGATAGCTTCAAGCTGCTCATCGTCTCCCACAAAAATCACTGGGATATTCAGAGTCAGGAACGACTCTATCAAACTCCAGGGCATCATCCCCGCTTCCTCGACGAGTAAGAACCCCCCAACAGCTTCATACACTGCTGAAAGAGATCGTTTGGCAAAGTACTTGAGGTTACCTTTCTCGTCCAGCACAGGCTCCATGAGAAGCGCATGGGCGGTGCCTGTGTTAGGAACCCCATTACCGGCAAGGTGGGAAGCTGCTCTACCTGTGAAGGTGATGACTTTCCCATAGATTCCGGAAGCCGACAAATCAGTGATTAGTTTCTCGATGACTTTGGATTTACCGGTACCCGCATGTCCGGAAAGTACAAATCCGTTTTGATTATAGGTTTTGGTACTCGTTATATTCGAGTTCAATCGACTGAAGTTGTACATCTGAATCAGGTTGATACAGTATGCATAGCCTTCCGTTTGTGGTTCGGTTAATCGCATCTTTACTCCTTCGACGTATATTTGAGTAAAGATACCATGATCCGTAGGATATTACAACAAAAAAGCCGCATAATGCGGCTTTTTAACTTACTTGGCGGGGTTTTTCTTCGGACGACCGGGGCGACGGCGTGGTTTCTCGGAAACCGGTGTGGTTGGCGGCTTCTTAGCTACCTCATCGGCCTTGGTCAAATCCTCCCCCGTAGGTTCTGCCGTTGGCGTATTTACATGACCTTCCGGGCTGATGGGTTCCGCCGGTTGGTCAGCAAGATATACCGATGGCTTAGTCGCTTTGACTTCGTGCTTACGGGCAGTCTTGATAACCTCTCGATACAAATTGAGCCCGAGAACTCCATTGTCGAATCGGTGGGTCTTCATGGCTTCCAGTAGGTCAACATCAGTATCTTTTGTCAGTTGTTTCATACGATCGTAATCGACCCGATCGATGTGATGTAGTGAAATGTACACAAAATGCTGATCCGTTTCTCGAAGAACGAATACGTGCTTTTGTTTACCGTCTACCGTGATTATCTTTTTCAATTGCGACCTCCTTTAAGGCGTTGGCTGCTTTTATTTATCATCGAAAACATACTCGGATTTTAGTGCCGATGTATACTCGCCATCCATGAATTTTTCGATGTTGGCTTTGAAGTGGTGATCCCTGGCAAACTCAAGCGCGATCTTGTTGTTGAAATTCATCTGCGTGGGTCGATTGAGCTCATCAACAATGCGTTCTCGGATGTTAACCGGTTGCTTGCGTAGATCGATCAGGTTCTGATTGAGATCATAACCCTTACCTACCTTATCTCCCGATTTAAGAATCGTTTCCATGAAATCAGTATAAGACTCGGGAGTCGAAAACGCTTCATGAATTACAGTCTCACGTACTCGCGGATAGCAACTGAAAATATTATCGTTTTTGTCCCCTCGCACACACTTAAGGAACAGATCATACTCTGGGTCATCGCTCACCCGGAACTTCTTCTGGGAGGGTGAGTAGAGAGTGGTCTTCGGGTTGCCGAGAAGCTGAACGAAATCCTTATCCGACGATATAATCACATTCTCACAATCGATCGTGTTTTCTTGGACAGCCACTCCGATAATGTCATCTGCTTCGGTGAAGGAGACTTTAGCCGTCTTGATGTTGGTGACGGTATCGAAGAATTCCTTAGTCATATCAACAGCATCTCGTACTACTTCGTGATAGATATCATCATGCCCACGATTCTTATAGTCAGCATAAATGGTTTTACGCCAGACGTTCGAAGAATCATAGGTACATAGGATCCCGGTTCCCTGGTTCTCTTTGTACATATTACAGACCAGATCAATCATACACATTGCAATGTATTCGGTCGCATAGGCTTCAACTTTCTTCGGCTCCAGCTTGGAAGCGTGCCGGATGATCCATGCGATATTGTTCATGTCGATTATGATGTTCTTATTCATCGTCGGGTTCCTCCAGTTCTTCTGAAAAGGAATCAATCATGTTAACCATAAAGTCTGTTGATGCTGCGGCCAGAGCTAACTGGACTGCAAATGAATCGTCTACTTTATTGGAAGCAAGCCAGCCTCGCTCGACCAGCTTGTTAACCCCGTCACGATCCTTCACATAACCGACAGGCGAAACCGTCTCCATGTCATCATGAAACTCCAGGACGAAAAACGTCTTTTCTTTAGAAATCGATTTTAATTTGTGATCTTCAAATTCATCGAACAGTCGTTGGTAATCGGCTTTGATGTCCTCCGATTCCATAATAGCAGTCGCATATTCTTGTTGTAGTTCCACATGTTCGTGGAGCAGCGAATCATACGTTGATTTTCGTACTAACATACATTACCCCTCTTTACGGTATTTATTCTAGCAATTGTATGGAATTTGTCAAGGTATATTTTATACTCCCGGAGTCGTGAAGCTGCCAGAACCCGTGGTTGATCATGTTCTGGCGCTCGGTGAGTGCCGGGTCATAGTTTTCCAGCTTACTGGCCAGTTTGTGTTTCATGAACTGCTCTCTACGATATCGCTTATCCTTTTTCACATACCACATGCCAGGTACGGTTACATGCGAAAACTCGAACCCAGTCTTCTCGTAGATGTCTCCGTGACTATAGTCAAGTGACGCGAAGGTGTACATGGATGTCCAAATATTGTTCTTCTTAAAGTGCTTGAGCAACTTACTGAAACCACCAGATACATGTACCGATGAAGCGAATCTGACAATCTCCCACACGTCATCGTCATGACGTTTCATCGACATAACAGCAACCAGCTCTTCCTGATAGTAAAGCCCTAAATGGCGGGTTGCTCCAACAAATCCCTGGACATGATTCTGTTCATATATTGGCCTGGCCAGTCGTCGGTCGATCTCTCGGACGACTGTCTTCCGAGCACCTATGGATCTGCTTTTTCCAATCTTACTCTTCAGCTTTTTCTGAATGATTTCTCTGTTGTCATTCCAATCATCTTCCCAAACGTGGATAACCAGAATCCCCCGGTCTTTGAAGAACAGAGACTTATCCTGGTGGTAATGTCTCTTTTTGAACATGGAGCCATGCCAATACAGTCCGTTGTACTCGATGCCGATATTCAGTTCTGGTATGAAAATATCCAGTTCCTTGTTATCCACCCGGTATTGCCGCAAGATCTCACCGTCGTAGATGGAAGCGACGTAGCTTGCAAGCGAGTTCTCGGCGACTGAAGCAAACTTAAACGTCATATCGATGCCGTGGTCATTCATTCTTCGACTTAGTGTCGCTCTACTGACACCCACTACATCAGATACACTATCCAGAGTCTCATACTGATCGTATAGCGTTTGTAGCGTATCTTTGTCCGATAGTATGGCCTCTATGTCAGGAGGCAGTACGGACGTTTTGAAGAGGGCTCCGTCGCGTTGTATACGCTCAGCACGAACGGCGGGTATTTGTATGGGGTTAGACACCCCGTATCGTCGGTTGAAGGTATCTGTGCGTCTTTGTTTGGTCTGTTCCGATACTTCGGGTAATGCTGCTTTAAATTCGTCTGTCTGAAACAACCACAGTCCGTCGCGATGGTTCTCATTGTGATCTTTCATGATGGCGGTGAACTCGGAAGACTGTGAGAAGTTGGGTACCCCATAGTTTGCTTCACACGTCGATGACTTTTTCCTTTTAACGGATTCTGCCTGGGACACATTATCCACCCCCAGACGCTCAAGCACTGTTTGTTTGGTTTTTTCGTATCTAAGGGACCAATCAACCGACTTGGCCGACTCTCTTATCTTACTTTTGATATCGTGCGACTGTGCAGCATACTCGGTCCCGTAGCGATCAATCGAGGTTGCTTTGGCCTTGTTGGCCGATGCCTGTTTAATGTGCGCGTCAGAACAGCCAGAAGCCATCCCCCTCTTCTTGAACTTTACCGGATGACCGCACCAGCATTTCGGAATTGAATGTATGCTGTCGTATCCTTGTTTTATAACATGAGTTCTATCACTTAAACGAATATCATAATCAGGGTACCATTCATCCAGAAATTGAGTACACGCAACCACATCATCAACCACGCCCAGCTTATTCAATGCAGCCGGAGTGCAGGTTAGCGATTTCAGTATATTGGCCAATTCGTCGAATGTTTTCAAGATGATCACCTTCGTATGTTTGCTTTACAATTGTACAGTACCCGAAACTTTTTGTACAGGCACAAAAAAACCCGGCGAACCGGGTTTAGAGTAGAACCGATGGTATCTTCAGTTTATTAAGACGTGAAGCCCAGTGTCAGATTGGCAACAGTCGCACGACCAAAGAAGTCGGGGCTGTGAGCCAGATCCGTGGTGGGATCGGTGAAGTCGGTCAGCGCGTAACGAGTACGGATACCCATGCGCTTATCGAACGTTTCTGGGTTGACGATCAGACCAGAGCTTGCGAGACCGATATACGGGCTGTAGATCAAACCAGTATCCTGATCGGATGACTTGTGACCCAACAGGTAGTAATCAGACTCAGAAGCATTGTCCACATAAACCGGCAGACCGTTGTAAGTACCAACCATCGCAGAGGCAGAGACGTTGTAACCATGCTCCTGGTTAGGCATATAACCGGAGTTGGACGCGTTCTTCAAACCAACGATAATGCGCGGAGAAGCAACAATCCATGATGCACCGCCGATTTTGGTCTTACGAGAGATCTCAGCAGAGATTTCATCGATGCTGATAGTCATAGCAGAAAGTTTCTCACCTGCGTAACGACCATCTACATTAGCAAAATCAAGAGCTCGAACGGTACCAGCCAAACCTTTCATACGAGTCAGGACTTCAACGTCCATGTCGCGACGAACCTGATCCGACAGAGTTGCGATCATTTCACTTTCCATGGACAGATTGTCCAGAGAATCGGCATCATCTTCAGCTTCCAGTGAGTAAGCAGCACTCAGCTTACGGTTAACTGTTTCTACCTGCTTCATGATGACTTCCAGCTTCATGGGGTTACCACGATCGCCTTCCAAGTTCACTGTTTGGTCAAACGGATCCATAGCATCAACGGAATCATACTCGTCGGTACTGTTAATCAATGAGTACTTGTCGTAAACATTCTGGGCAGAAGCTTCATCACCAGCAGTAACAAGGTTAGAACCACCGGCAGTGTCGAGGACACTGCGGCTGTATTCTTTCTTGATAGTACGGATGTTGCCGCGAGGACCGTCCAGCGGTTGCAGACCACACAATTCAACTGCGAACAATGAAGGCATTACCCGACGCATCAACGGCATAAACAAACGGTCATAACGTGTGATGTCAGAAGTGGTAGTGGAGCCGGTTGAGGTTGACTCGCCAAACAACTGGACCTGTTCAGCCATTGCACCCTGGGTGCCGTTAACTTTATGGCCTTGATCCATCATCTGTTCTAGGAAAACACGCTTACGGCCTTTTACGCCATCAAGCAAGTCTCCTTTCATTTCTTCAAAATTTTCATAATCAGACATTTTAGTAAACTCCTAGTTTCTTATTGTTATTTATCAAACTCGTTTTTAAAAACGAGTTATCAGTCTTCTAAACCCGCAGCCAGACGTGCCTGGAACCGACGATTGATCTCTTTTTTGTTCGTGTACTTGTTTTCAGAAATAATAACAGCGCCTTCTTCCAGCATTGTATTTTTGGATTTGGCTTTTTCAGCTTCTTCCAATGACTTATCATCAACATCATCACTGTTGGACATGGATTCCATAATTTTCTCAAACTTGGATTCCAGGTTGTCTGTGTCGGTGTCTTCCAACATTGTGGATACAACACCTTTCTTTGCTTCAGTTACACTTTCCAGGATTTCTTTCAATTTCAAATCCCGCTTGAGACTGTCGATAGTTTTTTCTTGTTCAGCCATTTGGTTTTTGATTCCCTGAACTGATTTCAGATCAGACTCATCAACCATACCCTGCTCCAGGATTTCTGCTTTAAATGATTCGAAGATCTTACGACCCATCTCATTCTTACGAGCTTCATCAATAGAATCACGAAGTTCATCCATCTCTGCTTTTACTTTTTCTTCGATTGCTGCATCCATTTTACTAGAAGCAGACTCATAGAATTTTTCTTTGAACGCTACCAGCTTCTCAGCATACGTCTCTTCCAAAGTACGAGAATTCACTATTTCTTCTTTCAGATCAACGATTTCGGCATCAACGGCTTCGCGGATAATGCTGACCATTTCTGTTGCAAATTGATCGCGAGCTTCGGAAAGCTTTTCTGCGAACTTCAGTTCTTCGGCTTCGCGCAAAGAGTCTAGCTCGGTGCTAACGGCAGCATCAAATGCTTCCTGTACCATTGCCTTGCTCTCTTCGTTGAGGACTGAGCTCTCAAATAGGTCTTTCAATTTTTTAGTGGACATGTTGTTAAACTCCTAATTTCATGGTTTTATTTAGTCTTGATCGACTCAATGAATCGCTTTAGTTCTTTCTGAAAGTACTTTTGGGCTTGGACATCATGTATAACAGCTTCCGCCAGATCACCAATCAGTTCACCCCGCTTATACAGTTGAATAGACTCCATCACCGTTTCGGGGTAAGCAGAGTGAGCAGATGGCCCCCATACAGCATCGACCGTGGCCATATGAAAGTTAGATATCCGACCAGAAGATTCATCCATCTTACCGGATCCCCTAGTAGATACGCCCAACCCCACATCACTCATCAGCAGTCCTTCCAAAATCTTACCGGAAGGTGTATGTACCAATACCTCAGATTTACCGAAAGCTTTATCTCCCTCCATCCACATCTCAACGATCTTGTGTGAAGCTCGTTCGATGTCTACTTCGAGTCGTGATGGCACGGGATGGCCATTTTCGCCCAATACATAATGTCCTTGAGCAGCCGCAGTATTGATACGGTCCACTTCTCGTAGCATCTCAGCTCGATCATAGATTCGACCATTTTTGTTTTTGTTCTCGGACTCAGCAAACACGCCTTTCAGATACAGCTTCTTCGGTTTGCCTCCGGCAGCTTCTTCGACCAGAGCACCGACCTCATAAGAGGTATCTTCATAAAAAATCATTTATCATTACCTCACAATTGCCGTAAACCGGCTTACATCTCCACCCAGGCGATTTGCATCATTGGATGTCTTAAACCCCAGATCTTTAACATCGGCGGTAATCCCGTTGGCATCTGGATTCTTACGTAGGAATGATCGCAGTTCACGCTCATCGCTATTATCGAGACCACTATAGTCGCCGTCAATGAGCGCACCTGCCCAGTGACTAGGCAGGTCGAAGGTAGTTGTTTTTACCCGAGCTTCGCTCATTTCACTGTCGCTTTTCCAGTTCTTATCGATGTAGTCGTAGAATTCCTTTTCCTTATCGCCGGATAGCTCGTCTGGTTCTTTGACTTTGAATTTCTTCAATGCTTTATTGAAGAACTTCTCATAAGCGGCGTCATCGCCGCTCTTGGCCTCACTCAGACTCTTTTTTTTTACGTCATCATCGTCTTCATCGTCTTCATCGTCTTCATCGTCTTCATCATCGTCTTTCTTGTCGTCTTTCTTGTCATCATCGTCATCATCGTCTTCGTCATCATCGTCTTTCTTGTCGAATGCGACTTCATCGATAGCATCACGGGTGACTGCTCGGATCTCATCAAGCATTTCTTCGCGACTTTTACCAAAAATATCTTCAAATTCCATGGGTATTCTCCTAGTTTCTATTGTTATTTATCAGATCAGCGATCAAAATCTAGCTTGATCCGGATCAACTTCTGGTAATCCGTAGTCCTTACCAAGTCTGCCATCACCGTACACGACATTATCTACAGCAAACTGTGGTATTATTTTGATCTGCTCGTCATCCAGACCTTTCTCTCTCAATGTCATGATCTCATTTTCAATCAATGCATCTTCGTCCATGTTAAGGAATCGCTTCATCGCATACTTCTTTGACATACCTGGAGCTTGTGTCGTAGAGTTGAACACGTTCAGCAAGCTTTGGTTCAGTTCGATTTCCCGATATAAGGTGAATGAGTGAGCTTCTTTTAGAAAGAAATCCACTTTCTCGACTGGAATAGCAACGCCCCTGGCTTCGGCAAAATCTAAGAAGTGCTGATATAACGGTTTAGCAATACGTTGTTGGATCCGTTTTATGTATCCCATGTAGCGCATTTCTACCTGGTAGACTTGGCCAACCCGCATATCACTATAAGAGTCCCGATCATTCTGATCGTTGTGAGTCTCTACCATAGAGGGAGGAACACGCAGACCTTTTGCCAGTTTACGAGCCATGTAGGTCACATCGCCCAGCTCACCAATACCCTGGCCACCTTGGAGAGTCTCGATTCGCGAGCTTCGACCGGTGGATGTTACTGGTAAAAAGAAATCTTCGGTTGTTGATTGTGGATCAAACTCAGTACTGACTTCGCCGTTTTTTACGACTTGTTTTTGTCTGAGTTTCATCATGTAACGTTTCATGATCTGTTCTTGCTTGTGGGCTGGTTGCCTACCAACGTCGATATAAAAGACCCGACGTTCCGGAGCACGAACCACTCGATAGATAACCACGGCATCTTCAAGCAACTGCATCTTTGCCCATACCGGGTAGATACGTTCCAGGATGCTTTCGCCGAAAGGTCCAACTCCGATCTTTAGAACCAACAATTCGTTGACGGATACTGGACGGATACTTTGTCCTTCCTTTCCGCCGCCACGAGTGGCTTTGTTAGTGTGGGCCACTTTGTAGTTCTCTGATATATCAGCGTAGGGTGCGTCAAAATCGATCAGGTAGTGGGTTACTTCGGTTTCATCTTCCCCACTGAGGACGTATCCGACCGCTTGTTCCTGTCGTAGCTTCTTGATGGATCCATCTTTCTTCTTCATGAAGATAAGGAATCCATACTTCACCACTTCGCGGATATGGTAATAGAGCTCGGTATCAAGTCCGGTCCGTAATTCCCATTTGTCCTTGATGTAACCCATGGCTTTAACCATACCTTTCAGCAAGAAGGTTCCCTCTTTAGCGGTTGCTTCAAAAGCAGAATCATTGGTTACATTGGAAAAGGACGAATCTTCTGCGATCGTATCCAGGGCACGGGCGATCTCGACCGAAGCCATGTCCATTTTATCATAACGGAACATTTTGGTACGGCGATCACCTTCTGTTGATATGTATTTGTTATACCACTGCGAACTCGCCATTTGACTGTTGTCGTCATGTTTTGCCGAGAAGTCATAGCCCTGACCCAGCTTAATCGGATTCCAGTGGTATTCGTTCAAAAGTTTGTCGGACATCGATAGCCTCTTTAGGATAAATAGAACGTAACTATTTAGGAGTATCGAATGCCCATACTTTCCAGCAATGTATCGAAAGACGCAGCAGAGCTTTATACTGGGTATGATAAACAGGATGTTGGTCTCGGTTTGCTTAATCCGTCGATCTATAAAACACCGGGATATGACAAGAAAAAGATTCAGAAGTTGATGATCGGAGCGTTATCGACCATTACATACGCTGGGCGGGAACACGATCCTATGCCACTGGCTCTACCATTTTTCTATGAGAGCGCATATGCGACCGTGCTTAGTTATAATCTGCATTACCTTCCAGTCCAATATCGCCAAGCTATGCTCAAGTTCATCCTGGACGGTAATGCACAACGGATCAAATCAAACTTACCGATGATGATCGATTACACTGCACTAAAACGAGCTATCCCCATCTCACAGTACATCGTTCGGCGATACAAGGTAGTGGGTGTTAACGTTATAGAGACCCATCCCCTGATCGAGTACCCTGATGTAATTAAGGATGTCGGGAGATGGTCTAATCACTATAAGGAATTCCAGAAGAACCGGAACGCATGAGGTTTAATCGGTTCCGGATCCGAAGACAAATCGGTCGATTTCTTCCTCGCTGTAATAGCCGGTTATTTCCTGGGACGCTTCGATCATCGGAAAATACTGATTAAACTGGTAGGAAAGCTCGTTCATTGTGGTCTCGTCGTCCTTACCATTGTAGTCGTAACATAACACGAATGTTTTGTCTGCTTCCTCTTCGTCCACTTCGAACCATTTGGTAATTTCATCGAATATCTTATTGACCATGTTGGATTCGTATCCAACCAATAAAGACTTTCGGCCCTCTTCTTCCAGGGTGTACATCATGAAGTTGCTTATGACAATGGGTCCAGGTAGTACCGGTTTTAGCTCTTGAGCAAACTCGGACGTAGCAATAACCAAAGCCATGTATTGTTTCTCGATAATCGTCTCTATCTCAAAATCCTGACAGAAGTTCGCCATCGTCTCTTTGTAAGCCGAATCGATCTCTGCTCCAAAAATAATTCCCAGGGGTAATTGATCTTGTGCCATTTTACTGTAACTCCGAAGTTGTGATTGATCTGGTGACTTCTTATTTATCTTCGTTTCGCCAATAGCATACAACGTACAATCGAATTTGCCATCACCGGTCTTCCCTGTCTTTACGATTATTCCCCTGTTCTTAAGTTCCTTCAAGGCCAGTAGAACCGAAGTACCTGATATCCCCGACCATGCAGCCGAGAATCTTTTAGAGAATGGGGCTGACCCACTATAGCCGCACCATAACCGCCGAATGTCATTCAGATAGTAGAACGACTTCATCGTTTTTGCATACAATGGACTGAGCCCATCCAGCCCATCCGGAGTATCTGTCTGATCGATCATGATAACACCACTCTCATGCATCAACCTAAGCCCCCACGCAGTGAACTCCGGTTGTCCTACGGTCTTTACGTGATATGAGCTACCCTGAGCATCACTGTATCTTTGATGGATCAGTAAGCGAACCAGATTGTAATCGAGATGTTGTGCGGCGTCATCAAAGAAGTTTGAGAAGTCCCTGATGATGATATGGTTGCCAGATTCGGCCCACCGAGCTCCCATTGAGGGTTTTTTGTCTTCGTGGTCTCTTAACAATGATTTGAAAGTTACCGATTTCTCTATGGTAGGTAGCGGGATCCCCAGGTAAGTGGCCATCCTTCTTTGGTTGTCCGGGTGGTAGAAGAGGTGATTAAAATCCCCCTTCTCTAATCCGCCGGGTGGAATATAGTAAGCACCATCCACCATCTCCCAGTTCTTTTTTTCAGTCTCAACTGGAGTCTCATTGCAACGATACATCGTTTTGTCGCGTTCTGTTTTCTGACGCAGATACTCCTTGTTATCCGCATCCGATATATCACCCGCGCCGGGATTTTTCTCTGCACTATCAAAGGAAGTCTTTAGTCGAGATGATTGTTCTGAATCGAGCATAGATTTAACCACTCGACAATCACAGCTCAGCGATTCGAATACCTTTGAGAAGTCACCCACATTGGATTCACAGAGATTCGATATCAATGACGGCACACTGGGTAGCCCACCAATCGAGCCAATAAAAGCATCGATATCGTCGATCGTGTAATTTTTTCCATCCGGGAGAATCGTATAACCCCCGGTACCCAGTACATCAACACCGCCAAGAATCTTTATTCGACGACTGATATCACTGGATTTGAAATACAGATGAGCACCACCTGACCCGGTAGTGACCTCGAATGGGCTGTTCACCCCGAACTGAGTGGTCATTACATGAAACCACCCGATAGCGCGGGGATCTTTAACAAAATCAAAATCGATGACCGTAAACTGACCACTACACCCGGCACCAATAAGAGCGGTAGGATTCTTATCCCACCATTTGGCGATTTTCTTTTTATCAGTGGATGCTGCCAGGTGTCCCGTTTGAGTCAGCGGGGCTTTCGTGTCCAATCGACAAGGGAATACCGATACTCCCGCAGAAGCATAGGCTATGGCTAGTTCTTTTTGTGTCATCGTTGCCCTCATCTAATCGTCCATCATAGTACACTATCCATCTTGCAAAGCCAATAGGCATCGCAAAAATCATTAAGACTTGCCTTCTTATAGGTTCGCAGAAACACCAATTTAAGATACTCTGGGGTGGCATCCATAACCGATGCCTTGTCTGCGTTCCCCTTGCCGGTTGCGAACTTTTTCAGAGAGGTAGGTGCTATAACCCCAGGGTTCGTGTCTAAACGGTTGATGATGGCGTCGATCATCATGTACTGAAGCCCCGCCAAGTCCCTGGTAACGTTCCCTCTGGCCCCAAAGCCGATCCCTTCGATGTTTACTCGTTGGATAGTCGCATCGTATTCTTTAGATATCTGATTTATAAAAGATATCAATTGATCCGATATATATCGAGCCCGGTAGATCTTATCCAAGCGGTCGTCCTTTACCTTTTTTGTACTGATAATGCAGGAATCTAGGTACCGGTCATCTTTAGCATCCACGATAACCACTGCCGTGGATGTGAATGATTGGTCTATTCCTATCGAAATATGCATAATACCCCCTTTGTAGGGGGGTATTTATCGTCACTTGATGAGCGAGAATCCGTTCTTCTTAGTAATCACCATCACCCGGTCCACCAACGTATCCAAATCAGCCCGATGGGAAATCAATGAGACGTGATCAGCATACCCCTGGAACAACTTAAAGGCATTCCGGACACCGGACGAGTCCATAGCACTGTCCAGGAGCTCGTCTACGAACAGTATGTTGCTGGTTGACCCAACCATAGCCAACATCGCCCTGAACGCGAGAGAGACGGCTATATCCAGTCTGAGACGTTCTCCGGCACTAAGATTGTAGTAAGACACCTGTTTACGCATATACTCCACATCAACGGTTAGGTCAGACTTGAACTCAATATAGTGAGGTAGCCCCAACTCGGTGGTGTATTCGTTCACTTTTTTATTCAAAAACCCGATGTACTGGTTGATGATGTCTTTCCGGATGAACGACTTGGAATTTGTCAGCAGCTTGATTAAATAGTTGACATGCTTCACCTTATCGTCAAATTCGTCGACGGTCTGTTTCAGTGAAACAACATCAATGATACTTTTCTTCAGTTCTTCTGCCTGATTGACGTGCGTGTTCGTAGCAAACTTCTCTACGGTAAGGTCTTCTTCTTTCTGAGCGATCTCCATGATGACATCTTCGACTTCACGGACACTGGCGAATGGAAGTTCCTTGAGATCCTTATCATACTGGATCTGTTTATCTTCCATGTCACTGATCGTGTTTTCGATGAGCTCGTGAGCGTCCGACAGTTCATCCAAATGGAATTCCATTTGATCCACATCCATCGAGTCGTCAATCACTAACCCATCCAGATTTTTCTGGGTCTCATCCAACTCCAATTTCGACGACTTGATCTGACGTTCCAGCATTGGTAAATTTGCCTGGAGTTGGTTCATCTCCGACACATCAAACTCTTTCACTTCTGTCGAGGTACTGGATACGATTTTATTATATTCATCAAGCTCGACTTCCAGAGAATCGACCGCAGTACGGAGTTGAGTAAACTCTTCTTCCATATCCACCTGTTCCGATCTAAGAGATACGATCCTGGCTGCCGCTTCCTGGTCACTGTATTGCTGTTTGCAGAATGGACATTTCTCATCAAGTAGATGATCGAGGGCATCTTCGTTAGAATCGTATTTCTTCTCAATTTGACTGGTTTTGGTAGTGAGCTTATCCAATTCCTTTTTCGCATTAGGAACTTTTACACGAATCAGATCATCAAAGTCGTCGTACTTGGCTTTTATCGGCTTCAGTGTATCCAGACGCTTCGTATCAGCATCGAGATCTATAGCCTGTTTATCGATCTTGTTGGTGATGTCGTTGATCCTGGATTTGAAATGTTCCTTATCCTTCTCGGCAGACACCCGAGAATTTTTGACGGAATTGATCTGCTTGGAAATATCAGTAGCTTCCCGTTCAAGCTCGCGTCGCTCATTCCGATTGACTGTAAGTTGTTCTCTGACCTCGGATACCGAATTTTCCAGAACGACGATGCGATCTCGTATACCTGACAGGTCGCGGGCCCTGTTGGCGTCAATGTATTGTTGCAGTTGGCTTATCTTCTGTCCCCTACGCGTTTCAAAATCTTCAGCGTATTCGTATGACTTCTCGATCTGCCGACGGGTTTGATCATTCTGATCACTGGCCATCTCCAGTTGCCTGGCCGTTACTTTGGATTCGGTTTCGTATTCATTGCGGAACATCTTCAGGGTCTCCGCACGCTTCGTCAATAGGGTGAGACCCAAATTATCTTCCATGAACTGTTTCTGTTCTGTAGGCTTACGAGCCATGAACGGGGTCGTTGACGTGTTCATTAGGAACGAAATCAGGAATGTATCGTAGTTGATCCCGAGGACTTCCTGGATAGCTAAATCCGTATTCTTCATGCTGTCCGCCGTCAGACTCTCGGATCCTTTATAGAATTCTAATACGTTCGGCTTACGTCCTCGTATGATCTTGTAATCCACGCCATGCGACTCGAAGTTCAGCTCAACGAGCATCTTCTTCTCATTGACGAGATTGATCATCTCGTCCGCTTTCAGCTTGTTGATGCCTTCGCCATACAGTGCATAGACAACCGCAATCATTGAGACCGTCTTACCGACCCCATTCTTACTCTCACCGATCTCGCCAATATCTTCATTATTCCCGACGATGAGTACAGTTTCGGGCTTTGTGAAATCGAACTCAGTCACCTTGTTGCCGTAGGACATGAAGTTCTGAATTTTTACGTCATTGAGTTTAAATCTCATGAGGATTCTCCGTGAAAGTCTACTGCTTGTTGGTACAGATCCTTAAGAAGATCCGGCTTAATATCTTTGGAATTATACTCCACTGTATCAAAAGTAGACATGACTCGCTGATCGATATTTTCGACCTCATCAATTTCCACGGATCCTTCCATCACCTCTTTGGCCTTATTACCCTCGTACTTGATCCTTGCCAAACGAACTCCCTGTGCTGATAGTTCGTTCTGAACTTCTTCTATCACAGAATCATCAATATCATCTGGCATCTCAACTCGAACCTTAGTGTGTTCATCGAACGTGGACTTTTGTTCTTCATACTGTGCATAGGTCACTGAACAAATCTTGACCTTGCCCCAATCATGGAAGTCCACTTTATTTGTATCCAGGTCCAGCACACAGAACCCGCGCTCGGTATCATTGGCATCACCGAAGTCAAACGGAAAAGGAGATCCGGGATAAATCACATTATCGATTATCTGACGTTTATGGTAGTGGCCCGTGATAACCCGCTTAAGGCCCTTGAGTGCCTTGTGGGTGTATCCGTGCTCCATGATGTACGCGTCGTTCATACGAAAGCCCGAGAACTCCATGTGAGCGAACATGTACTCGGCACCAGCAGACTGTTCGACCGTCCTGCCCCAATGCTCCGAATCAGTGATCCATGGAGTGATGAGACATTTATGGCCATCCAAGGTTACTTCCGTATTCTTGGTAATCAAATTGCAGTAAGGATCCAACACGTTGGCACTGGCCACATCCAGGCGATCTCGATAGAATAGATCATGGTTTCCCAACAGATTATAGAACTCAACTCCTTTGAACTCTTTCTGGATGTACTTACAGGCGCGTATGCCGTAGTTGAGTGTCCGGACGTCAATCTTGTCCCGGACATCAAAGAAATCCCCACCGATGATGAAATAATCAATCTCCATCTCATTACATCGCGTTACCATCCATTCGAAGAACTCCAGCAGATACTGGTTATGAGACTCGCTGTTATTCTCGAATCCGAAATGGATGTCACCACAAAATGCGACTTTAGCCATTGACCTCTACCCCCTTAGTTTTAGCTGCCGCAACAGTATCGCTCTTTTTTCGTTGACTTTCAAGTACATCTTGGTACCCGTGGTCCGGTTCCAGCCCATATTCGATCTTCATGGCGTTCTTCGTGTTGCTCTGGGCGTACTCTTTCTTGACAAACGCCACGAAGGCATTCCAGACAATACTGGAGAAGTAGGCAAAGGGATTGGGGTATTGGGAGAAGGTCGGATTGAAGTTCTGCCAGGCGTTAACACAGGCCAGGGCACCAGCGGACACCAGATCCTCTTTGAATGGGTACCTGACAAACCGTCTATGGTTGGTTAGCTTGGTAGCCAATAACAGGAACATCCGCCCAAGTTCATCAGTAACTCTGCCCAATTCTATGGATCGTGTCCATGCTGCCAAAATGTTCTTATTGTTCAGATAGTGTTCTTTCTTCGTTTCTATCATCTCCATACTCCGTTTAAGTGGTTCCCAGTATACCGATTGTATGGAATTTGTCAAGGAGTCCGTCACATTGACCAAAGAAATATTGTGTTAGGGAAGTGGGGGGGTTCGCTGCGCTGGCGAGCTGAAGTTTAGCTAAACGTTTAATGCCGATGAATGCTGCGTTTCAGCGATGTTTTGCTAGACTAAATAGGAATACAATCATGAAATAGTCCTATAGGATTATCAGGGGGAAATTACATGCACAAAGAAGCGTTAGTTGATCTAACAAAAGATACACTCAGAGCAGTAGGAGAGTTTGATACTGTACAGGTTATGTTGGTTGTTGGCACGATGATTGCAGCCAGTAATCTGGATGATCTGTATGAAGAACGCAATGATTCGATCGAAGAAGTATACGGATTCAATGGGGTTCGGTATCAGGATCTTATACGGTTCAGGGATCTTTTGATGTCTCCTGATAAGCAATCAGCAACCAAGCTTATGCAATTATCGAAGGTTGACTTGTGGAATGACTCCGAGGAGGTTATAAGGATCCATGCTGCCGGTAACCTCGTATTCCAAATACTGACAACGTATTTCTACTATAAAATGAAAAATGTCAAAGTAATTATGACCAAACAATCGATACTAGATACGATGGATAATTTCTGGATGAGTGGATTCCTGGCTTTCAGAACATCATCGTCCGAGTGGCTATTATCCAAGCTGGTGGAGTGACCTATGGCGAGTAAACACCCATTAGACGACGCATTCAACATGACGCCCGATGAGAACATCCAAGAAATTTTGGGTATTGATATCAAAATCCCGGACGATACGAATCTTCGAAGTATCGTAGAGCTCTCTCTACAGCAGTACAAGCATCTTATCGAAGAGTCATTACTACTAGAGCCAGATCAGCGCCTTCGGCACGTCGAGCTCGCTAAGGAGTATCTGAGGATGGCCAAGGATGCCATGAGAGATGATGCTGATCTGGAGATCAAATTCCACAAAGCATACAACCCAGCAAATAAGCTACCATACCCGCCGAAAGCAGCGGAAACGGGTGAAAAGTCCCGAGTTGATGTGTATGAAGAAATCAAAAGGTTGAAGAGTGTTAAGTGAATTGGGTTGGCCCTCTCGAAAGAGGGCCGATGTGATGTAAAAGGAGGGGGAAAACATCACACTCTTATTTAGACATGAGGGGGGTTTTTTCAGTCTTTTAGTCGTTTCAGTGCTTTGGTTGATTGAGTAACCAACCCCTCGATCACAATGTTCTTAATCGAGTCGGGTACACCGTCTTTCAAACCATCAACAAAGCCCTTCACTTCGTCGTACTTCTGTTTGCCGGTCATATTTTCATTACTGACATTATCGATCATATCGAATATGCGCTTCTTGTTTTTCTTACCAAAAATAGCATCAGCCAGGATCTTTATGCCTAGCTCCAATATAAAGTACCCTATTTGAATCAAAATTTTCTTCATAGTGATTAACTCCACGGTTGATCATTATTTAGGCAAAAAAAGCCGGGGATTCCCGGCTTGGTCAAACTCACGGTCCTTGTGTTTCCTTTTCCCGCGCTTCAACTCTTTTTTCTGATCCTTATGAGTTACTGGGCGGGTCAACTTGTCCATGTTTTTCTTGACGTGATTTCTATTGCCTGCCATATCGTCCTCCTACTACAGCATTAAGGTGCTAAGGATTCATTGTACGTCAGTTTGCCTTGCTTTGCAATGTCGGCAATCTTCAGATAAGCCCTACCATCATCACCACCAATCAGCTCTTGAGAGATACTTATTTTGGTATCCTTCTCCAACTTGGCACCCAACTTCTGTTGCTCTTTGGTCAACTGCTCTACTTTAGAGATAGAGGAAGTATCTTCTTTACCATTTTCAGCAGCATCGGCGACTTTTTCTAGCAATTTATCTCGCTTATTGGTGACATCAATGATCTTAGCGGCAGTAATATTAGCTTCGCTCTTCTGTGCTTTTCGGATCATTCGATAACCACCGACACCGCCCACATAAAGACCGTACAATGCACCCGCACCAAAACCAATTCCGGAAGCAGCCACCAGTCCAGGAGCAGAAACTAACCCTAATCCTAAAGCGATTGCACCAATAACACTCCCACCAAGACCGCCAATAACCCCGCCGACATTGGCACCAAGCCCAGCACCAACAACGGTGCCTACCGCTTTAGCCAGGGCGCGACCAATACCTTCATCAAGGAAGATTTGTTGGATTTCGTCGATCTGTTGTTCTGTTAGTACCGGCCCAGTGTTGGGTTGGTTAACCAAACACATTGCTTTGTAAGATTCTTTGATATGAAACTTCACAGCATCACTCAATAGTGATTGACTTTGGTCGTTCTCTTCGATAATCGATCTTACTGTTTCACTTGACATTTTTTTGGTTCCTTATTTGGTTTTTATGTAGGTTAGTTTGCCTTTAGCAGCAACTTTTGCTACTTGTATGAACTTCTTTGATTCCTCATCAGAAATTAGATCATCTGCTTTATCTTTTCTAACAGCCGATTGAAGTTTTTTGCCAAACTTTTCTTGCTCTTTGGTTAACTGCTCAATCTTTTTGATTGATGCGGTATCTTCTTTATCCTGATCAGCAGCAGCAGCGACCTTCGTCAGAAGATCATCTCGCTTCCGGAAGTATAGTCGGTGTCTGTATTCTGTATAGCTTTGGCTTTGGCAAGGCCCAGTTTACCGCCGATATAGATACCAGCTATTGCACCCATACCCGCCCCAAAAAAAGCTATAGGGTACAGAGCTGAAGCTGCAATTAACCCCAATCCATGAATGAAAAGAGCAAGATTAGCCGCCGCCGTCATCCCTATCATATTAAACATGTAACCCGTCGAGCCAGCACCAATCCCGCCCCACATGATGCGAGTCAGGGATCGACCAATACCTTCATCAGTCATGATGAGTTTCCTGTCGTTGCCATTCTATTTATCAGTATCCGAAGACTAATTGTTCTGACCCATAGTCTGCACGGCGATCGATATGGATGAACCCCGCACTGGGGATGCCGACACTCCAGCCAAGCATGGAAGCCAATTTCATGAACTCCATCTTTTCTGCGGAATCTGGAATCCATATATCTACGGCACAGGATCCATCACGATCGGGATGATCGCAGATATGCCAACTGTTAATACTGCCACCTTCGTTAGCATTGTGTACAGTAGAGCGACATCCGGAAGTGACATTCATTGGTCGTCCCCAGGCAAGTCTCAAAGCTAATAGGTTCTCAGCGAAGCCTGGCGAAAGTATATACATGCCATCTCCCTTACTCTCCAGTTCTTTCCTGGTGAAATATACGGTTCCGTTAAATTCGATAGTCATTGCCGAGTCTCCAATTGGTTTATATACAGGAATAAGTTGGTCGCATCCTGTTGGGTGAAGCAGACACCACCATCAGCACCTGCGTAGGCAGTCACATCCGGACGGGATAATGATATCGTCGGCTCTGGTTCTGGTGCAGCAGTCTTACTGGGTAAAAATTCCAAAACAGAACATGCAGTGATCGCGAAAGAGACAGCTACTATAAGGAACCCCTTAAGAATTTGGTTCATCGTTTTTCTCCTGGATGTCTTCTTGTTTTGTTTTTGACGAAAACCCGTCATTGAACCATCCCATCGGATCTTCTTTGATTTCTTGTTCGGTTTTCTTTCGTTCATCTTCTTGTTGTTCTTGCTCTTTCTTTCGCTTAACAGTGGACCCTAAGTCCATCAGCTTGGATAAGAATTTGAGCAGCGGTCCTAAAAAATTAAACATACGGGTTTCTCCCCCTGCGTTGTATATTATTTAGGCAAAAAAAAGCCAGGAAATAACCCCGGCCTTTTGTGAGGGGTGGATGTCAAGCTAGAGTAACATCGCCAATATCAACCCCCACTGTCTTGATTGCGGGCAGTAGCCGAAGCTCTTCGTTTTTTGCCGATAAACCCAAGAGAGACAATGATTTCTTTCCATGTTTTACGTACTCTTCGTTTTTTCACATCATCACTCCAATAAGTAAATTCATTCCAGTAGTTTGGATCTTCATACTTGTTTGCCATATCACACCTCTACGATAGTACCGACTATATAAGCTGATCGTGATAGCTCATTTACGATACCCTGGAAATTTGCAGTGATTGCAATTATATTATCACCGATCATCAGCGACGAATTCGTGACGTTCAAAGTGAATATCCCAGCCCCGTCGATATTAGCATTGGTACCTTGTGCAACGAACTCCGCAGTAGAAATGTCTGTTCCTTTAAAAATTACATAATGCAGCCCGGTTGCGACAGTACCACCAGACAATTGAACTCTAATGGTTCTGTTTGTTGCACTTGGGGTGTAAGTGGTAACACTAAAATCCGCGTAAGTAGAGTTCATCCATAGCCTGGAAGTCTTCGTGGTTGCAGTCTCGACACTGGAAATCACCCGCGTTCTGACCGAATTTCCGAGACGAACTACTCCAGGTAATGATGTCCATTCATTCCAGTCAGTTCCGTTAGTGGATGTCTGGTACTCTCCATTATCTATTGCAATGTCGATATCGGATGCGCTTACAACTCCAGCCACAACGATGCTGTTTGATATTTGCATTTTACTGGTTTGAGAATCCGTTTTTGCAGTTAGAACAACCGCATCCGGAGCATATGAACTTGTTGTTGTGGTACTGGTAAACGTGGCTGATTTATCATCAATGGTCAGCGTGGATGATACACTACCACCACTGGTATTTGATGAGGTGTGCCTTACCTTAACCAGATCGCCAGTAGTGACTTGAGCCGAGGATACCCAAGACCCATAGGTAGCGCCGCCGTCGGTACTAACCGCAAGCTCACCACCAGTAACTGACGCTGTTCGGGACGATTCGAGTACACCACGCACCGCAACAGGATCCGATTCTGTTTGAGTTAGCTTCCTTTGATTCGTCTTATTGCTCATCGAAAAGGACGAAACGGATTCAGTAGCCCCGCCAGGTACCGCAGTTTTGATCGACAACGAAGTAATCGTGCCGGTGCCAGTAGCATTCACTGGGCGGAGATATATTGGGTACGATGTATCGGCACTAAGGGAGCCAATCGTAAATGGTGATGTAACTGCGGAGTACGAACCCCCACCGATGCGACGTTCATACGAAATAACATCGTCCCCAGGGTAATCGAAACTGACCGTAATAGAACTGTTAGTAACTTCTACTTCAGTCACGTTAACCAGATCGGCGGGAGCCAATGCGGCTACTGCATCGGTGGTGAATGTTGTGGATGCGACAGTACCGTTACCGGTGACATTTATTGCTCTTATATCGAGCGAATACGATTGTTCGTCCGTCAAAGAAGACAGTGATATTGGGGTTGTTGTAGAGATCCAGGTTCCAGAATCAACCCGATATTCATACCCAGTTTCGTCATTTAAGTCGTAGGTGTATGCGATTGATGCTGTATTGGTGTCAACCGTTACGGTACCTATAGAAATCGTTCCTTGTGGAACTTGCGCGGCTGCCGCAACTGTTATCTCAAACGACTCGGGATCACTACTACCATCCGAGTTAGTCGCCACCACCGTAAGCGTGAACGGTGATGCAGCCGTGTCACTGGCATTCACTGTGCCGCTGATTAAACTGCCTGAGAATGCCAGGCCTGATCCGGCAGGAATGCCGGTTACAGTATAAGACACGGATTCTGAAAAAGAATCGTTTAAGTTTATATTGACCGTATCTTCCTCAGTCAAATTGAGGTCAGGCAATGGAGTGTCGAGTACGGGCAATACCTCGGCTCGCGTTGTGACAGACATTGCATCGCTGATACCGTTACACTCGATTCCGCCTATCGCAACTGTTTCGTAACTACCGCTCGCAGGTAACCTAAAATAAACTTCGTTGCCAGTATCTGCGCTGACACTAGCGCCGTACCCCGACCCATCAGTCAGTGAAACTGTACCATCGCCTGTTGCTGTGAATGTCTGAGCTGAGTCCAAACCGGCCACTACAAACGATCTATCGGTATCAACACCGGGTTCTGCGTCTGTTACGTCTGCACCTAATGTGAACGCGTCGGGCGTGATATCAACTGCCGCTTCGGTTGTTGCAGTGAACGTGTCGGTGACGCCACCAGCAGTGAATGCCGCGCTTGTGCCTGTGGAGTTATTGGCGCTGGTTGTGACGCGAACCTTTATCTGATCATCAAGCTGCACATTAGTTGCTGCACTGGTGTATGCGCCAAAAGTCGCACCATCATCGGTACTTACAGCGTATTCACCGCCCGTAATGCTTGCTGCAACGTCAGTCGCTGCATCAACACCGGTGATCGTGATTATATTTGACTCAGTAACAGTGGATACCGGCTGCCCAGTTACGTCTGTGAATGAGAACGCAGCGGGGGTTGTATCGGCCAGCGAATCCAGCCCGGTGTTATCAAACTGTTCAACCGTTACAGTGCCATCAGGCTGGATTACCCAAACGTCCTGAGTACCATCTGCC
>Ga0306901_1000220_pt1 | contig 28019 bp, 26 predicted proteins | sample AntRauMFilla3767_FD_190431 | JGI IMG/M metagenome (GOLD analysis project Ga0306901, IMG submission 190431) | Saline lake microbial communities from Rauer Islands, Antarctica - Metagenome Filla 3 #767 (v2) (version 2) | ecosystem: Environmental > Aquatic > Non-marine Saline and Alkaline > Saline ... | reverse complement strand
TGGCACGCAGTGTCTTTGAGCATGCCAGTGAGGCGATTCTGATCACGGATAGTCGCAGCAACATTATTCAGGTCAATGAGGCTTTTACCCATATCACGGGTTACTCCCGTGAAGAGGTGCTGGGAAAAACTCCGGCTTTACTCAGGTCCGGCCATCACGATGAAGCTTTTTATCAGCTGTTGTGGGAAGAACTGCAGACTGCAGGCCAATGGCAGGGCGAAGTTTGGAATCGCCGTAAAAATGGTGAGCTTTACGCAGAACAGTTGAATATCAATGCTGTTCAAGATGCGCTCGGGGTCACTACCCAATATGTGGCCTTGTTCAGTGATATCACTCAGATGAAAGAAGAACAGCGCAGTTTGCACCACAAGGCCAATCATGATGCTCTCACTGGCTTACCCAATCGCAGCTTGTTTCTGGATCGTTTGGAACAGGCCTTTGTAGGAGTACGTCGACATGGTGGTCGTTTGGCAGTGGTTTTTCTGGATCTGGATGGCTTTAAACCGGTTAACGATACTTACGGTCATGATGCCGGTGACTGGGTGTTGCAGGAGGTTTCCCAGCGTATTCTCGGCTGTTTGCGAGCTGAAGACACACTGGCTCGCATGGGCGGAGATGAGTTTGTTCTCTTATTACATCACCAGACGGACATGCCTGCTACTCTCAAGCTGTTGCAGCGGGTTCTCAGTGAGGTGGGTCGTCCCTACCACTGGAAGCGAGAGTTATTGCAGGTTTCTGCTAGCCTGGGGGTCACCCTTTACTCGGGTGAATCGGATATTACCGGGGAAGAGTTGATGCAGCAAGCTGATGAAGCCATGTATCAGGCTAAAAATGCTGGTAAGAATGATTTTTGTTTTTATGATGCACGGCATGCTGCCAAAGCTGCCGAGCAGGTTAAGTATGAAACAGAGATCCGCAAGGCTTTAAATGAAAAGCAGTTGCTTGTTTACTACCAGCCGATTATTGATTTGCAATCAGGTCAGCCAGTAGCCGTTGAAGCCTTATTGCGTTGGCAACACCCAGAAAAGGGCTTGTTATTGCCTGATGATTTTCTGCAAGGAGTAGATGCAGCTGACTTACTGATGGATTTACATGAATGGATGCTGGATCGCGTCTTAAAGCAGTTGTGCAGCTGGGATAAAGACAAGGCACTTTTGCCAATAACCATCAATATTTCTCCTTACATATTGAAGTTATCCAACTTCCCCGAACGCTTTTATCAGCAATGCCAGAACCATCTGCCTGCACTGGGTTGCTTATCTCTGGAAGTTAAAGAGGTGGATGCTCTGGAAAAACTATCAGCTATGGAAAGCCTGCAGGCAGTTTGTGAAATTCTCGGGGTGCGCCTGATACTTGATGATTTTGGAGCAGGCCATTCTTCTTTACCTTTTCTCAAGCGTCTGGGTGTGGCTGAACTTAAAACAGAACGCGCCTTGATTGGATGTATGCTCGACAGCTCCAGTGATTTGGCAGTGGTTGAAGCGAGCCTGGGGCTGGCTTCAGCCTTTCGTTGTCGGCTCACTGCCAAGGGGGTTGAAAATGCACATGAGTGCCACCTGCTGACACGCCTGGGGTGCCACCAGGCACAAGGATATTTTCTCTGTGAACCTTTACCACTTGAAGCTCTGGAGAGTTGGCTCAAGAATTCCTAAACCCTTTGTGAATGCCTGTCAGAGTTCGGACGCTATCAACGTGAGGATTTACCGCTGGTGACCGCCGCTATCGAGCACCGCTCTTGGGTTCATCAATTGGAGGAACACCTTGCTGGCCGCAATCCACACCTGCCGCCCTTTAATCTTGATGAGTGTCGTTTTGGCCGCTGGTGGCATGCCAAGAAGGGAGAGCTAAGCAAGCAAGCAGTTTTTCAGCACTTGGGTGAAGTCCATGAGCAAGTTCACTTGACTGCAGAGAGCTTGCTAACAGCCCATCAAAAAAATCAGCAGCAAGAAGTTGAGGCTTTGCTGGTTCAGCTAAAGAGTTTGAAAAGTGAAATGCTAAAGGGCCTGGAAGAGTTGTTGTTAGTGAATAAACGACTCCTGCTACACACTGATCAAGATAAAAGCTCCGAGTTGGAGATGAATAAATGACTCGAACGACTGCCAGAATAATCGTACTGCTGATGATTGGAATGCTCGCTTGGGGTGTCCAGGCCAGTGAACGCAAGCTTGTGGGCTTTGCCCAAGACACCCTGGGTAATGACTGGCGTGTAGCTCAGGTTCGGGAAGTTAAACAAGTGCTTGCTGAGTACCCTGAAATTGATTTCATTTACACCGATGCCCAGGGTGAAACCTCTTTGCAGGCACACCACATTGAGAAGTTGGCAGAACAAGGTGTGGATTTGATCATCACCAGCCCAAGAGATCAGGATGCCTTGACTCCGGTCATCGAACAGGTCTATCGCCAGGGGGTGCCGGTTATTCTTCTCTCGCGCAGCATCAGCAATGACAGCTACACGAGTTTTGTTACTCTGAACAACCGGGCCATTGCTCAGTCGGCAGCTCGTTATCTGGTAGAGCAGTTGGAAGGGCGGGGGAAAATCCTGATGCTGGAAGGGGTGGCAGGTGCCAGTACGACTCAGGATCGTACCGAGGGGTTTATGCAGGTGGTCAAGGATTATCCCGATATCCAGGTCACCAAACGCACAGCCAACTTCCTGCGTGCTGATGCTATCCTTGCAGTTTCCGAGCTAATCGCAGAAGGCGTAGAATTCGATGCTATTTACTCCCAGAGCGACAGCATGGCAACAGGGGCGCGGATGGCTTTGACTCAGGCCGGTATTGATCCAGGCAGTTTGTTGATTGCTGGTATTGATTTTATTAGTGAAGCGCAAGAAGCCATCCGTAATGGGGAGCAGAGCATCAGTTTTACTTATCAGACCGGTGGTGCTGAAGGTGCTCGCCTGGCCGTTCAAATTTTGCAGGGTAAAGAAGTGCCCAAGCAGGTCACTCTGGATTCGATTGCTGTGACTCGTGACAATGTGGATCAGGTTGAGCCTATCTTTTGATGAAAAACTTCTCATTGAAAATCAAATTATTGATTTTTACCCTGGGCATCAGTCTGGGGTCTCTTCTTATGGCTGGTTATCTCGTCGATAGAAATCTTCTCGACTATCATGAGTCTACAGCTAGGGATTTGATTAATGAGGGTTTTGCAAGTCTGGATGCCCAACTGGATATTTTGGAAGAGGGCTTACAGAGTGAGGCTGGTTATATCAGTAAAGAAGAGCGTCTGCTGGCTGCTCTGAACCTGATTAATAACTTCCAGGATACTGAAAACTATCAGGCCATTATTTTTGACGAAGAAAAACAGCGACTCACCCGGCGTTTGCAGACCAGCGTGCAATCCGGTTTGACTACAGCTGCTTATGTCTATGCAGCTGACCAGCAACTGGTTAGCTTTGTGCAGCAAGAAGCACAAGACTACCTTCAGGGTTTTGTCAGTTATCAGCAGGGCCAGGCCAACATTCTTCCATTACGTATAGACTCACTGTCTCAGCAAGCTCTGGATCATCAGCAGCAGGAAAAGGTTTTTAAGCGTGCCGAACTGCATGCAGCCATGTCAGCGGGTCAAGAATATCATCAGTATGATGGTCAACTATATCTGGAACAAAAATACCCCCTAAAACTTATGCAAAGTGGGCGTGAAGAGCTAGTGGGCTTTCTGGTTATAGCACGCAAACTGGATCTCAATTTTTTACTGGGAATGAGTCGGGGTGGCCTGGAAGGGGGGCTATTGAGTTCTTCCGGTGAGCTGTTTGTGGGTCAGAAGCTGGTTGAGCGCTACAAGGAGCAACTGCAAGAAGCAGTGCAAAGCAAACTGGAAACAAGCCTACAACTGTTGCAAACCCCTTCAGGCTTCTGGGGAGTTCGCAAGTTGTCAGCAGCAGAAGATCAAGCCATGGTTGTTTTTTTGTATCCCAATTCCAGTTACCAAGCCGCACAGGCTTCCACTCGTCAGGCTATCGCCATGGCATTATTGTTGGCAGCGCTGTTCATTATTCCACTGAGTTTGTTGTTAGTACGACAACTGGTGACACGCCCGCTGGAACACCTTAGTGCCGGGGTGGAAAAAATTCGTCAGGGTGATTTGCTGGCTCCAATTGAACTGGATAGTCGGGATGAACTGGGGCATTTTGCTGATGCCATGAACATCATGGCCATGCAGCTGTATCGCCGGGAACAAAGTTTAAATGCCAGTAACCTGGAGTTGCAGCGATTAAGCGAGGTGATGGCCCACCATTTTCAGGAACCTGCACGGCGTCTGATGATTTTTGCTCAACGTTTGCAAGACAAAGCATCCCAGAACCTGGATGAAGACTCACAGTTATCAGTAGAGTTTATTTATACTCAGGCTTCCCGACTTAGCTTGTTGGTACGCGATGTGCAGCGTTACCTGGAATTGGATAAAGTTCATTTACCCAATGAGCAGGTGAACCTTAACCAACTGCTTGAAGATCTCTTGCAAGATTCTGATATAAAACAAAAAATACTGGATGTAGGGGCCAGTGTTTATATCGAAGCTAAGCTTCCCAGTGTTTACTTTTCGCGTCGCAGGCTGGGTGAGATGTTTAAGGTTTTGATAACTAATGCCCTAGCTTATCGTAACCCAGAAAAAAGCCTGGTGATTAAGATAGCAAGCAAAAAATTAAAAGATTGTAGCTATATATATATCAGATAATGGCAGTGGTATTGAACCAAGACACAGGGTTCAGGTGTTTGATTTGTTTACCCGTCTGGTTTCTTCGGATCAAAGTCCTGGAACGGGCATGGGGCTTGCTTTGGTGCGTCGCCTTATAAAACAGGCAGGCGGTGACATTGCTATTGAGGACGGCCTTGATGGCGGCACCACTTTTGTTTTGAGTTTTCCTGATCAGGAGTTGAATTTGCATGACTAAGCTTTGTACGATTTTGTTGGTTGAAGATGATGCTGCTGATGCTCACCTGACTCGCATGGCCTTTGAAGAAGGGCGGGTTCGAGTGGATTTGCAGCATGTTGAAAATGGAGAAGAAGCCTTTGCTTATTTGAAAGGTGAAGGTGTTTATTATAACAAACCAAAGCCTGATCTGATTTTATTGGATTTGAATATGCCACGTATGGATGGTCGTCAGTTTCTGCGCGAGGTCAAAAAGCTGGAGAATTTCCGCGCTATCCCCGTCGTTGTACTGACTACTTCGGATGCAGAAAGCGATATCTATGCTTCTTATGACCAGGGTGCAGCAGGCTTTATTGTTAAACCGGTCAGTGTGGATGATTTTGTACATCAAATCCGGAAGCTGGAAGATTATTGGTTTGAGTTGGTTAAGCGTCCAGCCCATGCCTGATTTGGAGTGTACTTATGTCTGAAGTCAATATTAAAAAGCGGCCTTCAGTCCTCATCATTGAGGATGAACCCGGAGATGCTGAGTTGATTAGGCTTCAGCTTCTGGAGAGGGATGCAAATGCTTTTGAAGCTCACCTGGCAACCAGTCTTTCTGATGCCAAGCGATTAATGCATGCCGAAGGCTTAAGACCGGATGTGATTCTTTTGGATTTGAATCTGCCTGATTCCACTGGGACAGATACTGTACTTCGTTGTCGTGAATTGGCACCTGATGTACCTCTAGTGGTGCTGACGGGGCTGGATGATCATCAGGCTACAGAGGTTGCGATTGAAGCCGGTGCCGAAGATTATCTGTCAAAAGGAGATGATGCTTCCTCCTTACGTAAAGCGATCCGTTATTCTATTTTGCGGCATGAAAGAGATGCCAGTGAGCGTCTGGCCCTGACTGTTTTCAATCATGCCCGTGAAGGCATCATGATCACCTCGGCTCAGGGTATTATTCTGGAGGTTAATGACTCCTTCACGCGGATCACCGGTTATTCACGTGAAGAAGTGGTGGGCAATACACCCAGCCTGCTCAGTTCGGGCCATCATACCTCTGTATTCTACGAGGAGTTCTGGGTGGCCCTGTTTGCGAAGGGGCACTGGGAAGGGGAAATCTGGAACCGTCGCAAGAACGGTGAGATTTTCGTGGAAAACATGACAGTGAGTGCGGTGCGTGATCCTTCGGGTGAAATCACCCAGTTTGTTGCTCTGTTTACTGATGTGACCGAGCAAAAGGAACTTCAGACCCAACTGGAGCACCTGGCCTACTTTGATGCCCTGACCGATTTACCCAACCGGGTACTGTTCAACTACCGCTTAAACCAGTCTATTGCTTATGCCGATCGGCATGGCACCCGTATTGCAGTGGCCTATCTGGATCTGGACGGTTTTAAACCGGTCAATGATATCCATGGCCACGCAGCGGGTGATGTGGTGTTGCAGGAAGTGGCCCGGCGTATGAAGACCTGCCTGAGGGATGAAGATACCCCGGCGCGCCTGGGTGGCGATGAATTTGCCCTGGTGTTGGAGTCCGTGCAAATTCCCGAACAACTGGGTGGTCTGCTGGATCGTTTACAGGCTGCAGTGAGTGAAGCGGTGGCCTGGGAAGGGCACAGCCTTTATGTGACGGCCAGTATTGGGGTGACTTTCTACCCGCAACAGCCTCCCGTTGATATATCGCAACTCATGCATCAGGCCGATGAGGCAATGTATACAGCGAAACAACAGGGTAAAAACTGTTATAGCCTCTATCCTACTTCATTCTCATGAGGCCATTGTGACCGATAAAAACATTCTTCTGGTTGAAGACGACGAACCCTTGCTGCGACTCCTTGCAGCCCTTCTGGAGCAGGCGGGTTACCAGGTCGAGAAAGCCAGTAATGGTGAGAGGGCGTTGAAAAAGCTGGAAAAGCAGCGCCCCGATTTGCTGGTTTGTGATATCCAGATGCCCGTGATGAACGGATTTGAACTTCTGGAAAAAGTGCGGGCAACACCCGATTGGGCTGATTTGCCGTTCATTTTTCTCACTGGCCGGGATTCCAGTGAAGATCAGAAGCTGGGTTGTGAGCTGGGTGCGGATGACTACCTGATCAAACCGGCCAATCGTGATCAGCTGGTTACTGCCATTGAAATGCGTCTGGGTAAACACGCCTCCCTGATGCAATTACAGACGGTGGACGCCAGTCAGGATGATCTTTTGATTCACCTGGCTGCAGTCAATGGTGATCTGGAAGAATTGCAGCGTCTGGCCGGGCTGGTGGCTGATATTGATCAGCCGGACCCTCAGGGCAATACCGCTTTGATGTTTGCGGTGATGATGCGCCAGGAAAAAGCCGCTCTTTTTTTGCAACGTCAGGGTGCCAATCCTGATCTGCGTCATCCGGCCACCGGAATGCGAATTGGAGCCATGGCTCGGGCGATGGGGCTGGATTTGTAATTCTAACAGCCCATGAAAAAAGCCCCGCCGGACATCATCCGGCAGGGCTTTCAGTAGGTCGGGGCAGGGATTAGCGCAGACCCAATTCCTCAATGCTCTGGTCACGCATCTTGAACTTCTGGATTTTTCCGGTGACCGTCATTGGAAAGTCCTGAGTGAACTTGAAGTAGCGTGGAATTTTGAAGTGGGCAATCTTGCCTTTACAGAACTCGCGCATGGTTTCTTCATCCAGCTCCTTGCCCTCATGCGGTTTGATCCAGGCCATGACTTCTTCGCCATACTTCTGGTCGGGTATACCAATCACCTGCACATCGGAAATATCCGGGTGGGTGTAGAAAAACTCTTCCAGCTCACGTGGATAGATGTTTTCCCCGCCACGAATGATCATGTCCTTGATACGTCCGGTAATCGCCACATAGCCTTCGTCATCCATTTCAGCCAGGTCACCGGTGTGCATCCACTTGTTAACAATGGATTTTTTGGTTTCTTCTTCATTATTCCAGTAGCCCAGCATGACGCTGTAACCACGGGTGCAGAGTTCACCCTTTTCACCACGTTCAACGACATTACCGGACTCGGGATCAACCAGTTTGACTTCCAGATGGGGGTGAATGGTGCCCACGGTGGAAACCCGTTTTTCAATGGGAGCATCCATACGGGTCTGGAAACTGACCGGGCTGGTTTCGGTCATGCCGTAGCAGATGGTGACATCTTTCATGTTCATCTTGTCGATGACTTTCTTCATGACTTCAATCGGGCAGTTGGAACCCGCCATGATGCCGGTGCGCAGATGGCGCAGATCAAACTTTTCAAAATCCGGGTGTTCCAGTTCGGCGATGAACATGGTGGGTACACCGTAAAGCGTCGTCGCCTTTTCTTCTTCCACGGCTTTCAGCGTTAGCTCGGGATCAAAACCATCGGAAGGATAAATCATGGTGGAACCGTGGGTGATGCAGCCCAGGTTGCCCATCACCATGCCGAAGCAGTGGTAAAGAGGCACAGGGATGACCATGCGATCCTTGTGGGTCAAATTCATGCCTTCGCCGACAAAATATCCGTTGTTGAGGATATTGTGGTGAGACAGGGTGGCGCCCTTGGGTGCACCGGTTGTACCCGAGGTATATTGGATGTTGATGGGGTCGTCGAATTGCAGGGTTTTCTGAAGGTCGTACAACTGGGCTTCGGTGACCTGGTCATAAAGGGCCATCAGATCCGACCAGGTGTGCATGCCCTCGGTGGCCAGTTCATCGGTGAGGCAGATGACGCGCTTGAGTTCAGGCAGTTTGGCTGACTTGAAGTTCTGTGGGGTGCTGGTTTTCAGTTCAGGGGCCAGCTCGCAGAGCATTTCGGCATATTTGGAGGCTTTGAACTGGCCTTCCAGAATCAGGGTGCTGGTGCCGGAATGCTTGAGGGCGTATTCCAGCTCATGGGTACGGTAGCTGGGGTTGATGTTGACCAGGATGGCACCAATTTTGGCGGTGGCAAACTGGGTGATGCACCATTGGGCATTGTTGGGTGACCAGATACCCACGCGCTCACCTTTTTTGACACCCATTTTCAACAGGCCACGAGCACAGCGGTTGACTTCCTGCTGGAGCTCCTTATAGGTGTAGCGCAGTTTCTGGTGCCGTGAAATCAGGGCGTCGTTGTCGGGAAATTCGGCAACCGTCCGGTCAAAGAGGTCGCCGATGGTCATGCCCAGAAGGGGCTTGTCACTGATGCCACTGACGTAGCTAGGTTGTTTGCTCATAAACCCACCTTTTGTGTTTGTTGTGTGTTGGTTGTGAGGAGCTTGATAAATTGTTTTAAGTAATAAAGTCTTGAGTTCTAAATCCGGTCTGCTTTTACAAAGGGGCTGCTTTTCTTCGCCGGTCGCTGGTTCGGGTAACCCCTTGTCAGGACGCGTAAATACTTCCCTGTAAGCTCTGGCCACAACCTCCTGTTGTGGACAGCCTGCCAAGTGGTCACACCGACTGCGACCTAGCCTTCAGTGTTAGCAGTTGTTTTTTTGTTTTGTCTAGCCTGCCTTTTGTTTCTGGCGTTTGCCGCTGCGGACTTTGTTCAGGGCATCCATGCAGCGGTCTTCGGCGTTGTTGAGTTCTTCCTGGAGGCGTTGGATATCTCGCAGTTGCTGGCGCATGTCAGCTTGTTTCTTCTCCAGGATATTGAGCATGTAGAGCAGCTGTTTTTCATCACCTTCCGTGGTGGAGTCATACATGTCGAACAGCTCTTTGCTTTCAGCCAGGCTGAATCCCAGACGTTTGCCTCTCAAGGTCAGCATCAGGCGTACCCGGTCTTTGGGGCTGTAGATGCGGGTCTGGCCCTGGCGCGCAGGATTCAACAAGCCCTGCTGCTCGTAGAAGCGGATGGTTCGGGTCGTGACATCGAACTCTTTCGCCAGATCGCTAATGCTGTAAGTGCGTATTTTGGTTGTGTTGTTCATGGTTTTCTTAAATTGAAAAAGGCTTTTCGCTAACTCTAATCAAGGTTGACGTTTACGTAAAGGAAAATAGCTAATTTTTTTAATTCAGTAGCGATTGACGCGGCGGTAGTTGGCGGGGCTAACCCCCATGACTTTTTTGAAGAGGCGCGAGAAGTAGTAGCTATCCTCATAACCGAGTTGTTCGGCGATGCTGCGAATACTGGACTCGCCAGTATCGAGCAGATAACAGGCGCGTTCAATTTTCATGTGCAGATAATGCTGGATGGGTGTTTGTCCGGTCATTTGTTTGTAGCGGGCAATAAAGTGGTAACGCGAGAGGCCTGCTGTAGCGGCCAGGCTGTCCAGATCAAGGCGGTCTTCAATATGGCTGCGCATTTGCTGGTGTAGGCGTTCCAGGTCCAGTTCGGTTTGCTGTTTGAGTTGTGGCCCCTGGTGAGAAAGGGGCAGGGCAGTCAAAAGTTGCCTGAGGCGATTGGCAGCGTGAATAAGGGGTTGCTCACGAAAGCCTGAATCCTGAACGGACAGCAGGCCGTTGAAATCCACCAGCAACCGGGGCTGGCGACCCAGGTGGATTTTGCGAATCTGGCCGGTAAAGCCCAGATACTGTTGAAAGTAGCTGGACAGGGGGCCGGTGTAGTGTACCCAGTGGATGGTCCAGGGGTTCTGGTCAGGGGTGTGATAGCGGTGAGGCTCACCACTGGGCAGTAGCAACAGGTCTCCAGCCTGGACCTTCAGTTTCTGTTGGCCGGTTATGACTTCAGCTTCCCCTTCTGTGCAGTAAATCAAAAGCTCATCATCATGGCGGTCTCTGTGCATGCGGTGACCGCGTGCACGCCGGTAGTGACCAAACGAAACCGGGTACAGCTCCCGCGTGAGTGGGTGCTTTTGCAGCAGCTTCAAAACCCGCTGCGGGATGATATAGCGGAGGCTGTCTGGGGGCAGGGGCCAATCGGAAGTCAAAGACATCGCAATATAATCCATCTTGTGAGCAATTTAGTCAATTTACGTGTGCGTCAACTACTGCTAGTTTTAATGCAACCTAGCGGGTGCTCGGTTTTTGCTGAAGATAACAATGAGGACAAAGCATGGACTTTAACCTGACAGAAGATCAAATTGCTTTTCGTGATGCGGCCCGTGCTTTTGCAGAAAAATCCATGGCACCTCACGCAAGCCAATGGGATGCAGAGCATATCTTTCCGGTGGACGTTATTCGTGAAGCCGGTGAAATGGGTTTTTGTGGCCTTTATACACCTGAGTCCCACGGTGGGATGGAGTTGTCACGCTTGGACACCAGTGTGATTGTTGAAGAGCTGGCTGCTGCCTGCCCATCAACGGCGGCTTACATCACCATTCATAACATGGTGAGCTGGATGGTGGCATCTTTTGCCCAGCCGGATGTGGCTGATGATATTGCGCCCAGGCTGGCCAGTGGCGAATGGTTGGGTTCCTACTGCCTGACTGAACCCGGTGCCGGTTCCGATGCCGGAAGTTTGAGAACCAAAGCCACTCGGGATGGCGACCACTATATTCTGGAAGGCTCCAAGGTATTTATTTCCGGGGCCGGGGCCACAGACATCCTGGTGGTGATGGCACGAACTGGAACTCAGGAGGAAGGGGCCAAGGGTGTTTCTGCCTTTATTGTGCCTGCTGAAGAAGCCGGTATTGAGTACGGGAAATGTGAAGACAAAATGGGCTGGAACAGTCAGCCGACCCGCCAGATCACTTTTGACAAGGTACGCATTCCGGCAAAAAACCTTCTGGGCAAAGAGGGCGAAGGTTTCAAGTTTGCCATGAAGGGTCTGGATGGCGGTCGCATCAATATCGCGACCTGCTCCGTGGGTGCCGCCCAGGCTGCCTTGCTGCGCTCCCGTGAATACCTGCACGAGCGCAAACAATTCGGCCAGGAGCTGGCCAACTTCCAGGCCCTGCAATTCAAGCTGGCCGATATGACCACCGAACTCACAGCCGCCCGCCAGATGGTGCGCCTGGCTGCTTTCAAACTTGACCAGGGCGACCATGAAGCGACACTTTATTGCGCCATGGCAAAACGCTTTGCCACCGATGTCTGTTTCAATGTCATTGATGAAGCTCTGCAACTGCATGGTGGCTATGGTTATATTCGCGAATATCCTCTGGAGCGTTACCTGCGTGATGCGCGGGTGCATCGTATCCTTGAGGGAACCAATGAAATCATGCGCCTGATTGTTGCCCGCCGGGCACTCGAAGATGGCGTACTGGAGGCCATTCAATAATGACTGATCTGCTGAAATACGAAAAACGCGGCCACGTGGCCCTGATTACCATCAATAACCCACCGGCCAACACCTGGAATGAAGAATCACTTTCCGGTTTGAAAAAGCTGGTGGAAGACCTGAATGCGGACCTGGATATTTTTGCGCTGGTGATTACCGGTGAAGGCGAAAAATTCTTCTCCGCGGGTGCTGACCTGAACAAATTTGCTGATGGCGACAAGGCTGTAGCAAGGGATATGGCGCGGCATTTTGGTCTGGCTTTTGAAGCCCTCACCAACTTCCGCGGTGTTTCTATTGCTGCCATCAATGGCTTTGCCATGGGCGGTGGGCTGGAATGTGCCCTTTCCTGCGACATCCGGATTGCCGAAGAACAGGCCCAGATGGCCCTGCCTGAAGCCAAAGTGGGCCTGCTGCCCTGCGCGGGTGGCACCCAGAATCTACCCTGGCTGGTGGGCGAAGGTTGGGCCAAACGCCTGATTCTTTGCGGCGAACGCATCAAGGCTGACAAAGCCCTGGAAATCGGCCTGGTGGAAGAAGTGGTTCCGACCGGAAAAAGCCTGGAAAAAGCCCTGGAACTGGCCGAACAAGCCTGCCAGCAATCGCCTTCCTCCATTGCCTCCTGCAAGACCCTGGTCATGAACGCCCGCGAAGGCAAGGCACACAGCGAAGGCTGGCGTCTGGAGCGCGAACTTTTTGTAGACCTGTTTGACACCGAAGACCAGAAAGAAGGCGTCAAGGCATTTCTGGACAAGCGCCAGGCCGAGTGGAAAAACCGCTAATCAACAAAGAGGGCAGAACATGAGTGATTTACCGGTAATTTTCAGTGAGCTGCCGCTTAATAACGGCCAGTTACTGGGGGTAGCGACCTTGAATGCGCCCAAGGCCCTGAATGCCCTGTCGCTGGAAATGATCGAACAGTTGTTGCCCAAGTTTCGCAGCTGGGCGGATGACAAACGCATTGCCGCGGTCTGGCTGGAAGGCAGTGGCGACAAGGCCTTTTGTGCCGGTGGCGATATCGTCGCCCTCTACCGTTCCATGACCGAATATTCAGGTGGTGGTGATCCGGCCAAGGTGAACGCCTACGCTGAAACCTTCTTCTCCACCGAATATCGCCTGGACTACCTGATTCATACCTATCCCAAGCCCTTGATTGTCTGGGGTAATGGCATCGTCATGGGCGGTGGCATGGGCCTGATGGCCGGGGCCGCCTACCGGGTTGTCACCGAAAGCTCCCGCCTGGCCATGCCAGAAATCACCATAGGCTTGTATCCCGACGTCGGCGGCAGCTGGTTTCTCAACCACATGCCGGGGCGAACTGGACTTTTCCTGGGTCTGACCGGTGCCAACATCAACGCCGCCGATGCGCTTTTCACCGGCCTGGCGGATCGCTTTATCAAGCATGAACAACGCAATCGTGTTTTGGGTGCGCTGGAAGAAGCGGGCTGGGAAGATCCCTGGAAAACCGTCAACCAGACCCTGCGGGAGTTTGAACAACCCTGCCTGGCTGAATTGCCGGATTCACCTGTTCAGGAACACTACCAGCAGATTCAATATCTGACCGATGCCGACTCACCGCTGGAAAGGGTCAAAAAAATCACCAGCTACCAGGGTGAAGACAAATGGCTCAACCGGGCTGTCTCCACTTTGGCTGCCGGCTCACCCACCTCCATGCTGCTGATTCAGGAACAACTGAGGCGTACCCGCCATGCTTCCCTGAAAGAGGTTTTCCAGCAGGAATTGACGGTTTCAGTCAACTGTGCCTTGAAAGGTGAGTTTGCCGAAGGCATCCGCGCACTGTTGATCGACAAGGACAAAAAACCCCGCTGGAACTACCCGACGGCAGGGGCCGTGGAACAACAGTGGATCGACAGTTTTTTTGAACCTCTGTGGGGGATTAATCCACTGAATGATCTTTAACTCTATAAGCACCTTGGTTAATTGAACTGCTTGGTTTGCAACAAGGTTTGTGAGCCAGAGAACTGAATAAAAAGGGCAGGGGGAAAGCAAATCAGGCCGTCCACAACAGGAAGTTGTGGCCGGAGCTTACAGGGAAGTATTCACGCGTCCTGATTTGTTTGCACGCTGCCGTTGAATGCTAAAACTTAATCGACTGGAGAAAAACAATGACAAAAATCGCATTTATCGGTCTCGGCAATATGGGTGGCCCCATGGCCCAAAACCTCGTCAAAGCTGGTCATGATGTCACCGGCTTTGATTTGAGTGATGCGGCGCTGAAAGAGCTTGAAGCTGCCGGGGGCAAGACCGCAGCTTCTGCAGCAGATGCCGTGGAAGGTGTTGAAGTGGTTATTTCCATGTTACCTGCCGGTCAGCATGTTGAAGGGCTCTATCTGGGCGAAGAAGGCCTGTTCAGCCAGCTGCCAGCCAACACTCTGGTGCTGGACTCTTCCACCATCGCTGCTGAAACCGCACGCAAGGTTGCCGCTGCTGCCAAGGAAAAACAGATCCGTTATATGGACACTCCGGTTTCCGGCGGTGTAGGCGGTGCCAAAGCCGGAACCCTGACCTTTATCTGCGGTGGTGACCAGGACGCCTTTGAACAGGCCAAGCCAATTCTGGAACCCATGGCCAAGGCCACTTTCCATGCCGGTGAAGCCGGTGCCGGCCAGATTGCCAAAATCTGCAACAACATGCTGCTGGCGGTACTCATGGCAGGCACGACTGAATCTCTGGCGATGGGCGTGAAGAATGGTCTGGACCCTGCCGTGCTTTCCGAAATCATGAAGCAAAGCTCGGGCGGTAACTGGACGCTGAATGTTTACAACCCCTGGCCGGGTGTTATGGAAGGCGTGCCTTCCTCCAATGATTATAACGGTGGCTTCCAGGTCGATCTGATGGCCAAAGACCTGGGCCTGGCGATGGATACTGCCATTGGCAGCAAATCCTCTGTACCCATGGGTAGCCTGGCACGCAACCTCTTTGCTTTGCATGCCCAGAAAGGCAACGGTGGCCTGGACTTCTCCAGCATCCAGAAGATGTTTGCTGAGTAAGGCTTCGATCAAGTGCTAGGCTGCTTTTGTCAGGTAATCTGCTCTTCGGCGCGTTCGGCTTTCCTGCGACATGCATGGATGCATAAGTGCAGCGAAAGCAGGGAAAGCAAAAGCTGCCCTCAAGCGCCGCGCTGCGCAGTCCCTGCTGCGCTTGACGCAGACAACCTGACCGCAGCCTGCGGTTACGTCGACACTCGAAGTCAAAAACAAAAATAAAACAGAGACGAGGTTCATATGCAACAAGCACAAGACGCACGTGAGCGTGCCCTAAAGAACCCTGAAAGCTTCTGGGCCGAACAGGCCGATCAGATTGCCTGGTACAAGAAGCCCACAGAGATTCTGAAAGAGAACAGTGATGGCACCCATCAGTGGTATGCCGATGGCGAGTTGAACTCCTGCTATTTATCCCTGGATCGCCATGTCGAAGACGGCAAGGGTGATCGAATCGCGCTGATCTATGATTCTCCCGTTACGGATACCAAAAAAACCTTCACCTACAGCCAGCTTCTGGAAGCCGTCAAACGCTTTGCCGGGGCACTCAAGGCCCAGGGTGTGGGCAAGGGTGATGGCGTCATTATCTACATGCCCATGGTGCCGGAAGCCGGTATTGCCATGCTGGCCTGTGCTCGTCTGGGTGCCATCCATTCCGTGGTCTTTGGTGGTTTTGCGCCTCATGAGCTGGCTGTGCGCATTGATGATTCCAAGCCCAAAGTCGTGCTGACTGCTTCCTGCGGTATTGAATTCACCAAGGTGATTGAATACAAACCCCTGGTGGATGCGGCTATTGAAGAAGCCTTCCACAAGCCCGAAAAAGTAATCCTTCTGCAGCGCCCTCAGGCCCAGGCCGAGATGCAGCCGGGTCGGGACCTGGACTGGTATCAGGCCCAGGAAAATGTCAAACCGGCCGAGTGTGTTCCGGTTGCGGCGACGGACCCTCTTTACATCATGTACACCTCCGGCACCACGGGCAAACCCAAAGGGGTGCTGCGGGAAAACGGCGGTCATGCCGTGGCCCTGAATTATGCCCTGCGTAATGTTTACAACATGCAGGATGGCGATGTCTGGTGGGGGATTTCCGACATCGGTTGGGTGGTCGGCCATTCCTTTATTATCTACGGCCCTCTGATGGGCGGCTGTACCAGCATTTTCTACGAAGGCAAGCCTGTGCGTACACCCGATGCCGGTGCTTTCTGGCGGGTGATCCAGGAATACGGCGTGAATGGCATCTTCTGTGCTCCAACAGCCTTTCGCGCCATTCGCAAGGAAGACCCGGAAGGCGAGCTCTTCCGTCAGTATGATGTGTCTTCACTCAAGCATATCTTTGTCGCCGGGGAGAAGCTGGATTCACCCACCTACCATTGGCTGCGTGAGCTTTCCAACAAACCGGTGTTTGACCACTGGTGGCAGACGGAAACCGGCTGGCCGGTGACTGCACCCCTGACGGGTCTGGGGGAAACAGCCATTCAGGTGGGTTCCACCAATAAGTCTGTGCCCGGCTATGATGTTCAGGTTCTGCGCCCGGATGGTTCCCAGGCCGATCCTGATGAAATGGGTTCCATTGCCATCAAGCTGCCTTTGCCACCCGGTGTCGCCCAGACCCTCTGGGGTGACCATGAGCGCTATCTGAACTCCTACCTGAGCACCTTCAAGGGCTACTACCACACCGGTGATGGTGGCTATATCGACAAGGACGGTTTTGTGTACATCATGGGCCGCACCGATGATGTCATCAATGTCTCCGGGCACCGCCTCTCAACGGGTGAAATGGAAGAGGTGGTGGCGACCCATTCGGCGGTTGCGGAATGCGCTGTGATTGGTGTCTCTGACGAACTCAAAGGCCAGTTGCCGGTGGGGCTGATCCTCCTGAAAGACGGGGCTGATATCAGCCATGAGCAGTTGGAAAAAGAGCTGGTGGCCCTGGTGCGCGAGAAAATCGGTGCTCTGGCCTGTTTCCAGAAGGCTTTGGTGGTCAAGCGCCTGCCCAAAACCCGCTCCGGCAAGATTTTGCGCGCCATTCTGCGCAAAATTGCCGAGGGTGAAGACTACGCGCCACCCTCGACCATAGATGACCTTTCCATCCTGCCGGAAATCGGTGAAGTGCTGGATGAGGCGGGGATTATCAAAAAAGGGTGATCTGACAAAAATCGCAAAAAAGTCAAAAAAACCCCTTGTCGAGCTGGTTATTATGGTTTACGTTTACGTCAAGGTCATTGAAGACTGGTTCGACAACAAAAACAACAGGGCATTAAGCCCACAGCAAGAGGATTTACTATGAGCCAGGAGTTCGTGTTAGAAGCGCGAGGTCTGACCAAGGAGTTTCGCGGCTTCACTGCTGTTGACTCGGTAGACCTGAAAATTAAAGAAGGCACCATTCACGCCCTGATCGGCCCGAATGGAGCAGGCAAGACCACGGTCTTCAACCTCCTGACCAAATACCTCACCCCGACCCGTGGTGATATCCGCTATCGTGATAAATCCATCAATGCCATGAGCTCCAACGAGATTGCCCGGCTGGGTATGGTGCGTTCCTTCCAGATTTCTGCGGTCTTCCCGCACATGACCGTACTGGAAAATGTACGTGTCGCGCTGCAGCGCCCCATGGGCAACTCCTTCCACTTCTGGAAGCATGAGAAAGTGCTGAACCAGTTGAATGATCGGGCCATGGAATTGCTGGATTCAGTGGGGCTGGCAGAGTATGCCGACATCACCACTGTGGAGCTGCCGTACGGTCGCAAACGCGCGCTGGAGCTGGCAACCACTCTGGCTCTGGAACCCACCGTCATGCTGCTGGATGAACCGACCCAGGGTATGGGGCATGAGGACGTAGACAAGGTGGTTGAGCTGATCCGCAAAGCAGCCCAGGGGCGTACTGTGCTGATGGTTGAACACAACCTGAGCGTGGTCAGCAAACTCTGCGACAAGATTACCGTTCTGGCTCGGGGTGCGGTACTGGCTGAAGGTGACTATGCCAGTGTTTCTGCAGATCCCAGGGTGCGTGAAGCCTATATGGGCAGTGATGATACTGAAGTACAGGGGGCCCACTGATGAGCAGTAACGCCAACAAGAACTATGAAGACCTGCGTATTCAGGATCTGCACGCCTTTTATGGTGAGTCCCACATTCTGCATGGTATTGATCTGCACGTGAACCGGGGCGAGCTGGTGACGCTTCTGGGTCGCAATGGTGCCGGTCGCAGCACCACACTGAAGTCGGTTATGAACATGGTCGGCAAGCGTACCGGCTCCATCATGATCAATGGTGAAGAGACCATTAACACCCCGCCGCACCACATTGCCCGTCTGGGTGTGGGCTACTGCCCGGAAGAGCGCGGTATTTTTGCCAGCCTGAATGTCGAGGAAAACCTGCTGCTGCCACCCACTGTACGCAGCGACGGCATGAGTCTGGATGAAATCTACGAGATGTTCCCCAACCTCTATGAGCGGCGCAAGAGTGTTGGCACCCGCCTCTCCGGTGGTGAGCAGCAGATGCTGGCCATGGCCCGTATTCTTCGGACCGGAGCACGCATACTGCTGCTGGACGAGATCACTGAAGGCCTGGCCCCGGTTATTGTTCAGAAGCTGGCCGAAGTTCTGGACATGCTCAAAAACAAGGGGCTGACCATTTTGCTGGTGGAGCAGAACTTCCGTTTTGCCGCACCCATTGCCGATCGTCATTACCTGATGGAACACGGTCAGATTGTGGAAGAAATCAGAAAAGACGAACTGGACAGTAAAAAAGAAATTCTGAACACCTACCTGGGCGTATAAAACGCCGGGGTGACAAGAACATGGATTTATCTTAGCTGCTGGCTATTCACGGATGAAAAACACAACAACAACAATGCGAAAAGCCTAGCAAGGCATCGGAGTAAAAATAATGAAAATGATGAAAACTGCACTAGCAACAGCAATTGTATCCACCCTGTTCATGGGAGCCACGGCTCATGCGGATGGTCACAAGATTTCCGACAACGAGCTGCGCATCGGTTATCTGGCCGACATGTCCGGCACCTATCGTGACCTGGCTGGTCCCAATGGTGAAGAAGCACTGAAAATGGCCATTGAAGACTTTGGCGGCAAGGTGAAAGGCAAGAACATCACCGTCATGAGTGCCGATGACCGTAACAGCCCTGACGTTGCTTCCAGCACCGTGCGTGAGTGGATTGAAAGCGACAAGGTCGACATGGTTCAGGGTCTGGTTGCCTCTTCTGTCTCCATCGCCTCCACCAAGGTTATGAACGGCACCGATACAATGGGTCTGGTGAACGGTTCTGCAGCTTCCAGCATCACCAACGAACACTGCACGCCCAACCACATCCACTGGACTTACGACACCTATCCTCTGGCCAATGGTACGGCTTCTGCCGTGGTCGCTGAAGGTGGCAAGACCTGGTTCATGGTCACAGCCGACTATGCCTTTGGTCACGCCCTGGAAAGCGACGTAACCCGCGTAGTGGAATCCAATGGCGGTGAAATCGTGGGTGGTGTTCGTCATCCTCTGTCTACTGATGACTTCTCTTCCTACATGCTGCAAGCGCAAGCATCCGGTGCTGACGTGGTCGGCCTGGCCAATGCTGGTGGTGATACTGTTAACTCCATCATCACTGCAGGCGAATTCGGCCTGGCCCAAGCGGGTCAAACCGTTGCTGCCCTGTTGCTCTTCCTGACCGATGTTCACGCTCTGGGTGCAGAAACAGCACAAGGCATTCAGCTGACCACCGGTTGGTACTGGGACAAAGATGCAGAAGCACGCGCTTGGGCGGATCGTTTTTATGATCGCACCGGTGCACGTCCTTCCATGGTTCATGCCGGTATCTACTCCAGCACCATGCACTACCTGAAAGGCGTAGAAGCCACCGGCAGTGACAAGGCGGCTGATGTTCGTGCCTGGATGGCGGATAACGAAATCAACGACATGTTCGCCAAAGGCGGCTATGTACGTGAAGACGGCCGCATGGTTCACGACATGTACCTGGCTGAAGTGAAAACTCCAGCTGAATCCAAGAGTGACTGGGATCTGTACAAGATCGTTCGCACCATTCCAGGTGATGAAGCTTTCCGTCCTTTGTCGCAAAGCAAGTGTTCACTGGTTAAGTAATCAACCGGTCTGAACCTTCAATACACTTGATACCTCGGTAATAAAGCGGGGCCAGACGGCCCCGCGATCCAAGCCAAAATGTTAGGGGATGGTACGCAGATGACCATGATTTTTGGAGTGCCCGCAGCCGCATTTTACGGGCAGTTGCTGCTGGGGCTAATCAACGGTGCTTTCTACGCACTTTTAAGCCTGGGGCTGGCGGTCATTTTCGGCCTGCTGAAAATAATTAACTTTGCTCATGGTGCCCAATACATGCTGGGGGCCTTTGCGGCCTACCTGCTGTTGGAAACCCTGGGGATTAACTATTGGGTGGCTTTGTTTCTGGCTCCCATTATTGTTGGCGCCCTCGGGGTTGTCATAGAGCGCTTTTTGCTGCGCCGTATTACGCATATCGATCATATTTACGGCCTGCTGCTGACTTTCGGTCTGGCTCTGGTCATTCAGGGCACCTTCACCAACTGGTTTGGTGTGTCCGGCAGCCGTTATCCGGTTCCTGAAGCTTTGCAGGGTGGTATTAACCTGGGCTTCATGTATCTCCCCATTTATCGTGCTTGGATTGTTGCTGTTGCTCTGGTGGTTTGCTTTGCAGTTTGGTTCCTGATTGAAAAAACCAAGCTGGGCGGCTACCTGCGTGCAGGTACGGAAAACTCTGCACTGATGCAGGCCTTTGGGGTCAATGTGCCTCTTTTGGTCACCCTGACTTATGGTTTTGGTGTCGGTCTGGCTGCCTTGGGCGGGGTTCTGGCAGCACCTGTTTATTCGGTTTCGCCTGATATGGGCAGTAACCTTTTGATTGTCGTCTTTGCTGTCGTGGTGATCGGCGGCATGGGGTCTATCGTTGGGGCCATCCTGACCGGCCTGATGATGGGGATCGTTGAAGGCCTGACCAAGGTTTACTACCCGGAAGCATCCAGTGTGGTGATTTTCCTGGTGATGATTATCGTTCTGCTTGTGCGTCCTTCAGGACTCTTTGGAAAGGGGACTTAAACAATGGCCACGACTGAAACCAAAATGACGGCTGCACAAGCCAGCAAACAGGCTGAAAACCGCCGCCGCTATATTCTTTATGCAGTGCTTCTGGCGGTAGCCCTGGTTGCTCCCTTTTTAGCCTATCCTGTCTTCCTGATGAAGATCCTGTGCTTTGCACTCTTTGCCTGTGCGTTTAACCTGCTGCTGGGTTATGCGGGTCTGCTGTCCTTCGGGCATGCAGCCTTCCTGGCCACCGGCGGTTATATGACCGGCTTTCTCTTGTCCACCTATTCCATCACTCCGGAAGTGGGCATTATCACCGGCACCCTGGCGGCCACGGTACTGGGTACCTTCTTTGGTATCCTCTCGATTCGTCGTCAGGGCATCTACTTTGCCATGATTACCCTGGCGCTCGCGCAGATGGTCTTCTTCATGTACCTGCAGGCGGATTTCACCGGGGGTGAAGATGGTCTGCAAGGCGTGCCACGCGGTCACCTGTTCGGCATTTTTGATCTGTCCAACAACCTGACCATGTACTACTTTGTGCTGGCTGTGTTCCTGTTCGGCTTCCTGCTGATCCAGAGAACCGTGCATTCACCCTTCGGGCAGGTACTGAAAGCCATTCGCGAGAATGAGCCCCGTGCCATCTCCCTGGGTTACAACACGGATGTCTACAAGCTGGTGGCTTTTGTGCTCTCCGCAGCACTGGCAGGGCTGGCCGGTTCCACCAAAACTGTAGTCTTCCAGCTGGCCTCCCTGGGTGATGCCCACTGGCACATGTCCGGTGAAATTATCCTGATGACTCTGGTCGGTGGTGTAGGGACTCTTTTCGGGCCGGTACTGGGGGCGACCTTTGTACTGACTCTGGAACACCAGCTGTCGCAAAGCTTTCTCGGCGACTGGGTGGACGTCATCCTCGGGGTCATCTTCGTGGTGGTGGTACTCACCTTCCGTGCCGGTATTGTTGGCGAAATCCAGAAATTCATGAAAAAGAACTTCAAATAAATTTCCAGTATCTCCTTTGCTCAGTGGGTCACGTCTCTGTGCCCTTGCTTGACCTGCCGGGAAACCGGCGGGTCTTTTTTGTATCGGTGGAGCAGAGTTTTATTGACCTGCGGCCAACGAAGAGCCTAGAGTTTATGGGTCGATACGTTAAGAGATACGTCCAATGCCACACTACCCCCGCAGCTTGTTGAGTTACCTGCTCCTTTTGACCTGGATGATCAGCGCACCTGCCTTGGCTGAGAGCACCACCGATGCAACAGCAGACAGTCGCTGTGAAAGCTTTGCTCAGCTCGAAAAGGTTGACGGGCCAGTCAGGGTCAGTGAGGCGGGGACTCCTTTTCCGCAGCGAATCACCGACTTACCTCATTCACTCTGCCCCGGTGACAAGGTGCAAACCGTGGCCAAGGCCCGGGCGCACATCAGCCATCCGGGCGGGCAGGTGGTGCTTTCCGAAAACAGCCTTCTGGTCGTCAACTCCATTGAAGAAGTGGAACTGGAAGAGGGGGCGGCTCTGTTTGAGATAGCCAAACGCGAAGAAGGTCGCTTTACCGCCCGTACACCCCTGGTGGTGATCGGTGTTAAAGGAACCCGTTTCCTGGTCTCCAGAAATGAAGAGCGTAACGACGTCGCCCTTTTTGATGGTGAGGTGAATGTTGAGCGCCGGGATGGTAAAGAAATGGCCTATTACCAGGCCAAATCCATAGAGGACATGACGTTTGCCGAATTCCAGGCTCATCAGCGGCGTGAATTCCAGGAGTTCCGGGATAGTTTCAACCAGGAGTTCCAGGATTACAAAAAACAGGTGATGGCTGAATTTTCCACCTTCTGCCGGGATGTGGACATGAAACCGGGTCGTCAGTTGACCCTGGGCAGTGTTGATGGCAAGCCCGAAGCAGTGGGTGCCCCAGTCGACAAGGGCTTTGCAGCCCTGAAGGATGATCTGGACTCCTGGCTGCAGTGATGCATTCCTGCCTTCAGCTGCTTCGTAGTCAGTGGCCGCTCTGGCTGTTCCTGTCGGGCTTTCTGCTGGCGCTTTTCCTGCTCAGCCTGCGCCCTCCGGTGATGGTGCAGGCTTTATCCAGTGCCCTGAGTGATGACTTCTACACCTGGAATAACCGCAGCTACCCGGACAAGCTGGTGTTTGTGGATGTCGAAAACACCAGTGTTCAGGCTTACGGGCGCTGGCCCTGGCCGCGCAGCCTGATTGCGGAAGGTCTGGCAAAAATGCACCAGGCTGAAGTCATCGGCGTGGACATTGCTTTTGCCGAGCCGACCCGCCCTGAAGAAGACCAGCAACTGGCCGAGGTCATCAGTGCTTTGCCCGCCATCGGGGGCAGTTTTCTCAATGGCCCCCAGGCGCGTCTGCTGAATGATGCTGCCTACGGACGCGTGCTGGATTCCTCCCTGATGCAGGTCAGCGAAGCCCGGCTGATTGAAAGCCAGGAACTGGAACTGCCTGTTTCCCCTATTCTGGAAGCCTACCCGGTCTTGTCTGCCCTGAATATCGAGCCGGATGCCGACCAGCGTTTTCGGCATTACCCCCTGGCCTTCTGGGTTCAGGACGCGGCCTATCCCAACCTGGGTGTGCAGATGTGGCGTATGGGCCGCATGCAGGATCTTGCCATTGCAGGCGAAACAACCACCCTGGGCGACCGTACCCTGCCGGTGGATGAATTCAACCGCATCAAGCTGAACTTTTACCCTGAAGGCGACTACCAACGCCTGACCTTTGCCGAACTCATGGCTGAAGACTGGCAGCCTGAAAGCCTGGCCGGAAAATGGGTGATACTGGGCATCAGTGAAGCGGGCATTACCGACCTGCGCTCCACACCCATTGGTCAACTGCCCGGCCCACTGGTGCACATGACCTTGGTCGCCAACCTGCTCGACGACACCCTGCTGGCCGAAGTGGAAGGGCTTTCCCTGCTGGGTCTGCTTTTGCTGTGCCAGTTGCTTCTGCTGGCCTTCCTGCAACTGCATTCCACGGCCTTGCGGTTTGCGGGCTACGCTCTGTTGCTACTGGGTATTTATGGGGCGGGGGTATTGCTTTATCTGCACGCGGATATCTGGCTGGAAATTTTCTACCCGCTGCTGCTGACGGTGGCTTCGATGATCGGTGGTGAGTTGTGGCTGTTCATGAGGAACAAGGCCAGAGCGGATCAACTGCGCTCGGCTTTTGGCAGTTACGTGGCCCCGGCCCTGGTGGAGAAAATTGTCGAACAGGGCAGTGAGCTGGAACTGGGCGGCAAACGCCAACAAGTGACCCTGCTGTTTTCCGACCTGCGCAACTTCACACCCACAACAGAAGCCCTGGAAACCGAAGAACTGGTTCGCCATCTCAACCGCTATTTTGATGCCATGATCAATGCCCTTCAGGCGTACCAGGGCACCCTCGATAAACTGATGGGGGATGCGGTGATGGGGCTGTTCAATGCCCCCCTGAAAGATGCAGACCATGCCTACCACGCCTGCCTGGCTGCCGCAGCCATGCAACACGCCCTGGTGGAATTCAACACCGATTTTCCCGAAGGGGATGTGCGCCGTCTGGCCATGGGCATCGGGGTCAACACCGGGGAAGGGGTGGTGGGCAACATTGGTGGCCAGAAACGCTTCAATTACACCGCCATCGGGGATGTCGTCAATGTTGCGGCCCGCCTGGAAAGTGCCACCAAGGAAGAAAACAGCAAATGGAAAGCCGCCGTGGCCTCAGGGGAAAACAAGCCCTGCGCCAGTGTTGATATTCTGATTGGTGAAGCCACCTACGAAGCCGTCAAGGATCGTCTGCCTTGCCACTTTGTCGGCACCCTGTCCTTGAAGGGCAAGTCCGAAGGTCTGCCCGCCTGGGCGCTGGACTGGCAGTCTCTGAATCAGCAGGACTTGCGTTAAACGTCCAGCCCATATATTCTTTTAGGTAATTTACAGAAAGCGTTTTATTACCTTTTAAAGCATCTTGGAGACCTAGGATGAAGCTACAGCAGCTCAGATACATCTGGGAAGTGGCCCACCATGACCTCAACGTTTCAGCCACCGCGCTTAGCCTGTTCACCTCCCAGCCGGGCATCAGCAAACAAATTCGTCTGCTGGAAGACGAACTGGGCGTGGAAATCTTTGCCCGCAGCGGCAAACACCTGACCCGAGTCACCCCAGCCGGAAAAATGGTCATCGACCTGGCCGGAGAAATGCTGCGCACTGCGGACAACATCAAAAGAGTCGCCCAGGAATTCAGCAATGAAAAACGCGGCAGCCTGATCCTGGCCACCACCCACACCCAGGCCCGCTTCATTCTGCCCGAAGTCATCAGCCAGTTCATGGAAAAATACCCGGATGTGACCCTCAGCCTTAAACAGGGCACCCCCCCGCAAATTGCCCAGATGGTCTCCGACGGGGAAGCCGACCTGGCCATCGCCACCGAATCCATTGCCAGCTACAACGACCTGGTGACCTTGCCCTGCTACCAGTGGAACCGCTGCATCCTGGTGCCCAAGGATCACCCCCTGGCCCAGGAAAAAAACCTGACCCTGGAAAAACTGGCGGAATACCCGTTGGTGACCTACATCAGCGGTTTCACCGGCCGTGCCAAGGTGGACGAAGCCTTTGCCAAAGCTGAACTGGAACCCAAAATTGTCTTCACCGCCGCCGACTCGGACGTCATCAAAACCTACGTGCGCCTGGGCGTGGGTATCGGCATCGTCGCCCACATGGCCGCTGATGAAAACGAACAAGACCTGGCCGTACTGGACGCCAGCCACCTCTTCGAACCCAGCATCACCCGCCTGGGCATCCGTCGCGGCACCTTCATGCGCGGTTACTTCTACGACTTCATCGAAAAACTCGCCGCCCACCTGGACAGAGACACCCTCGACCAGGCACTGGCTGCCGGAAGCCGCCATGAAATCGACCAGATGTTTGCCGGACTGGAACTGCCGAAACGGTAGAAAAACCTTTATACTGACCCAGTTAAGTTTAAACCCTCGAATTCAACATTAAGAGCTAAAGGATCATTATGGAACTGGCCTGCCTGGATCTGGAAGGGGTACTCATCCCCGAAATCTGGATCGCCTTCGCTGAAAAAACCGGTATTGAATCACTTAAAGCCACCACCCGCGACGTACCCGACTACGACGTCCTCATGCGTCAACGTCTGCGTATACTGGATGAAAACGGCCTGAAACTGCCCGACATCCAGGCGGTGATTGCCGAACTCGAACCTCTGCCCGGTGCCATCGAATTCACCAACTGGCTGCGCGAACGCTTCCAACTGGTCATCCTCTCCGATACCTTCTACGAATTCGCCATGCCCCTGATGAAACAACTGGGCCACCCAACCCTTTTGTGCCACAAACTGGAAGTCGACCAGGACGGACGCGTCAGTGATTACAAACTTCGCCAACGCGACCCCAAGCGCCAAAGCGTACGCGCCCTGCAACTACTCAACTACCGCGTAATCGCAGCGGGTGACTCCTACAACGACACCACCATGCTCGCCCAGGCCGAACAAGGCATCCTCTTCCATGCACCACAAAACGTCATCGAAGAATTCCCCCAATACCCGGCCGTACACACCTACGAAGACTTGAAAAAAGCCTTCATCAACGCCAGTGAAAGAGATATCACTCTCTAATACGAGGTAACTATGTCCACGACCCTAAAAGGCAAACGCATCTGGATCACCGGTGCCAGCTCCGGCATCGGCGAAGCCACCGCCCGCAAACTCGCCAGCGAAGGTGCCAGCCTGGTGCTTTCCGCCCGCCGCAAAGACCGCCTGGAAAAACTTGCTGAAGAACTGCAAGGGCAGGGCACAGAAGTCACCCTGGAACCCGTGGACGTTTCCAAACGCCAGGACATGGAAGCCCTGGGTGAGCGCCTCAAACAACTGGGCGGCATCGACATCCTTATCAACAACGCCGGCACCATGCCACTCAGCCCCATTGTCAATGGCCGCGTTGATGAATGGGAACAGATGATCGACGTCAACATCAAAGGCGTCCTCTACGCCATTAACGCCGTCTACCCCGGCATGGCTGAACGCAAAAGCGGCCACATCATCAACATCAGCTCCGTCGCTGCCCGCGTGACCTTCCCCAGTGCTGGCGTCTACTCCGGCACCAAATTTGCCGTACGTGCCATCTCCGACACCCTGCGCAAGGAAGCCATTCGCTTCAACGTACGCGTCACCGACATCCAGCCCGGCTCGGTCGATACTGAGCTGCCTGACTCCATCCAGCATGAAAAAATCCACAATGCTGTGAAAACCAACATGTATGGTGAAGACATGGCCATCCTCAAATCCGAAGACATCGCCAACGCCATCCACTACGCCCTCAGCCAACCGCAGCACGTCGACATCAGCGAACTCCTGATTCGACCCACCATCCAGGAGGGCTAATGCTGATTTACATTCACGGTTTTGCTTCCAGCGCTCATGGCAGCAAAGCCCAACAAATGCGTGACTGGTGCAAAAAAGAAGGCATTCACTTTATTGCACCCACGCTACCCTACATACCTGAACTGGCCATCGACACCCTGCATGACCTGGTCGTCAGCTACCAGGAACTGGGTGAGCCTGTTGCCGTCATCGGTTCCTCCCTGGGTGGTTTCTACGCCACCTGGCTGGGACACCACTTCAACCTGCCTTACGTGCTTATCAACCCTGCAGCTGAAGCCTGGGTCAGCCTGGAAAAAGCCGAAGGCCTGGTGGAAAACTACCACGACGGTGCACGTTTTGAATGGACTCACCAGCACACCCGAAGCCTGGAAACCTACCGGATCGACAACACCGAAACCAGCAAGTGCTTACTCCTGCTGCAAACCGGTGACGAAGTACTGGACTACAAAAAAGCCCTCAAAGCCTACACCCACGCCGAAACCATCCTGGAAGAAGGCGGAGACCATGGCTTCCAGGGGTTTGAAAACCACCTGAAAACCATCACTGACTTTTGTCTTA
>Ga0306901_1000218_pt1 | contig 28194 bp, 24 predicted proteins | sample AntRauMFilla3767_FD_190431 | JGI IMG/M metagenome (GOLD analysis project Ga0306901, IMG submission 190431) | Saline lake microbial communities from Rauer Islands, Antarctica - Metagenome Filla 3 #767 (v2) (version 2) | ecosystem: Environmental > Aquatic > Non-marine Saline and Alkaline > Saline ... | reverse complement strand
AACTAACCGGTATTCCATACAAAATGGCGGTGGAAGAAGGGGAACTCCCTTCGTTTTTCAAGCTCATGATTAAAGTAAAAGATAAGATTGTCGCTGATGGTCTTGACGACAGCTCGTTTGATGTGACCGATACGGGTGAATATCTGACTGCGGCAGAAATGAATGAGTATGTGAATAACCCCGACGCGTTGATTGTCGACATGCGCAATAACTATGAGTCTGAAGTAGGACACTTTGAGAATGCTCTGACACCTAACGTAGTAACCTTCCGTGATGAGTTAAAGAAGACTCCAGAACTCCTGCGGGTGCACAAAAACAAAAAGATTGCACTGTACTGTACTGGTGGTATTCGTTGCGAGAAAGCCAGCGCGTGGCTCAAGCACAAAGGTTTTTCTGACGTGCGACACCTCCAGGGTGGAATTATTGATTATGCGCACCAGGTCAAAGAACAAGGTCTGGAGAATAAATTTCAAGGGAAGAACTTTGTATTTGACGAGCGTCTAGGTGAGCGAATCGGGGAAGATATCATCTCTACCTGTCATTTGTGCAAGACGGAAAAAAGTGATACTCACTATCATTGCAAGAATCAGATTTGCCACACCTTATTTATTGGCTGCGAGCGGTGTGTAGAAAAGAAAAACGGCTATTGCTCATTTGTCTGTCGCCAAGTAGATAAGTTACCAGCAAAAACAAAGAAAACTGTAGCGCGACACTACAATCTGCGGATCAGAAAACGAAAGCCATTCCAAAAGACCAGAGTGTAAACAAAAAAGAACCGCTGGGTATATTCAGCGGTTCTTTTTTGTTCTGTGCGCGGGATAGGACTTGAACGCTACACGTTCAGTACCCTCATTGGACAGCTTCTTCCTTCGGTCGAACCGTATCTCAATCAGGCTTCAAGTCCACCCCTCGCAGGCTGCACACAAAGTAGAACACTACCAGACAAGCTGATAGTGTGTTTCATTGTGCGCGGGAGAGGACTTGAACCTCCACGGATTGCTCCACTAGTGCCTAAAACTAGCGCGTCTACCAATTTCGCCACCCGCGCATGGGTGATGTGTGCCCGAGAGTATAGCAAACTATTGCTGGAAGTACCAGAGGAATATCGCGGATGCTGTTTGAAACAAAACAAAATCCCCAAATGGGGACTTTACTCTGTGCGCCCTCAAGGGCTCGAACCTTGGACCGTCTCCTTAAGAGGGAGCTGCTCTACCAACTGAGCTAAGGGCGCATGTGTTGTGCGAAAGAGTGTACAAGAATTATGTGGAATGCGCAACTCATGATGTGGCTGCAAAGCGGCTAAAACGTGGTCATCCAAATCGCTTCACCTTCCACTGACAGTGCGCTGCCGCCTGCTCCAATGGAGTCACGCCCGTCACCAACGAAGTCACCAGTTGACAAATCACCGTCGTCTAGAGTTTCATCCAGCTTAATTAACTGCTCCAGCGGAATTCTCCCCTGGTTATTCGCAAAGTTGGTGAAAGGCTCATCATCATCCATATAAATCAACACCTGTATAGTGCCGTTTTGGTTGGCATCATAGGTAATCATGCCGTACCCACCGCCCCAGGGGTGAACGAGGTCCCACATAGGTTCATAGGGTCCTCTCCAGCCATCGACTCCAAAGGAGTTTATAAATGGATCGTTGCTTGGTCCACACGAAGCGTAACAGTCAGGAGGATAGGTGTTCGTGTGATTAAGAAAAATTGCACTTCTGGTTTTAATCCCCCTCAGGTCATTGATTGCACTGGTCACTTTGGCACCCTCTCTTGCGTCATTTAGTGAGGCTAGGGTAACGCTCGCCAACACTCCAATTATAGTAATAACCACAAGTAGTTCAATCAGCGTAAATCCAGTATTGTGTGTACGCATATTAACTTCTTTTTACGTCTGTGGCGGGCACGTTACGAGGAGGTAGATCGTCAGTATCAGTGTCGGCATAGAAAAATCGCTGAGTAAAAATGATGATACAGACACAGGCAATTAAAATCACCAGTGAAATTATCGTTGCAGATTTATTGTTTTTTGCGATACCCAAACGCACGAGTAGAGCCTCTCGGGTGTGTTTAGTCCGCGCGGATTTTTTTGACTCATTTTCAAATGACACTTGTGGTCGCATAGAGTTATATTACCATTAAGTGGCTATGGCTATGGCTATGGCTATGGCTATGTGTGCAAAGTTACTGTCGTGTGCATTGTGTATGTGAGAGAGTTTGTGCCCAGGGCGGGACTTGAACCCGCACGCCATAGAAATAGCAAGGGATTTTAAGTCCCTCGTGTCTACCGATTCCACCACCTGGGCAGGTAGGGTACTTGGTCAGCCAAGTGAGTCCTGGGCGGGAGTCGAACCCGCGCATGTCGGTTTTGCAAACCGAAGCGTTAACCACTTCGCCACCAGGACAAGAAAATCAATGACTTTCGTAGCAGCTACTGTAGCATTATTTTGAGCCTCAGACAAAGCATTTTTCCTGTATGTAGGAGTGTCCATATGTCAGAGAGTGACATGAAAAGAAACCACCGTGGATTCTATATGAATCTACGGTGGTTAGTTTTGTTTTTGGTCTTCGATTTCTTTGACCAGCTTATCCATATGCTGGCGGTGCTTTTCTCCCGCGTCCTGCATAAACTCTAAGTGGGGGATGTGCTTGATGCGCGCATTCTTCTTGAGATAATTACGCATTTCGCTGGCATTCCGCTTGAGAAACACTAATGCGTCACCAATTCGCTCATCCGGAATAGTCGTGACAAAGACGATGGCCTTTTTAAAGTCTTGGGCTAGGTCGATACTGGTGACAGTAATCATCGGGTCGCTATTCGCTTCCTGACGGATAAATTTTGCAGTCAGCTCGTGTAGTAGAGCGGTCATGCGAATGTGACGGTCTTTAATCATAATCTATGAAATGATGGTGTCGTAGGGTTTGAGGTAGTCACCAGCAGCGAGTTCTGCTCTGGTTTCAATTTGCATACCAAATTCTCCCTCGTCTACTTGCTGGACGTCAGACTTTTGCTGCTGCAGGTTCTTAATCGTACCTTTGCCGATTTCAATATCTCGACGCAAAATCTGTACTCGTTGATTCAGCTTAATTACTCCTTCATCGACTCGACCGCCAAGTACGTGAACATTCTTTTGCATACTAAAATGCTTGAGGATTTTCACTAACCCCGTTTCCACTTTCTCTTCCTTCTTTGGGGTACGGTTTTTGAGCGCGGTATTGAGCCACTCTGAAAGTTCGTAGATGATATCAAATGTGTCGATTTCTACGTTGAGTCGTTCAGCGACGTCTTTGGCCTGTCGCTCCACTTTAACGTTGAATCCAACAATAATTGCATCAGGTGTCGCGGCCACGTTCTGGACATCACTAGCAGAGATGTCTCCCACGCCAGTATCGATGACTTTGACCGTGATACGGTCTGATTCAAACTTGTCGAGTTCGTGTTCAATCGCGTCGATGGTACCCAGTACATCAGCTTTGATAAGAATTGGTACGAGTGGTAGACGAGATTTCGTGTTGATTGATTGATCAACCGGCTTCGCGTTTTCGGTAGCGGTGACAGCTATTTCGGCTTCTTTCTTACTGGAAACAGTGGTGAATTGCGCGCCTACTTCAGGAATGCTGGTGAAGCCAACGATCCGTACAGGGGTAGAGAGACCAGCTTCTTTGACCGGCTCTCCTAAGAAATTCTCCATAATACGCACTGGTGAGTAACTCGTGCCAGAAACCACAAAGTCACCACTCTTGAGGGTACCGTTGGTGACCAGGAGAGTTGCTGTATTGCCACGCTGCGCATCCATCTTGCCTTCGATGATCTGCCCGACAGTCGGAGCGTTGGTGTCTCCGGTCAGTTCGGCTAAGTCAGCTGCGAGTACTACTAAGTCCAGGAGCTCATCAATCCCCGTGCCTTCCTTGGCTGAAATACCAGTCCATGGGATATCACCTCCCATGCCTTCAATGTAGATTTCATTTTCTACGAGTGTGTTTTTGGTTTTTTGAATATCAGCACCAGTTTTATCAATCTTGTTGATGGCTACGACGTAGGGAATATTGGCTGCTTTGATGGACTCGAGGGCTTCGAGGGTTTGTGGCTTCACGCCATCTTCTGCAGACACGACCAAGATAGCGACATCAGCGACATCAGCTCCACGCAGACGCATTTTCTGGAAGGCAGAGTGACCCGGTGTATCGAGGAATGTGATAGTAGCGTTGGCATCCTCTTTGGTGGTGTGGGGAACGACGTACGCGGAGAGGTGCTGGGTAATTCCGCCAGCTTCAGCGTCCACCACACTACTCTTACGAATCGTGTCCAAGAGCGTTGATTTTCCGTGGTCAATATGACCCATCACCACCACTACGGGTGGTCGCTTGATTACATTGGGAGCTGATTGTTTTGATTTTTTGGCCATAAGAAGGGGTGTACAACGTTAGAAAAACGCTATGGTCATAGCGTGCTAATAAATAGATGTGTGCGATTATAGCACAGTTTTTCGCTTTGAGCCAGTAAAAACAAGGCATTTTTGACTGTTTAGACCGAAATAAACGTGATCTATTTACTCTAGCTTCATTTTGTGTCATGATTTGTATTATGGATGATTCAACTCGTATATATTTAGATTATGCAGCGGCTACTCCGCTGTCTCCAGCAGCGCTCGCAGCCATGTTGCCGTATCTGGAGGGTAATTTTGGGAATCCAAGTGCTATTCACCAAGAAGGTGTGGCGGCTCGGCGGGCAGTTGAGTCTGCTCGGGAATCGATTGCTCGCACCGCCCAAGTCCGCCCGGAATACGTCACGTTTACAGGCGGCGGTACAGAGGGGAACAATCTATCCATTTTTGGTGTCATCGAAGCGTTGCGAGCAGCCGGCACAGCGTATGCAGAAATGGAAGTAATCACGACCAAGATCGAGCATCCTTCAGTGGGCGTGGCGATGCAGCGTCTGCAGCAGCTTGGCGTGCAGGTGCAGTACGTGGATGTGGATGAGACTGGGAAAATTGTGGTTGCTCATTTGCGAGAACTGCTGAGTGCAAATACCGTACTTTTGTCGGTCGCGTATGCCAATAGCGAAATCGGCACCATTCAACCCCTTCATGCGCTGAAAAAAGCGCTCAGTGAGACAGAAAAAACACACGGTACGCAGATATTTTTTCACGTTGATGCTGCGCAAGCTCCGTTATGGATTTCTTGTTTATCTTCGACGGTCGGCGCGGACTTGCTCGTGTTGGACTTTGCCAAGTGCAATGGTCCAAAAGGGACTGGTGCAGTACTGCGGAGTCGACGTGTACCACTGGCAGCTACAGTGTACGGCGGTGGACAGGAAAATAATCTGCGTCCAGGCACAGAAAATGTACCGGGTATTGTAGGAGCAGCGGTGGCGTTTGAGTTGGCACAACAAGACTGGAAGGAGCGGGCCCTGCAGGTGGCAGCAGTACGAGACGCTGGAATAGAGATATTACAACAAACGATTCCTGGAATGGTAGTGAACGGGGCTTTCAAAACGGAGCGGTTGGCCAATAATATAAATATTTCTATTGCCCGCCTCGATACCGAATTTGCCGCAGTAGTCCTGGATAGTAGCGGTTTTGCGGTCAGTACTAAGTCGGCGTGTGCCGGCGCCGGCGGGGGAGAAAGTGCGGTAGTCAAAGAAACCACTGGTGATGCGCGGCGCGCAGCGTCGACACTCCGGTTCTCACTCTCACCAGAAACGACCCAGGCAGATTTGCAACAACTAGCCACGGTCCTGCATGATCATGTCCAGCAGATGAGCCCATTTCATATTTCATCAGAACAGTAGGACGTTGCGCCGTACTGAAGCAGGTCTGAGCACCGGAATTTTCTGCTACAGCGTGCCATTCCTGGCCTAACTGGGCTATTCATTGACTCAGACCCTCTTTTGTTGCAATATACGAATATGCGGTACGTACTACTGTATATCGGCTGAATAATCACCCTACTGCACAAGAATTTCGACTGAACGAAGCCGGTGCCGTATAATAAACTGTATATATGCCGAATTTTCACAATTTCACAACCAAAGCGAAGGAGGCTATCCGAAAAGCCCATGAATTAGCGATAGAACGGGGTCAAAACCACGTCAGCCCAGTCCACTTACTCACCGCCCTTTCGATGCAAGATGAGAGCGCAGTGATTGCGATTCTCGACAGATTAGATATCGATATTATTGCGTTTACTGACTTGCTACTTGAGGCTCTGGAGATGCCAGAAACCAACACGACTATCTCGCAGAGTTATCAGCTATACCTCACACCAGAGCTCGCCAAAGCGCTGGAGTTTTCTGGGCAGTTTGCCGAACAACTCGGAGATTCGTACGTTGGAGTCGAACACTTGTTCGTCTCAGCCCTGGAACATCCAGGACCAGCGATTGAAATCATGCAACGAAGCAGTATCGAGAAGACTCGTGTGGCTGAAGTGATTACCGAGCTGCGAGAAAGCAATGTGACTGACGCCCAGTCACCAAAGAAATATCGCACACTTTCAAAATACACCCGTAATCTCACCCAGCTCGCACAAGAAAACAAAATCGATCCGGTCATTGGGCGGGATGTGGAGATTCAACGGGTAGTTCAAATACTCTCACGACGAACCAAGAACAACCCCGTACTGATTGGAGAAGCGGGAGTAGGAAAGACTGCGATTGCCGAAGGGTTGGCACAGCAGATTGTCTTAGGGCAAGTTCCTGAATCAGTCAAAGAAAAAGAAATCCTCTCACTAGACCTGGGACTCTTAGTGGCCGGTACAAAGTTCCGGGGAGAATTTGAAGAACGGCTCAAATCGGTTATGAAAGAAGTCGAGCAAGCCGCCGGACGAGTTATTCTCTTTATTGACGAGCTTCATACTATTGTAGGAGCCGGACAAGCTGATGGTTCAATGGACGCTTCAAATATGCTCAAGCCAGCCTTGGCGCGAGGCGAAATCCGGGTCATTGGTGCTACTACGCTGAAGGAATACCAAAAACATATTGAAAAAGACCCAGCTCTAACACGGCGATTCCAGCCAGTATATGTAAATGAGCCAAGTCAGGAAGACGCGGTTGCGATTCTGCGTGGGTTGGCAGAGAAATACGAGCTGTATCACGGCGTGCGCATCACTGATGAAGCAGTCTTGTCGGCCGTAAATCTCTCCTCTCGTTACATCACCGACAGATTCTTGCCTGACAAAGCCGTCGACCTGATTGATGAAGCCGCTTCAGCGTTGCGTATCTCACTGGAAAACAAACCAGAAGAATTGGTCGAAACCGACCGATTGATTCGCCGGCTGGAGATTGAGCGCGAGGCACTCCGGAAAGAAGTGGAAATCACCAGTAATAAGAAGAAATCCAAAGACCGTATCACCGAGATTGAAAAAGAAATTGGTGAGTTCCGTGAGCAAACGTCCAATATCGAAACCAAGTGGCAGAACGAAAAGACTGCCTTGGGTGAAATGAGTGCTCTGAAGAAGGAGCTTGAAGAGCTACGTCAAGAAGCCGAGACAGCTGAGTCCATGGCTGATTTGACGCGCGCCGCCGAGATTCGATACGACATGATTCCGTCAGTGGAAAAACAGTTGGATGCAAAAATGAAACGCCTCAAGAAACTGCAGCGTACGCGCAGACTGCTCAAAGAAGAAGTTACCGAAGAGGATATCGCTGGAGTAGTTGCTCGCTGGACCGGTATTCCAGTATCACGAATGCTGGAAGCAGAAGTGAAAAAACTCGCTCGCATGGAGGAGGTGCTCAAAGAAGACGTGGTTGGACAAGAGCACGCGGTGAAGCTCGTGGCTGATGCAATCAAACGTTCACGCGCTGGTATTTCTGACCCCAATCGACCAATTGGTTCATTTCTCTTCTTGGGTCCAACTGGAGTTGGAAAGACAGAGTTGTCAAAAGCCCTTTCACGCTTTATGTTCGATGACCCCGAAGCGCTCTTGCGGATTGACATGTCTGAGTTTATGGAAAAGCATTCTGTCTCCAAGATTATCGGCGCGCCGCCAGGATATGTCGGGCACGAAGAAAGTGGTTCGATTACCGAACGAGTACGTCGTCGACCGTATTCTGTGATTTTGCTCGATGAGATTGAAAAAGCTCATCCTGATGTGTTCAATATTCTCCTACAGGTCCTCGATTCCGGTCACTTGACCGACGCGAAAGGTCGGAAGGTGAACTTCAAGAACACGGTCATTATCATGACTTCAAACATCGGGGCTGAACATATCGACCGTATGTCCAACTTTGGATTTGCCTTTGATAAGGGAGAGGCCGCACAGTATGTGCAGGCAAAAGACAAGGTGATTGATAGCCTCAAGAGTTACTTCCGCCCCGAATTCCTCAACCGACTTGATGAAATTATCACCTTTGACCTACTTACTCCAGAAGTGATTAGCAGTATTGTAGACATTCAGGTGGATGATGTGGTGCAACGTCTAGAAAAGAAAGAGATTGCGCTAACGCTGACCAAGGAAGTACGAGAGTATCTTGCTAAAGAAGGGTACGACCCAAAGTTTGGCGCCCGCCCGTTGCGACGTCTTATCCAAAGTAAAATCCTCACTCCAGTGGCCAACAACATGGTGGGAGAGGGAATGCTACAAGGTGGTATGGTTAAGGTGAGTATGAAAAACGGCGAGCTTCACTTTGATATAAAAAAGAAAGTGAGAACGAATCTAAAGAAAAAACCAAAGCCGAAAGCAAAGAAAGTAGTTGCCAAGAAACGAACGCCGGTGACGGCCTAACTAAACAAAAAGACCGCGCTCAAAAGCGCGTTTTTTTAATGCTCAAAGGTAAGCAGTTGCCATTAGTTACCAATATAAAAAATGCCACCCTGGTCAGGAAAGCTTATGTTATAATCGTACTATGAGGCGTAATCGAATTGTCATTCTAGTAGCGCTTGTGCTGATTGGAGTAGCCGTTTCAGTTTTTCTAAACGATTCCCTCAGGTCTCAAGTTGTGGCTTTTGTGAATCCCTATGCAGATGATAGGGTTTCTGATTCAGCAACCCGGTCGGTGGTGGATGAAGCTTTCCGACGCGTGCCATTGCCACCTATTCCAGATAAAAAAGGAATGGATACTGCTGCAGAAGAATTCGGACCCCGTACTCAGCAGGCCGGATCTTCTGCCGGTGAGGATAAGCGAAGTCTTCCAGGAATCTCCCCTGTAGAAGTCGTAGCAGACTCATTGTCAGAGTGTTCTGAACAATATGAAGATACGCAGAGTTGTTTGACTGATTATTTAACTCATACGGTTCAAACTAGAGGTATTGAGACTGCCTTCACCGAACTCAAAACCTCATTTAATAATGGTGATCAATGGGTTATTCCGCTCTGTCATCAACTCACTCATGTTATCGGACGAGCTGCCACAACACTTTTCCAACAGTAGCCGAGTCGTATAATTATGGGGACACATTCTGCTGGTCGGGATACTACCACGGAATCATGGAGGCTATTATTGTTGAAATGGGAATTGAAAGTGTGCCTAAAGAATTAAATAGTATTTGTTCGAACTTGCCGGGGAGAGATACCCGTTCGTTCAATTACTATAATTGCGTGCATGGTCTTGGGCACGGTTTGATGTATGTGGAAGGTCATAATTTGTTTAAAGCGCTCGAGCTTTGCGACAAGCTTACTGACGATTGGGATAGTGAGTCGTGCTACGGAGGAGTGTATATGGAAAATGTGATTGCTAATGGGAAAGATCATATTTCAAAATACCTGAAAGAAGACGATTTACTCTACCCTTGCAATGTTGTGGATGAGAAGTACAAACAACAGTGTTATCTAATGCAGTCATCGTACGCGCTCGAGACGCTTGACTACGATTTTGCGAAAGTTTTTGATGTATGCGCGTCGGCAGACAGTCAGTATATTAATACTTGCTATACTAGTATTGGGCGGGATGCCTCTGGTAATTCCGGGAGTGACCCAGAAAAAACAAAAGCAACCTGCCTACTAGGCCCAGACGAAATCGCTCAAAGTTACTGTGTTGATGGTGCGGTAAGAGATTTTGTGTCCTACTACCATTCAGACATACAAGCCCGCACATTTTGCGAAATTTTACCCGAGAATCTAAGTAATGAATGTAATACTACCTTACTAGATTACTACGAGTCTTTTACCGAGTAGATTATTTGCACACACAAAGGAAGCTCGTTCACGATACAGATGACCTATTTTAGAAGAACTGCCCCGTTCCTTTTAGCTGCCTTAAAAGCTCTGTGTATCTATACGAAAGCTACCCCTCCCCTCAGAGCTCAGATAAAAAAACTCTATGGTGTTTTACTGTGTGTCGGATAAGTTTACTGCTCGCTACACATCTCCCAGCGTCTCACGTCTCACCCACACAAATTAAACGGTCAAAATTAAAACCCAGCAAAAGCTGAGTTTAAATTTCAAATGTGCGCCGGACAAGATTCGAACTTGTGAAGGCTGAGCCAGCAGATTTACAGTCTGCCCCGTTTGACCGCTTCGGTACCGACGCAATACTTCTTTATTTAGGTATGCAAAAATGCGTTCCTAAGTCAGCCTAAAATATCACACCTGGTTCATTTTTCAAAGCACTTGCGTGGTATTATTTTTAGATGAACAAGAAATCAGGGCTTTTTCTCGCCGCTCTTTTGCTGGCTGTACCACTGGTGACTTTTGCTGCTGGGTTGGTGCCGTGTGGTGGTGCTGGTGAACCGGTCTGTGAAGCCTGTCACGCCGTGGAAATGCTCAATGGTCTGCTGGATTGGCTGGTCGGCGTTTTGACCGTTGTGTTTGCCATTATTCTGGTGACTTCTGGTATTACGCTGGTGACCTCAGCCGGGAATGTGTCCGCCAAAGCAAAAGCAAAAAGTATGATTACCAATGGCTTTGTGGGATTTGTGATTGTGCTGGCTTCGTGGCTATTGGTGGATTATGGAATGAGAGTGTTAGTAGCCGATACTGGAGCATCAGTTCAGTTAGGTACATGGAACGCGGTGCAGTGTGTTGGGCAACCAAGTACGCAATGGGTCTTGCACCCAGTCCTAGATCAATCAAGAGGGGTTGCGTATGCACCAGCAGCCGACGCACTGTCATCGACCGAGAGCGCTTCGCTCGCTGCGCTAGACTCACCGGATGCTCAACTGGCCGCTGCCGCATCAGCTGCGGGATTAGACGCTGAGCAAACCAGAAATCTACAGGCGCTCATGCGCGTTGAATCTGGCGGCTGTCGTAATAAAATGAGTCCAGTGGGAGCATTGGGCTGTATGCAAATTATGCCAGGTACTGCCAAAGTCTATGATGACTCGCTGCAAGGCCTGAGCCAGGCTCAGGTACGAAATAAGCTGCTGAATGATGATGAGTATAATATGCAGCTGGGGGCAGAAATATACGCTGATTTATATAGCCAGTATAACGGAGAAGAAAGACTGGTATACGCCGCATACAACGGTGGGGCTGGCGCGAATGAGCCCAGCGCGGATTGTCCTGGCCTGCGGAAGTGGGAATGTGTCTGGGATTCTCCCGGATGCTATGAGACTGACAGTAACGACTGTACGCCCAATACTGGGTACATCGAAACCCGTAACTACGTGCAAAATATTCCGAATGTAGCCAGTTCATTACGAGACTAAAAACACATACCAATGAAAATTCTTTTTTACAGCTTCATCATTATCGCCAGCGTTGCTCTACTGCCTGAATCTGTATCGGCACAAGGAGGTCTCGTGCCGTGTGATGGAGTTGATTGTAATGCGTGTCACGTTGTCGAGATGGGGAATACAATTCTGACGTGGCTCATTGGGGTGATGTTTGTGGTCTTTGCAGCAATTTTGGCTGTCGCCGGGTGGGGGCTGGTGACTTCAGGTGGGAACCAAACTGCTCTATCTGACGCGAAGTCAAAGTTTAAGAATGCCTTCATCGGGCTGTTGATTGTCTTGGCGGCGTGGCTAATCGTAGATACGCTCATGCGAGGATTGTTAAAGAGTGGTGATGGAACCATTACCGGCTTCGGCCTCTGGTCAGAAGTGGAGTGTCTGTAAATTTGATAAAAGAAAACCCGCAGGGATGAAATCCTGCGGGACGTTTTCGAATCGTGGAGTTATTTATTTTTCGTAGAGTTTGTAACCTACAAAACCCCATATGGCAAAAAATATGATTTCTTTCATTATTAAAACCGTATCACTGTACGGCTGAGTATCGCTGTTATTGAAGACTACAAATGGAAAGCCGACTGCCCAGATAGCAAAGGCGATATTCTTCATGTGCATAAGAGTTTCTCCAGCTCAAAATGAAAGGGAACGTTCGGCAGAAATAATATGACAAAAATTAGCAATTGTCAATAACACACACGAGATGTGAATTTTGTGGAAATAGAGATTATTTTGACAGGTCCACGAGGAGTATCGGTCATTACATGACCAGTATACCTTTTGGATATATTCTCCCGTCTGGTCGAATCTACCGCAAAAGCTTTTCGAGTCCTCTTTGGACCTCGAAAATATATCATCTAAAACTGCGTTTTCTCTTCTTATTTTGGCGGGTCCACGAGGACTCGAACTCTACGAGTTCAGTACAGGTTGTCAGTATTTTTGCTCCTGCGTCACAAAATACTAGGCAACCTCTTCGAGTCCTCGGGCAGTCTTTAGAAAAAAACCAACCACAAGGGTTGGTTTTTCAAAAGATGCGGGTCCACGAGGACTCGAACCTCGGACGTCGGTTTTGGAGACCGAAATTTTACCACTAAACTATAGACCCATACCTACCATTGGTAAGTGCCCACAGTGTAGGTGAAACTAACAGGAAGGTCAACTGGGTTATTGAGCCAAGAATGTCTTGGTGCGGGCGCAAATCTCCTCTAGATTTGTTGGGTCAACCCACTCTATTTCGGGATAGCGCTTGAGCCACGTGAGCTGCCGTTTGGCGAACTGTCGACTTTTGGTTTCAATTTGCTCGCACATCTCTGGATAGGAGACCTCCTGCTGTAGGTACTTTAGAATGTAGCGATACTCCAACCCAAAGTCATCGAGCCGTTTGGGTGTAACTCCACTATCCAGAAGGTGCTGTACTTCTTCTATCATGCCTTGCTCGAGCCGTGTTTCTAGTCGTATATTGATGTTTTTATGGAGGGTCTCTTTGGGAATATCGATACCGAGTAACAGCCAATCATATTCACTTTCTGTGACGCGTACCTCTGGTACTTCGCCCAGCGTATGGATGATTTCTAAAGACCGCTCTAGTCGACGACGGTTTTCTGGGTCGATGCTGTCAGCGCGATGGGCATCTTTTTCACGGAGCATATCCATCAGTTCTGAATTTGAATACGGTTCGAGAGTTTTACGAAAGGCGGGGTTGGGCGCTACTGGCGCCGCTTGCATCGTGCCGCGCAATAACTCAAGATAAAAAAAAGTTCCGCCGGCAATAATCGGGAGATGTTCGCGCTGGATAATATTGTGTAGCGCGACACCTGCATCTCGTTTGAAGTCGATGCCAGTATAGATATCCATTGGGTCGGCCACGTCGAGTATGTGATGGGGAACTTGCCCCATTTCAGCTGTGGTGATCTTGCCTGTCCCGATGTCCATGCCACGATACACTTGCCGTGAGTCGGCTGAAATCACCTCGCCATTGAATTCATAGGCGAGTTTGATAGAGAGGGAGGTTTTACCACTGGCAGTGGGTCCGACGATAGCCAGTACTTTCGGTTTCTGCATACGTATCAGCCTAACAAGGTGGCCGACAAAAGGAAAGGCCAATATAGTGTGCGGCCATTTTCTTTGTATATATTTCAGCTCAGTGTGCCGGAGGCGGGAATTGAACCCGCACCCCTTTCGAGACACGATTTTGAGTCGTGCGCGTCTACCGATTCCGCCACTCCGGCACACTGGGCTCAACGACACATCACTCCCGCTTGGACTGTAGGGAACCTATAGTACCAAGGTGGGTCAGTGCGTGTGACAGAGAGTCTATCAGAAAATCCAAATAAATTCACTAGTAAAAGTTCTCCCCAGGGTTGATTGGCGACTGTGGTAAAATAGATGCAAACGAGTGCGGAGACTCGGAGGTAATAAGCAATATTTTTTGTTATGGCATTTCAAGGTGATTCAATCTATTGGGTAGAAGTAGAAAAAGTGGTTCCAAATCCCTTCCAACCACGGAGGGAGTTTGATCAAAGCAAACTGCAAGAACTCGCGGATTCTATTCGTATGTACGGGGTGCTCCAGCCCTTGACCGTGACTCGCAATGAGGTGCAGCGAGAGGATGGCACCTTTTATACTGAATACGAACTTATCGCTGGAGAGCGACGTCTGCGTGCGAGTAAGCTCGCGGGTACTGCCCAAGTGCCGGTAATCATCCGCGAAGGTGAGCAAAGTGAACAAGAAAAATTAGAGCTGGCGATTATTGAGAACCTGCAACGGGAAGATTTAAATGCAGTAGATCGCGCGCTGGCGTTTAAGCAGCTGGCTGAGATGTTTGGCCTGTCTCACTCACAAGTGGCGCAGAAAGTGGGACGCAGTCGCGAATATGTGTCCAACTCCATCCGACTTCTGGGACTTCCAGAGAAAATCCTCGAATCACTCAAACAAGGGAATATGTCAGAAGGACACGCACGAACTCTTTTGATGCTCAACGATCGCCCAGAAGAGCAAGATGTGATTTATCGAGAGATTCTCTTGAAGAAAATGTCTGTGCGAGAAGTGGAGCGTATCATCCGCAAGATTGCGACTGATAAAGTGCGCAAGAAGTCAGCGGGGGATTTGGATAGCAATTTAATAGAATACGAAAAACAATTTACCGAGACACTCGGCACGCGAGTACAAATCCAAAAGACTGACTTTGGCGGGAAGCTCACGATTGACTACTTCTCAGTTGAAGATCTCGAAGGGATGCTCGAACGGATGAAAAGAGAAGCGGCTGATTTGGCGCCAGAGCAAGATGCAGTAGATACCCTGGCAGAACATACACCGCTGCAACACGTGCGCGAAGCCCAAGAGCATTCAGATTCCGTAGCGACTGAATCAAATCCAGAACCAGTACCTGCAGCGTCACCGGACGTGATCCCGCCGACAGGCACCTATACTAGGGAAGAGCAGCCGGTGACTGAACCAGTACCGATACCTGCTTCGCAACCGGTGCCGAATGTGCCGCAACCAGCTCCTGCGGCATCAGCCCCGGTATACCAGTCTCCCGAGCCGATACCAGAGACACAGTCAGAGCCAGTGATTCCTGAACAGCCAACGCCGACGCAAAGTGAGGCGCCAGCGCCTGAACCGGTGTCTGCGTCCGCACCACAACAGCCAGAACCAAAACCTGCTCCAGAAACTCCTGCTCACGGACATCACCAACCATTTGCGCCTCGGTACGCTCCGCAATCATTCCAGAGCAATCAATCAGTCAATCCACAACCCGTAGCTCCGACTACGCCATCAGCCACACCAGAACCGAGCTCTCAGCCAGCAGCTCCTGCGACAGAAGAACAATCACAATCAGCCGAAGCGCAACCGGACGCACCAAAGCCAGCAGAAGACGAGAGTAGTCTCTATTCCATTCGTAATTTCAACATCTAATCTAGAATTCCCCAGCTTCTTCGAGTGAGGCTTTGATTTTTCTCCTGGCTACTGATGTCTTGGCAAATTGGAGCCATTTTCGACTTGGTTTGGCTGACTTGCGGGTTTGAATTTCTACGATATCCCCATTTCTAAGCTCACTATCGAGTTGGACGAGTTTTTTGTTGACGATACTTCCGAGCGTGTGACCACCAACTTCTGAGTGAATGGCGTAGGCAAAATCAATCGGAGTTGCTCCGACTGGGAGGTCTACCACATCACCGTTGGGAGTAAAGACAAAGATTCGTTTTGAGAAGAAATCACTTTCCGCGTCTTCAGCAAAGTCACTGGTAGGATGCGCTGAGTCATGGTTGTAGGCTTGCCCGATTTGCGATATCCAGTGTGGAATCTTTTGGTAGTGAGGGGTGGCGGCTGCTACTGCGACCTCCTCATCTAGTTCTTCCCGATTAGAAAATGGTCGAAAGAGACTTGGAATTAATGAAGAAAAGAGTGATGGTTTTTTGACCACGTCAGAGCTGGTCGGTTGTTTATATAAAATATGTGAAGCGACTCCAAACTCCGCTTCACGATGCATTTGTGAAGTACGAATTTGAATTTCCAAAATCACTCCACTTTGCGTGGTGACAGTGGTATGAATTGATTGGTAGCCGTTTGGCTTTGGGAAAGCGATATAGTCTTTGACACGCCCTGGTAATGGCCGCCAGAGCTCGTGGATGATACCGAGCGCTCGGTAGCAGTCTTCGACTGAATCAACCACCAGGCGCATAGCTAACAGGTCATAAATTGTATCGACGTTCCACTCCTTCCTCTTCAATTTATGAAACATGCTGTAGAGACCTTTTACTCGAAACGACGTAGAGAACTTCAAGAACTCCACTTCAGCCAGTCGTTTCTGGAGAATTTTTCGTTCGTGCTCTAGTGTTTCTTCCGCTTTTCCAAAGCGAGCTTGCATGATGTCTTTTACACGCTCTGATTCATCGGGGTAGACATAGGGAAAGGCCAGATCTTCCAGTTCTTTACGGATTTTTCCCATTCCCAGCCGGTGAGAAATCGGCACATAAATTTCCAGCGTTTCTCGGGCAATGCGGGCTTGTTTCTCTGGGGGAATATGTCCCAGAGTCTCCATATTGTGGAGTCGGTCAACCAGTTTGATAATCAATACACGGATGTCTTGACTAGTAGCGACAAAGAGTTTGCGGAGACTCTCGTTGTGACGGTCGGTGCCGTAATAGCGCACTGAACTTAGCTTCGTGACTCCTTCTACCAAGAACAGCACTTCGTCACCAAAGTCATTTTTGATATCTTCAGAAGTGATGGAGGTGTCTTCGATACTGTCGTGCAAGAGTCCGGCGCTGATGGTGCGCGGCCCCATTCCCATGTCAGCGAGCTTGTATCCTACCGCTGCTAGATGCAGCATGTATGGCTCACCAGAGTAGCGCTTGTGGTCTTGGTGGGCTTTCTGTGCGTACTCGTACGCACGAGTAATCAATTCCGTATCAGCTTTATTCGGATGATGGAGGTGGGAGATAATATCTTGAACAGAATACATACTAGTCATTCTACGCGCTATTCATAAATTGACAAGTTTCATAAATGTGTTGCCTATTTTGGATGAGCTAGAGATACAAAAACAGCCGAATCATTCGGCTGTTTGCGGAGATACATATTTTGTCTTTGGTGGCTTAGCGTTGTTTGAGGAGATCTACTGCCAATTCGAGCGTGATATCTTCGGTTTTAATATTGTCTGGAATACCAATCCGCTTAAAGCCTTTCTTGAGGTAACGGCCAGACTTTGATTCAAATACATTGACGAGCTTTCTTGTTTTGGGGTGGATGCCAAGCTCAGCAATCATCGTCTCACCCTTACGGAGCGTTTTGGGCTGCGCCAATATTTCCAACGCCCGCTTGAAGGTGATGTCGTACGGATTATCTTTCTTCGGGTCTTTGAGTGAACGAAAATCTCCCGCATGGGCGATGTATGGTCCGTATTGTCCGGAATTTGCCATTACCGGCTCACCAGTCTTGGGGTGTTCACCGAGTTCTCGGGGTAAGAGCAAGTACTTCACCGCATCTTCGAGCGTTACGTCATCTACTTTGACTTCAGCCGGGAGGGAGGCTCGACGGGGTTTTTCCTGTTTCTTACCTTTGACTTTTTCGGGTGTTTCGCCGAGCTGGACGTACGGGCCAAATTTCCCGGTCATGATAAATACTGGTTGCCCAGTTTCTGGGTGCATGCCGATTGGTTCTTCTGGTTTGGGAATCGTACCGTCAATCAGGCGGGCGCCGTTACAGTCGGGGAAGCGTGAGCAAGAGAGGAACGTACCGTTCTTGCCGAGCTTTTTGTCCATCGTTGCGCCACATTCCGGGCAGGGGAATTCTTTTGGTCCGGGTCCCAACGTAGTCAGTTTTTCAATATCTTCTTTTGCTTCCACGGCTTTGTGAAATGGGGTGTAGAAGTCAGCCAGAGTCTTTTGGTAGTCTCGTTCACCGGCAGCGATTTCATCGAGTTGATTCTCCATATTACTGGTGAAATCATCGTCGATATACTGCAAGAAGTGTGTCTCCAAGAAGGTAGACACCACATCTCCGGTGTCAGTCGGGAGCAGGGTTCGACCTTCTTTTACGGCGTAGCCACGAGCCACAATCGTATTCATAATAGCCGCGTACGTCGACGGGCGACCGATACCGCGCTTTTCGAGTTCTTTAATCAGACCCGCTTCGGTGTAGTGGTTTGGTGGCTGGGTTTGCTTGGCTTCGATTTCTACCTCAGTACATTTCAGTGTGTCTCCGACCGCCAGTTTTGGGACTTGGGTGTCTTCACCGCGAGCACGCGTGTCTACTTTCAACCACCCATCAAAAATCACTCGTGAACCATTGACGCTAAAGTCAGGAATCGATTCCTTGGCATCGGTGACGTTGGTCAGGAGCTTGGTTCGCAAGAGGGCTGCGTCGGCCATTTGTGACGCGACTGCCCGCTGCCAAATCAGTTCATAGAGGGCTTTTTGATCACCCGTGGTGCCAGCTGCTTTCTTCTTGAAGTTTGAGGGACGCACGGCTTCGTGGGCCTCTTGAGCTGACTTGCTTTTGGTCTTGTATGAACGTTGCTGCGCGTACTCTTTGCCAAAATCCTTATGCAATAAGGCACTAATTTGTTTCAGTGCTTGCGTACTCATGTTGGTACTGTCGGTACGCATGTAGGTAATATGTCCCGCTTCGTACAGCTTTTGGGCTGCACCCATCGTCCGTGACGGGGAAAAGCCCAGTCGGGTAGAGGCGGTCTGTTGCAGAGTAGAGGTCGTAAACGGCGGGCGAGGGGCGCGCTTGGTCTCCGTCTCTTTAATAGACAGTACACTCCAGTCGTGGCTCTGACCAACCTTCTGAATTCGTTTGGCCTCCGCCTCCTCTCCGGGTTCTTTGGTACAGGTAAACGGAATCTTCGTGCTGCTTTTTTTCAGGTGGGCAGTCAGGACGAAAAAATCTTCTGGAATAAAAGCGCGGATTTCTCGCTCTCGTTCCATCAAGATACGCATCGCCGGCGACTGCACGCGTCCCGCCGATAGCCCGTAGCGTACTTTTTTCCAAATCAGACCCGATAGGTCATAGCCCACTAAGCGGTCGAGGACTCGGCGTGCTTCTTGCGCTTCTTTCAGGTGCAAGTCAATCTCTCGCGGGTGTTCAATCGCCGCCTGGACCGCTTCTTCGGTAATCTCATTAAACGCCACTCGTTTGAGATTGGGATTCACGTCGCGCACCAACTCCGCCACGTGCCACGCAATCGCTTCTCCTTCGCGGTCGGGGTCAGATGCCAATAGCACCTCGTCCACTTTACTGGCAGCTGCTTGCAGACCTTCGATGACTTTCTCTTTACCAGGAGACACAATGTACCGAGGAATAAACCCACCTTCGATATCGACGGCGTCTTTGTTGGTTTTTGGTAGGTCACGTACGTGTCCAATGCTGGACAGCACCTTGTAGTTTTTACCGAGATATTTTTCGATGGTCTTAGCTTTGGCCGGAGACTCAACGATAACGAGGGTTTTTTTACTCATATAATATAGATGATAGCAGTATGAATACTAGCATATGAGATTTCTGTCAATGGATAGTTATTTTCTTCGATACATATTATTGTCGCAATGAATATGATCAGTCAGCTCCATCATCATCAGCAGTTGGGCAGCCTCTGAGATAGGTAATGCCAGCTGGCGGATCAGTTCGTCGCGGTGGATAGGTTCGTGCAAACACTCCAAGACGAGCTGCTCGGTGGCTGAAAGTGTTGGTAGGGTTGGCTGCGTTTGTCGGTGGACTGGGTCTGTCTCGGACAGAGAAAAGACCTCTAATATATCTGCACTAGTGGTCACAGGAGTGGCCCCCAGTTTCAAAAACTGGTGCACCCCGCGGCTGTTGCTGGAGAAAATACTCCCGGGCACGACCAAGAGCTCACGATTGTAATCCGCAGCCATGCGCGCGGTGATAAGAGTGCCGCTTTTTTCACCAGCTTCTATCAGGAGTACGGCATGTGAGATACCAGCGACCAAACGGTTACGCTGGGGAAATGACCACTTGGTGGCTTGAAAAGTCGGCGCAAATTCATTCAAGAGTCCACCACCAGCTTGGAGGATGCGCTGCGCCAGCGGTTTATGTGCAGCAGGATACAAGACACTGTCATCGACGCCACTGCCGGGAATAGCTAGAGTATAGAGACCAGCTTTGAGCGCAGCTTCATGTGCCAGCGAGTCGATACCCAGCGCCAGACCCGACATAATGCCAATGGGATAGCCTGCCAGACCAGTAATCAGCTCATCGACCACTTGCTTGCCGTAGGTAGTATATTTTCGACTCCCCACGACCGTTAGTAGTTTCAGGTGTTTCGGTGGAAGGGTGCCACGATAGTAGAGCTCCTGTGGGGGCTGCGGAATTTCCCGGAGTTGTGAAGGGAACTCTGTGGCTGGCAGCTGGTGCACAGGAAAGGACATTAGGTACAGTTTAGCATGAGAAAGAAACTGGTATGTAGAACCGCCACTTTCGTGTATACTTTTCAACACTATGCTTGATATAAAATTCATTAGAGAAAACCTCGAAATTGTAAAGGCAGCGGCTGAGAAGAAAAAGTCGGACGTTGATTTGAACCGATTGGTCGTCGTCGACGATGCGCGGAAGGAATTAATGACCGCGCTGGAAAAAAAGCGCGCTGAGCAAAACGAAGTATCTACCCGGATTCCGCAAGCGTCTCCAGAAGAACGACAAAAGCTCATTGAAGCCATGACTACTCTCAAGGAAGGGATGCAAGCAGAGGAAGAAAAACTCAAGACCATCATGGAAGAATGGCAAAGCTTGATGCTACAAGTACCAAACGTGCCAGATATGTCTGTACCGCATGGAGACAGCGATGAAGACAACGAAGAAATCAAAACCTGGGGCGAACAGACTGCCTTTTCTTTTGAGCCCAAAGACCACGTGGAGTTAATGACCACTCACAAAATGGTTGATTTTGAACGGGGAACGAAGGTGCACGGCTTTCGGGGGTACTATCTCATTGGCGACGGAGCTCGACTGAGTTGGGCGGTCTGGAACTACGCCAACGACTTCTTTTCTGAAAAAGGCTTTACACCAGTACTACCACCGTTGATTGTGCGCAAAGCCAATCTCTATGGCACCGGACACTTGCCAAACGAAGCTGAAGATATCTACCGAACACAGGACGACGATTATTTGATTGGTACTAGTGAAGTGTCGGTCATGGGCTACCACGCCGATGAGATTTTGGATAAAGCCGAGTTCCCGAAGAAATATCTTGGCTTCTCACCGTGTTTCCGCCGCGAAGCGGGGAGTCACGGCAAGGATACACGTGGGCTGATTCGAGTGCATGAATTTTATAAAATGGAGCAGGTAGTGCTGTGTGAGGCGTCACACCAAGAAAGTGTGAAGTATCACGAAGAGCTCAACCGCAATACCGAAGAATTTATCGAATCATTAGGTATTCCGTATCGCACCGTACTCAACTGTGGCGGAGATCTCGGACAGGGTCAGGTGAAGAAATACGATGTGGAGCTTTGGGTCCCAGGTGAAAAAACCTACCGCGAAATTAGTTCCGCTTCATACTTCCATGATTTCCAGACGCGTCGGTTCAATATTCGCTATCGAGATGATGACGGGCGAGTGCAGTACGCGCACTCCCTGAACTGTACGGCTATTCCGACTCCACGTATCCTCGTGTCATTGATGGAGAATTTCCAACAAGCCGACGGAACACTAAAGATTCCGGCAGCTCTCGTGCCGTACTTCGGCAAAGAGCAAATTGGCTAGTGAGTACTCTTGAAATACTGCAGCTATTGACAGAAAACGTCCGCATCCGGGCGTTTTTTTGTCTCTGGGATACAAAGGAGGGTTGGGCCTATTTCTCGCAGGGTCGTGCTACGATAGCATTATGAAACGCCGGCGGTTCCAAAAACTCAATCCCAATACTTTAGTCATGCTCAAGCAAGTTGCTTGGGGATTCCTGGCGATAGGGGGAGTGTTGTTGATTTTGACGGCGATTTGGTACGGGACACGGTTGCAAGCACTGACACTCTCGGAAGTGAAGGTGTACGGAGGGCAAACGATCAGCCACGAAAGAGTGTCTCGGGTCGCTTCCCGACAGCTTGAAGGTGAGTATATTGGATTCATCCCTCGTGCGTTTGCTTGGCTCTATCCTCAACAAGAAATTGCCGATGAGCTGGCTATTATTGAACGTATCCACTCGATTGAGGTAGATAGAACCAATGGTTCGACGCTTCATATCACCTTTCAGGAGTACGTGCCTGCAGCACTGTGGTGTAAGACGCTGCTGGCTATCGAGTGTGTATTTATTGATAAAAGTGGCTTTGCCTATGGCACATCTCCCAATTTAGCCGGAGGCAGTCTGTTGCGCTTTATCCATACGTCGAAAACACCGGAGGTAGACGCACGACTCACTTCCGCCGAGGATTTTGGACTACTCAATGAGCTCACTGATATGTTGTTGAAGAATGGGTGGTTTGTCTCGCACATAGAAATAGACAAAGAGCGTGATGCCTTTTTGCATATCGTGGATGGGGGAGAGTTTAAGGTGACGCTCACCCAAGACCCGCAAGTGACGGTCAACAATCTCAACGTCGTGCTCACATCCGACGAATTCACCGATATACAGCCGGGTGGATTTCAGTACATCGACCTACGCTTTGGCAATAAGGTGTTTGTAAATGAGACGCCGGTAGAGGAGTTGGTGGAGCCGGGTGAGAATATGGCGTCGAGTACGATTCTCGAACCACGCACCCCCGAGGAAGAGACGGTAGACCAGGAGAGTGAGTAAGTCTGCTCATAATAGCAACGAACTGATCATACCCTTATTTCGTTTGTGATGATTCGCTTCGCGCCTCCCTCGTAGCGCCTCCCTAGATTTTTGGTAACTGTATGTTATAGTTCTGCTGATTTATCGCCCGAGCTCGACGCAGCTGAGAGCAGACCCGCGCACACCATACAGTGGTCGCACACCTTCACTTATGTATTACCTATGAATTTCTGGCAAGCATTACCCAAACCACTGATGGTTATCGCTCCGATGGCGGACGTGACTGATGCGCCGTTTCGGCGGATGATTGCTAAGTATTCAGCCCATACCCGCAAGGACGGCACTGTTGGTGGACCGGATGTGATGTGGACGGAGTTTGTGGCGGCTGATGGCCTGATGCGGGCTACGCCCGAAGGGAAGAAGAAACTCCTAGCTGATTTGTGGTTTAGCGAAGAAGAACGTCCGATTGTAGCGCAGCTGTTTTCGAGTAATGAAGAGTATATGGGAAAAGCCGCTGCCTTGGCAGCCGAGTTGGGATTTGATGGTATCGATTTAAATATGGGCTGCCCGTCTAATACAATCGAACGACAAGGGTGTGGAGCGGCCATGATTAAAGACCCAGCTAAAGCACGAGCGGTGATACGTGCCGCCAAGCGCGGCGCTGGTGACTTGCCCGTCTCTGTCAAAACTCGTATCGGCTACAACAAAAACGAAATCGAAACCTGGATTCCGCAAATCCTGGCGGAAGATCCGGCGGTTTTGACGATTCATGCCCGCACCCGCAAAGAGATGAGTAAGGTTGACGCGCAGTGGGAAAAAATCAAACGTGCAGTAGAAATACGCGATGAGTTGGGGTCTAGCGCTTTGATTATTGGCAATGGCGACGCCCTCTCGCTGGCAGACGCCCATCAGAAAGTCGCTGCCACCGGAGCCGACGGGGTAATGCTCGGCCGAGCGATTTTTGGGAACCCTTGGTTGTTTCACCCCGAGAAAGATTTATCAAACGTGACCATTGAAGAACGGCTGCGCGTGATGGTCGAGCACACCAAACTCTTTGAAGAGCTCCTGCACTTCAAAAATTTTGCCACAATGAAAAAGCACTACAAGGCGTACGTCAATGGATTTCCCGGTGCTGCCCAACTCCGTGCCCAGCTGATGGAACAAAATACAGCAGCCGAAATTGAGCAGGTTGTCCACTCATTTTTAGCAAACCCGCCGCAGAGCGAAGAAATGTTGGTACACTAGAGCTAATGAACGAGGTATTACATGCAAATATTTTCTTCTTGATTGCCAGCATAGCGACGGTCATTTTTAGTATTTTAGCGTGCATGATTTTATATCAGGTAATCAAAATCACGAAGGTGATTCGTTCGATTCTCGAACGTATCGAATCCGGAAGTGAAAAGATTGCCAAAGATGTAGCACACGTACGGTCGCTGGTGAGTAATGGAGGAGTGGTATCGCGAGTAATTACGTTCTTCGTCGGTGCTACTGGAGCAGGTAGACGAAGTCGTTCAAAAGAAGATTAATACAACTATATATGGCAAAAAAGAAATCGGCAAAAAAGAGCGAATCAGAGTACAATCAAACATTTGCTGCTGGAGTGGGATTGACTGCCGCAGCGGTAGCTGCCGCCGGAGCCTATTTTCTCTATGGCAGCAAAGAAGCAGACAAGAACCGCAAGACGGTAAAAAGCTGGGCACTAAAAGCCAAAGCTGAAGTACTCGAACAAATGGAAGAGGCAAAGAAGATGTCTCGAGAAGAGTACGAAGACATGGTGCACGCAGTAGCCGGAGCTTATGCTGGAGCCAAGGGAGCCACTAAGAAAGATATAGTGGAGTTTGCTTCAGAAATGAAAGACCACTGGGATGTTATCGAAGACATGGCAGCCAGCAGAAAAAAAGCCGCTAAGAAGACGGTAAAAAAGGCGACCAAAGCAGTCAAAAAGACCGCCAAGAAAGCTCCCAAAAAGACCGCCAAGAAAGCGGTAAAGAAAACAGCCAAGAAGACCACGAAGAAATAAGGCTATACGTCAAAAACCGAGCTCCTAGAGCGCGGTTTTTTCGTGCCCAGCGGGAATTATCTTCACCGTATTGATTCTGTTATACTGTGAGCTATGTCTACGACTTCAGCTTTATACCGAAAGTACCGACCCGAATCTTTCGCCGACGTAAAAGACCAAGAGCACATCGTTTCTGTCTTAGAAGGAGCAATTAAAAAGGGAGAAATCCCGCACGCCATTTTATTCTCTGGCACCAGAGGTACCGGTAAGACCACCCTGGCCCGTCTATTTGCCCAGGCAATTGGCACCGCGCCAATGGATCTCTACGAAATCGACGCTGCGTCCAATCGTGGTATCGATGATATCCGTGAACTCAAAGAAGCCGTACACACGATGCCCTATGAGTCGGAGCAAAAGGTCTACATCATTGATGAGGTGCACATGCTTACCAAAGAAGCGTTCAACGCGCTCTTAAAGACCCTAGAGGAGCCCCCAGCGCACGTAGTCTTCATCCTGGCTACTACTGAAGAGGACAAGCTCTTAGATACGATTCTGTCTCGGTGTCAGGTATTTCGTATGCATTCTCCTTCCCGGGCCGTGCTCGCAGAAGTGGTCACTCAGGTAGCTAAGAAAGAAGGATTCACCCTAGCTTCCGAAGCGGCAGATTTGATTGCAATTGCGGCTGATGGTTCTTTCCGCGATGCCTTAGGCGTCACCCAAAAAGTCATTCTCGCTTCAGGCGACGCTATCGGCAGTGCGGATGAAGTGGCGGTGATTATTGGTGCACCAAAGACCGGTACGCTTCTGAAGCTCCTGGATGCCTTGCACAATAAAAACAAAGAATCAGCGCTGACAGCCGTGCAAGATGCGGTGTTGCAAAATGTCGACATGAAACTCTTCACTCGCGTACTGCTCGAACATATTCGAGCGGCGATGCTCATGCGCAATATGCCAGCTCAGACAGACGCGCTCTTGAGTGCCTTTGGGTCCGATACGCAGACAAAGCTAAAAGAGTACGCCACCAGCGCTTCACCGCTCAATTCACACATGCTCCTGCGCTTTTTGCAGGCAGTGGAGCTAGTGAGTCGTTCACCTATCCCGCACGCCCCGATTGAAATTGCAATTATTGAACTGACCGAAAAATAATCTATGGAAGTCTATTTTGTCCGACACGGCCAGACTGGTGGCAATGAAGCGCAGCGGCACCAAGCCGAAGAATCACACCTGACTCCACTCGGGAAGCAGCAAGCGCAGTACGCAGCAGAGCAGATTTCGCCGCTACAACCTACCCAAGTCTGGGTGAGCGATCGGGTGCGTGCGATCGAGACCGCCCAAATCATCGCCGAGGCGACGGGCGTCACCTCCAACATCAATCCCGTCTTCACCGAGCTGTGCCGCCCGGGGAGAATCTACGGCCATCATCACAAAAGCCTGCAATCACTGTGGTACATCTATCAGTGGTATCGCGGCAAGGTAGGCGAAGAGGGGTGCTCTCCCGCCGGGGAATCGTACGACCACTTTTTCCGTCGGGTCAAAGAAGCGCAGCGTTTTTTGGAATCACAACCAGCCGACGCCCGAGTAGTCGTCGTCTCGCACTCGATTTTCATCAACTTTTTCTTAGCCCACTTATACAACGACAAACCACTGAACTCCTTCCGCGCCGCCTTGATTTTCGCCAAAATCTTCCGCATCAAAAACGGCTGCGTCATTAGACTGCAGTATGAGGCAGAGTCAGGGAAAGGAAAAATGTGGCGAGAACTCACCAGAAGTGCCTAGCAGGCGCTTGAATCTTCGTCGAATTCTGGCACTATAGTGCCACCAGAGCAGAATAGGAAGTGAGAAGTAACGAGAAGCAGAGAGAAGTACAGACGTAGGGGAGAGAGCAGTAAGCGTGTCTCTCACCCAACATCCCTTGCCGGATCGTCTAAAGGTAGGACTGCGGTTTCTGGTACCGTCAATCGGGGTTCGATTCCCTGTCCGGCAGCAGCTTTTCAGAATTTAGTTCTGATTCAACAACTACGGCTTTATTGCTTGTTAGATTCCTTCGGAGAGTGATTTTTCCGCTATTAAGTGTGTTTACACGCTCAGTTATGTAATCAAAGGGTTTGTTAAATACAGGTGTAACTATCTTGTCTTTAACAAGTAGTTTTTCAAACACGATGTTTAGCAGCTTTCTCTTCTGCTGCTTCGATGCTTTATTTAGATAGAGCTCCTTCGCACGTTGTGTTAGGTCTAGAATATGTGAATGAAAGGTACCCCTTTCTTAAGACAACAATTCTAAGTATTATTAACCAACTAATACAACGAATATGGCAAAGAAAGGTTATCGCATCGCAAAAGAAATCAAAGACGAAATACTAGCCAAGATTAAAAATGATGGACTCAGTGTTGCGGACGCTGCCGAGCAATACGGCATCCACACTGGCACCATATACAACTGGCTGGGCACCAAAGCCACCGGCGTGGTGAGTGTCCTCGAACATAACAAACTCAAGAAAGAAAACGAACAGCTCAAGCAAATCATCGGCGACCTCACCATCAAGATGTCTGTTGAGGCTAAAAAGGGGCTCTGCAAGGGGTGGTGATCGGCTATTCACGCACCCATCACTATTACCAACATAAACAGCCCGTCAAAGACTGGCAGACCAAGCAGCTGATCGAGGCTGCCTTGAGAGATCATCCAGGTTATGGACACAAACGTCTTGCTATACACCTCGGTATCAATAAGAAACGTATACTACGGGTGATGAAAATCTTTGGTATCAAACCGTATCGCAGAACCACTCCAAAGGTGTATACAAAGCCTAAAGACAGTGTATTTCCGAACTATCTGATGAGTGAAGCGCCATGTGGACCAGGTGATATCTACGCCTCAGACTTCACCTATATCAAGTATCGGGGCAAGTGGCTCTACGTCGCTACTGTACTTGATGTATTTACCAGAGAGATTGTTGGGGTATCAGTACTTAACACCCACGCTACGCAGTTGGTGATGAACACCTTGAGTTCAGCTGTGTTGCACCGAGCACCACCTCGTATCATTCACTCTGACCAAGGCAGTGAATATTGTTCCAAAGACTATACAACTCTGATCCAGAAGCTAAAGATCAAACAGTCAATGAGTGCACCGGGCTGTCCCTGGGAGAATGGATATCAAGAGTCCTTCTACAAAGGGTTCAAGCTTGATCTTGGTGACCCGAATCGATACGGGACGCTCGGTGAATTGGTGGCCGCAATCTACCAGACCATTAACTACTACAACCAGAAAAGAATACATTCAGCCCTGAAAGTACCACCACGGTTGTTTAAAGAACAACATGGGGTATCATTAAAAGACTTAGAAAAGGTGTCTTAGATTTGGGGTACCTTCCA
>Ga0306901_1000212_pt1 | contig 28764 bp, 25 predicted proteins | sample AntRauMFilla3767_FD_190431 | JGI IMG/M metagenome (GOLD analysis project Ga0306901, IMG submission 190431) | Saline lake microbial communities from Rauer Islands, Antarctica - Metagenome Filla 3 #767 (v2) (version 2) | ecosystem: Environmental > Aquatic > Non-marine Saline and Alkaline > Saline ... | reverse complement strand
CGTTTAGACCATCGTGAGAGAGACGCTTTACTTACACCGATGAGATGTGCCGCAACACGCAGTGAAGGGGATCGCTCGATGACATTTATAGCAGCCGTTCTAAATCCTGTCTCGTACATAGCACAGCGAGATTGTGACATAATACATGAGTAAAAAAAATAAGCCGTCCAAGTGGGCGTTTCAAATTTGAATTGACGAACTGTATCACCGGGACAGTTCGGGTGGTTTGGTAATCTTTCCGCATTCCCATCTCTTACACCTGAGATACATGTTTTTTTCTTCAGTATAAAGAATAGAATCAAGGAATGAACGGGCGGGCGGACAGACGCGATTCGGTTTTATTTTTACACCCCTTCGCTTCATGTTGTACGATGATTACGCCGCGATCGCACAAAGGTACAAGGCCCAGTACGGTCCGCGCGTGTTGGTTGCGTATGAAGTCGGAAAATTCTATGAGTGGTACAATTGTGACAGGGATCTCGGATGCGACGTCCGCGGGGTGTGCGACCTCCTGAACGTGCAGTGCACGCGCAAGTCCAAGGCCGTCCCGGACATCTCCAGGACGAACCCGCTGTTGGGAGGCGTCCCGGTGTGCGCCTTCCCCAAGTACGTGCCGCTCCTGTTGGAGGATGATTATACGATAGTACTCGTGAAGCAGACCTCCCCTCCACCGGACGTGCGTCGAGAGGTGACGGAGATCATGAGTCGCGGCACCTACGTCGGTTCGATGATCGACGGTTCTATCCAAAGAAATGACGATGATAACGGTGGAGATGGCAATACGACTCCTCCTTCGGCGGTGTGCATGTGCCTGTTCTTGGACTGGCACGTCGAGGGACTCGCCAAGGACCGCCACGTCCTGCACGCCGGCTGCGCCCTGTCCGACGTTACCACGGGAGCGTGCGAGTGTCATGAAATCAATGCCACGGGACGGGACCTCAACTTTGCACACGACGAAATTTACAGGCACGTCCAGGAATCCCTCCCGTCTGAGGTCGTTCTCCTGGGATATCGTATACCGGGGTTTGACGTCGCAGGATTCGTCCGACACATCGGCGTCGACCCGGCGAGCGTTCGCGACCGCCTGTGCGAAAAAGTGACGATGACTGACGACAAGAAAGACCTCGATCAGGACGGTCAAGGGTTCGCCGCACAGCTGAAGCGCCTGACCTCGATCCGCCACCAGGAGCACGTCTTGCGCGGGGTGTACCCGGACACCGGGTTCCTGTCCGCCGTGGAAGCCCTGGACCTGGAGTGCCGTCCGCACGCCTGCACCGCGTTCGTGGGCTTGCTGCAGTTCATCAAGGAACACAATGAAGTCGTCATCCGGGGCATGCGGCGCCCCACCACCATGTCGAGGGAGAGCCTGGGCGACGGAGAAGACGAGAACGATCCAGAAGTCAACATCCGAGATCGAGATCGAGATCGAGACCGGAGACTGTTGCTCAGCTACAACGCCGCCCAACAACTCGATATCGTGGAGGGCTATCGATCCTCCTCTTCTTCGAGGTCGACGCGGTCCACCACGGGAACAGGAAGTGCTTCGTTATGTTCCTCTGCGGCGGCCACTCTGACGAATTTGTTGAACTCGTGTCGAACATCTGTCGGACGGCGTTTTCTTCGGCAGCAACTCTTAGAGCCGTTGGTCGACGCCGTCGCTATACGGTCGCGGCTCGAGGCTGTCGAGTTGAGGTTGAAGGATCCGGAGGCGTTGCGAACGGAGCGCGCTCTCCTCGGGGAGGTGGCGGACCTGGAACGTTTGTTTCGGAAAATTGCGCTCAGAAGCGCCTGTCCTTACGATTTCCTGACCATCGACGCTTCCCTGGAGGCCTTGTGCAAGAGCAACGCACGGTGCGAGGAGAACCACGAAATAGACATCCGAGCTCTCAGGGAGACGTACCTCGAAGTCTTGGACGTCGAAGGTCTCGTCGCGTCGCTCGAGACGCAACGAGTCACAGGCGCCACGTCAATTTCCACGATGAATATGTTCGTAAAAAACGTGTTTCGTCGAGGTGCTTTTCCCGATATCGACGCAGCGCAGGTGGAAGCGGACGAGGCACGCGCGTGCTTCAGGGAGCTCGTCTCAAGGTTCAACGGCATCGTAAAGGTACCGGCGAATTCCCCTCCCGCGTTCCGTCTAGAAACATCGACGACCAATGAGCCGCTACCAAAGCCAACGCCAACGCCTCGTCCTCTTTCTTCCAGAACCGCGTCGAAACCAATCGTCGCGGCGGAAGGCGGTGGACACCGCGTGACGTACTCCGTCGCCGCCACGTCCAAGCGTTGTGAGACGCTGATAAGTACGTGCAGGAGGGCCGGCGGCGCCCGGCAGAGGTGGTGGACCCGAGAGGAGATGCTTCTGAGGCAAGGCGCCCATGACGATCCCGTCTCGGCGGAGCGACAGGCGGAGAGCATGGAACTGGACCCCGGAGTCTTCGAGGCGCGCTCCGTGAACAACACGACATCTCACGTGTATCACCCGCGCTTGGTCGAATGGTCCGAGCGACTTCAGAAAGCCGAAGATCGCTTGCGCTCTCTGTCCGAGTCCGCGTTGAGGGGGCTGGTGGACACCGTTTTTGAACGTCACGAAGAGGGCATGCTGCGCATCATCGACCTCCTGGCGCGCACGGACTACGCTTGCGCTTGCGCGGATAACGCCCGGCGGTACAGGCACGTTCGCCCCACGATCGTATCCCTTTCTTCGCAGAAACCTCGAACGAAACGAATGACGCCTTCCTGGTTGCACGCCACTCGTCTTCGTCATCCGATCGTGGAAGTCATCAACGACAAAACTCCGCACGTCCCTAACGACGTATATCTCAGAGAGGAACAAAAGGACGAAAAGACGTCGTCAGCATCACCTTGCGGCATGCTGCTGTACGGCATGAACGCCGCGGGGAAGAGCTGCCTCATGAAGGCCGTCGCCCTGGCCGTCGTCATGGCGCAGGCGGGGATGTACGTCGCCGCGGACGTCTTCCGCCTGGCGCCGTTCCGCCAGGTTTTCACGCGCATCCAATCACACGACGACATCTCCCGCGGCCAGAGCACCTTCATGATCGAAATGAGCGAGCTGCGCAACATCCTGAAGCGCTGCGACGCCACGAGTTTGGTCATCGGCGACGAGGTCTGCTCCGGGACGGAGAGCGTTTCCGCCCTGGCCATCGTCGGAGCGTCGGTACAGTGCCTTCTGGACAGGTCCGTGCCGTTCCTGTTCGCGACGCACCTGCACGAACTCACTCGCCTGTTGAAGATCGACAGAGAGGAAGGGGAGTATGATAATTACCAAAACGACCCGTCGAAACCGGAAATAAAGAGGTTGCGCGTCTGCCACCTGCGCGTCTTTTACGACAGTTCCACGAAGCGCTTGGTGTACGACAGGCGCCTGTGCGAGGGCCAAGGGACCACCGTGTACGGCCTGGAGGTGTGCAAGGCGCTCGACATGGACTCCGCCTTCCTGGATTCGGCACACGCATTGCGCAACCGCATCCTCCTGCCTGAACCGGACGCTTGGCACGCCAGGGCCTCGCGCTACAACGCTCGAGTGCTCATGGACACGTGCGCAGTGTGCCGAACACGCGCCGCTACGGAGACGCACCACGTTCTGCCCCAGAAGGACGCGGACGCGGACGGCTTTATCGGGACGTTCCACAAGAACTCCGCGTTCAACCTGGTGCCCCTTTGCGAGAAGTGTCACCTGTCGGTGCACGACGGCAAGATCAATATTGAAGGCTATGTCCAAACCTCTTCCGGCCCGGAACTCCGTGTATATCGGTCGAATACAGCGAAGGCATCGGCATAAACATACACACATGAACTAATCTTTGTATTCAGGGTTGAATATTAGACAATATGACGATCGCGTGATAGCCTTATTTTCCTGACCACGAAAATATACGGTTATAATCTGGCGACGTAGTCACGCCATCATGGCGACGATCGCATCCGGTGACATATGGCAACTGCAGCGCACGGAGAAGGACATGAAGGAGGCCAGCAGGGTCCCCATTCCGGGCGTATCGTTCGAGCGTGTCGCTTTCGACACGCACAAGGCGAACGTGGAGCTCACCGCCCTGAGCGGCCCGATGGAAGGCACCGTGGTCAAACTGGCTCTCGAGCTGCCGCGAGACTACCCCCAGTCTCCTCCCGCCGTGCGCGTGCTGTCGAGGTTCGATCACCCGAACGTGTACGGATCGTACCTGTGCCTGGACATGCTCCGGCCGAGAGGACACACGCCCTACGCTGGATGGTCTCCCGCGTACTCGCTGCACGCGCTTCTCTTCCAGCTGTCTACGTTTCTCTTGTACGACACCAACATTGATCAGGACTACGGAGGGAGCGTCAATCGCGAAAAGTTTGTGAAAAATCGAAACGACCGCCTCAAAAGGTATGGCGGCGATGGCGACGATTGCAATACCGCACCGCCGCCTGTCCTGGCAACGGCAGCAAAAGACAAGGACGAAGACGAGGGAGAAGATGACGAATCCGTGCGGCTCCTGCTACAGAGAATGGAAGCTTCCCTCGATCTGGGCGCCGTAGAGACCGTCCTAGAGTCCATGTCACCGGACGCGCTACAGAAGACCCTGCGCCTTCACCCCGACGGCGAGGTGGGGCACGCCGCATTACGTCGCCTGAACGCCTGTAACGGAAAGCTGTGCTTTTGCACGAAAAAATCGCATGAAGACCCGGACACTGTGATATGCATCGGTCTGTGCGTGGTGACTTACCAAGACGGAAACCTGAAGTCCATTTCGCCGTACATGTCGTATCTGTCGATAGAAGCGGCGCGTGGAGGCGTCGAATACGACGTGTGGAACCAGAGCCGCTTGACGCACTTTCTGCCGATCATCATCAACCGAAGACACGCACCCAGAGCGTTGACAGAGATCCCGTCCGTCGTGGCCGACATAGTCGGATGCGCTCCGCGGGACACGCCCCTGGGCTTGTTGAAATTGGTCGGGTTGGCGATGACCACGTTGGCCGCGGAGATGATGACGAAAGACGGTCGAGACGGTGTTGTATACGGAAACAAGAGCAGATACGTGTCCGACGCCGCGATGGAGACGTTCCTGCACCTGCACCACCTGTTGGTGTCTTACGCGGTCGAGCACCCCGAGATCGCGGAGCATACGCAAAAAGTCCTGCTGGATTTCGTCAAGATCCCTGCGGCGCGCCACAAGAAGCGGTGTCCCAATCTGGGCATCCTGTTTGTGTACATGCTACTCGTACCGGAAGACGTCGTGTCTTGGGAGGAGCTCGCACCTCCGCTCCTTCGGGAAACGTTGGCCAGGAACGTATTACACGCCTCGAGGGGATCAGACGGTGACGATTTTGTCATGAACCTCAAAGACTCGTCGGTTGAGAGGTGCGAGAAACACTTTCGTTCAGTGAAGGTGGGCCTTTTGATCATGGCGTTACAGGTTTGGTTCGGAAACGCCCTGATGCGCCCGAAGACTTCCGCTCCAGCGGACGTGGCGAAAGCCTTCGAGAGGATCAGGAACGAATATGACGCGTTGAGCGGGCAGCCCTCGCCCGATGCGCTCGAAGCTTTCAACCGCCGCTTTCGAGATATCAGCGAGATCCGCACCTGGAAGGGGTTCATGATCGCGACGCACCTCAATATCGGTGTACGAGCCGGAGAATCGCCGATCGACAGGTGGGCGGCCGTCCTCAGGCAGGCCGTGCGTGATTCACATGACGCCGGGTACCACCGTCAGCCGATGTCGACGATCCCTGTGTTCGAGAAATGGCGTCCTGACAAGATGCCGGTCAAGGTGGACACGACAGTCTCTTGGTAGATGACGATGAGCAGTGACGATTAATCGATAAGTATCGTTACAGCGGTTTTCAGTTCAGACATCGGACACATGTTTTCTGACTTACTCAGCCGATAACTCGTCTTCCTAGTTCACGCCCACAGCTTTCGTTGAGTCGTGAGTGGGTCAGGGTCGATAGGTGGTGTTCCAAAATTTATTAACACGGGTGTAGATATTCCATGTTACAAGGTATCCGATGTCAAAAATGAATTTTGCTGCAAGAGATCAATCAACCCCTGTGTCCAGTGTGATGGGAGTGTAGAAAAAAGAGAGCACGTATTGTATTCTGTTTATTACCATTTATAAACCGACTTTTTATAAGGTGATACCGGTCGGTAGTGGGCCACTTATTTATCTCGCAAAAACCTATATACATGACCGCAATGAATACGAGGAACAAACGACAACAAGATATCCTGGAAAAAAAACGAGATCTGGAGGAAAGTCGGCGAGTCACCCGCGACAAAGTGTGCACTGCACCGAAATATCCCGGTCGACCGGAAGATTACACCTACGTCGTGCAAGAGCATTGCAGGCCCCGTGATCGTAGCACCACCTCTTCGTCACCGCAGAGGAAGAAACGAGGGACCGTGGCAAGTAGAAGGAAAATTTCACTGGCCGCGACGAATCGAGAGATCAAGATCCTGAGACGGGTGTTGGATGAGTACGGAATCGATTACGTGGATTCTCTGTCCAACCACAACGTCGTGGCTTTCACGGATTCCGTGTTCAGCTGTATGGTGAGCCCGAGATACCGCCTTGCTCATCCGGACCCGATGGAGCGGTACAGGGTGGTCATGCACGAAATGGAGGCGACCGCGCCTCCCGGAGACCCGGACGGCTTCACTGCATCGGGAGTCCCGCGCAGGATGGTGCTGCAGATGGTTTACACCCACCTCGTAGCGAGCAAGTCGGCGTACGGAGAATGATGAGCATTCAAGTGCTCTCGTTCATCTCACAATACTTACGCCGTTCTCGTAAATGGTCGTGGATCTGGTCACCACGAGCGGCATGCACCCTGGATTTCACGCCACCATTTCCCTGGAATGTACAAGCGTTGTAGTTGTGCATGTTGTCGCCTTTGAAGACCATGTTCGGAAACGTGGGATGACATGGGAGATGTTGCTGCTGTTGGTGAGCTTGCCCTTGTCCTTCTTGGGCCCTCGAATGAATTGTTCTGGCGGTTTGGTCAGGGTGATGATGCTGCTGGTCCTCTTGATCTTGTGCCTTCGTACATGTTGTAATATGATCGTAATCGTTCTGTTGGAGGTCCTGCTGCTGAAACGCCCAGATGGTCGCACAGGCCCATATCCCTATTACCAACACATATAATCTGTTCAAGGTGTGCATCATACCATGCACTCGTGAACGTTGATATTCAACTCCATTCGAGTTTATTTCGCCCTCTACCGCGGAATCACCGACGAAGTAAGAGGCGACCCAAAAAGGATCGACGAAAAAGTAGAGGCATGCGATGACGATTCCAACTGCTATGACGCCGCCCCGCAAAAACGTATGGTTTTTATTCGTAGACATCGCTATACGCAACGGTGGTCATCTGTTTGCTGTTTGGTTTTGTCGCGAAAAGGTTAAAGGTTCAAATTTTTTAGGAAAAAATTGGAGTTCAATTCGGTCGCTATAAACGTATGATCCATCCCCTGTCCAATTGACCTACCCGATGGTGTCCCACATCCTCGTGTCCGCTGTTGTTGTCATTGCCCCCCTTGTTCAATTCGCGATCGTGACGTCAGAGTCGGCGGACAATCACGTGTCATCTTCTGCGTACCTGTGTAAGTACCACGTCGCCGTCAGACACTTCGCCGATTGTAAGCCAGTCGGCGGAAACGTGACTTCCGCTTACGGAGAGCTTGTGCGATCTAATTGTCCGGCATGTAACATGAATTGTTCGTGTTCTGGTAGAGGAGGAGGGTCTGTATTGAGTCGGATGTTCCAATCAGGCGTGGGCCTCATGCAAACAGGGTTGCTTCTTATGCAGTACGATTGGATGGTCGTACTAAAGAACATCCTATTACTCATCGTGATTTTGTTGGTAGTTGGAATACCCTTGATGAAGTTTTGCCGTGATCTCATCTCAGTGCGGTCGTTAGTAGAGCTCGCGCGGAATGCTGTTCGCGCGTACACGATGTATGTCGACAGGATACTTACGCTCCTCCCCCCCTTCAGACGCCTCCTTCCGAGAACCGATCCTGAACCCGAACCACCACATCCTGTAGAGCACGATGCCGGCGCACTTCTCATTATTGCATCGTCAGAAAGAGAACAAGATGACGAGGTTATACAACAATGTGATCATTACGTGAAGAGCAAGGGGCGGCGTTGTGATAAACCGGCGAAGAGACTCGGTATTGATGGGTCGATGTACTGTAATACATGCTACAAATGGCACCGTTGATCAGACTCACTTCTCGGTAAGTTTTGTATTTTTTTCCGATCTGACGGTGTTCAAGATCATGATTATTCGCACAATTTGATACTGATCACACAGGCGTTTGTGGTACCTATTGGAGCCGTGACGTCTTAGGAGCTCTGAACATCCGTGCGAAAGGGCTACATCTGTGGCACCATAGCAGTCCTCACCCACTGTTTGGTGGATGAAACAGTATGATCCTCAAACACACCAAGTGCACCCCATCACCGTGGTCGCACCGTCTACAGGAGGAAATCATGGTTACATCGCAAAGCAGCTGAATTAATGAAAGTTGTTTGCGTGAACTAGGAAGACGAATTATTGGCGGAGTAAGTCAGAGAACATGTGTCCGATGTCTGAACTGAAAACCGCTGTAAACCTTCGATAAACAGCAGAACAATCGTGTTTCAAAATGAAAGCAATTTTTCTCCACTCTTGGAGCTAATAACTAACGCAACACCTCATTAATTTAAATTGAAAGCCAAAGCCAATACAAAATAAGAAATATGCTGACAACGATCACGGGGACATGCTCCGCGCTCAAGGTCGTGACGTCATACCTGTCATACTCGTACGGTCTAGGCAAGTCGCCGCTCCGTTTTGGGCGCTACGCCTCGTCGCTGCCCGCTTCCGACCCCAAAACGGCGGGGGTGATTTTGGACGAAGCGCTGCGGCTCACCTTGCTCCGTCTGCAGTTTGACGTCGCTCGCACGCTCCGCCGCAAGGGTGCCCGGCCGGCAACACTTTCTCGAAAGGAGATGAGATTCCTGTTCTGGACAGCACCGATGTCCGTCCTCGGAAAGATCGACGTAGCCACTCTTCGTGATTTGGTGTCACCCACATGCTTTGAAGATGTGGTGTTTTACTACATCAGAGACTCTATGAGCTTACTGTGCGGTGAAACGGAGGGCAGGGGAATGGTGGCGCTCACGGAAGCCGAGGTGTCGGTATGGATTATCAAGGTCACGGAGTGTGTGCGCGTTCTCTGGCCTGTGGATAGAGTCCAGATGTTGAAGTTCGTGTGCACATGGAATCCATCGTCTTCGCGAAATGTCATTTTCGAGCACAGGAAGGCGGCCTTCGTCAAAGCGGTCCTGGAAGCTGGAGCAGATCCGTACAAGGAAGATGGAGTATGTTTCATACGTCTGGTGGAATCGCATCTGCGCTTCCCCCAAGATTCCGTCGTGCTCGCGCTGCTTGACTCCGCGTCAGAAGTGGATTCGAGCACACGGCACTTCCGCGAGGCTTACGCCCTCTTCGTGCTCAACAGCCAGCGCTGCGATGTCGTCCAACGTTTCACCGACAGGCTCGTAGGAAACGATCAGTGCGCAGAGACAGAAGCGGAGACAGAGACGGAGGCTGTCACCGACGAGAAAACGCCTCTGATGTAATTCACAAAAAATGTTCACACGGCAGGCGGGAACATCACACCATAGATTACCTCGGAGAATGCGCGTAGTCGGCTCGCGAATCGTTTTGCACCAAGAAAGGGCGTGCGCTTACACTCGGTCAAATTAATTTTGAAACCACGATGATAGTCTAAGCTTTCGTCCTGTGAATCTCGTTTACATCGCGAAGTGGAGCTTTAGCTAACTGCTATCCGGACAGTTCCATTTTATTGGCCTAAATGTACAGTGGTCGTTTATTACCACTTTCTACGATATCGTCTTTTTTAGTCTTTCTCATTAACTTACTTCGATTTTCGTTTAGGTTGAGCTCGATCATCGACGACGAGTCGACAGCGTTCCGGTGCCAGAAAGCGTCGCACTACATGCTTCGCGCGGACGCTTTGACTACGTACGCCTACCCGCTCGGCTCTACTCCGCGCCTGGTTTCGATGCCGCGGGATTCATTAGGCGAACACTTTCCCGACTTCACGCGCAACCTTTTTTTCGAAGCGGTCGCGCTCGGTGACGTCGAATTCGTGACAATATATTACATTCCGTCATCTGCGAATGACGTTCACACTGTCACGTCGTACAAGACGTACGTGCCACGCACACTCAAGGTAAAACGACGTCTAAGCTACACGAAATAAAAATATCGGATCTGATTAGATAGAAGTCGTTTCGCTAGCTACCGCTGGAGCAGAGCAGCAACAACAGTCCGCAATGAACGATTACATGTTCGTATTGGCACAGATCGCGGTAGGCCTGGTCGTAATAGTGGCCGTCTTCTTCCTGTCTTTGTACGTCATGAAGCAGGACAGCCTGATGGCCTCGCAAGAGAAGGGCGTGCGCGACTCCAGCCACGACACCTTGATCATCGACGGCTACACCGAATCCGCGAGGGTGGCACGCATGCGTTTCGGCACCGTCAACCCGTATTCCGCGTCGTTCATCCCCATCCCGCGCGCCTACAACCGCATGGGCGGCGCCCAGTTCACGTACTCCTTCTGGATCTTCGTGGGCGACTCCCATAGGTCCACCGTCGCGGGCAAGCACATCCTGCTGAAGGGCGACAACGACAAGTACAAGTACCAGAAGTGGAACAAGGCCGACACCCGCCTCCTGGACACGGTCGAGGACGTGGCCATCAAGTGCCCGCTTATACGGTTCGGTGATACGTTCAAGGACATCGTTTTGGAATTCAACACACAGGACGACATCAATCACCAGATCAACCTGAGCTCCGTCGAACACGCCACTGACACGACAATCCGCCACAACCTGCTGGACCTCATCCAGCAGGCGTGGGTGTACATGACCTTCACGTTCGAGGATAACGTGCCGATCAATGATTTCGAAAACGGTATAGTCGTACGCTTTTACATCAACGACATTCTGTACCACACCCACCGAGTGGCCAGCACCCTGCGCCAGAACAACGGCGACATGTACCTGTTTCCCACGGGCGAGATCAGCGACTGCCGGATCGCGGACCTGAAGTACAGCAACTACGCCGTCGGGTTCAAGGAGGTCAAGCAGCACTACGGCGCGGGTCCGCCCAAGCTCCGGGCGACTCTCAATGACGACAGGAAAGGAATCGGTATGCCGTTGCACTTGTCTGAGTACAACAAGATCGACCTGTACAACCGCTAATCTTTCAGGTTTAGTTTCATTCCATCTTCAGCCCCGACGCCGCGCATTCTTCCAGTACTGAGCTCCCTGTACGCAGGTCCGGTCCGTCCATACCGAACTCGTATTCCTGGCAATCGTCTAGAAACATGACTTTCATCTTGAAAGTGTCAGGTGGTGTGGCCAGGGCGCGAAACGTCGTCGAAGAGTCCAGTCGGCCCGTCGCATACATCACGGCGATGACGTCTCTCAAAACAAGGGGTCGACTACCTTCAGTGACGGTGTCACATGACGCCCGAGAAAAACAGGGACTGTACGGTGCGAATTTAGTCGTCTCATCGACGGCGTCTAGCACGACGTAGATGGATCGATCTATCTTGGGGAGGGCGTCCAGGACGGATCGCCGAACTTCATCGAAGCGAGACGATTGAACCGTATCATTGTACATCTGACGGTCCATCTTGACGATAACATCCCTGACGGATCCTCTATACGACATGTGATATATCACGTACACCGCGTCATTCACGTCAAGTTTTCGTGAGTGGTCAGCAGATATGGTGCGTCGAAGCGTGTACTCCTTCCACGAGTCGTACGGCCAGAAGAGTAGGCGCACCGCGAAGGAAGTGTGAATCGTTCTCACGCGGATGTGGCTCGCTTTGACGTAATCGACGATGATCTCACGAAGCATAGCGGCCGCCTCGAGATCTTGTCCGAAAAAGAGGTAGGTCGGTATCCAATATACACGCGCCAGCAGGATATCTCTCACGACACCAAGAACACACGCCGCCTTGCGGATACGAGTCCCACAGGACGTGCCGCTCATCATCTCTATTTATTCGAGTGTTTGCCTCCTGGAGAACAAGAGATGGTGGTTGTAATAATAATAATAATTGTGATTTTTATGGGCGTGTTTATGTGCTGGCTATGGGAACACGCCGCCACCGTTCACAAAAAAGTTGAGGACCGATATCATCGTTCTCGGATCAGTGATTCGTACGCCCCCCTCAAGCTCAAATGACACGAGCCAGAGAGAGAGATATAGAGGACGGCGAAGTCGACACATCGACGACTGACCCCTCCAGGCATTCCCACAAGAGGCAAAGGCTGAGAGAGAGAGAGAGAGAGACGACGGTGACACCGTCTCCGGCTCCACTTTTCGCGATGCTGACCTGCCGGAGGCTTCACACTCCCGGTGCCCGATTATTCAGCAGAGACAACTACCAAGCGGTAGATGGCGTGCAGGACATCCTGCGGTTTCGATTGCCGATACTGTGTGCCGCGTATTCTCGAGGATCAATAAGCGTCACCTGCGGTATCGCGGATCGAAGATCACGAAGCCTATTAATAGATTCCGACAAGTATACTTTCACGGAGGAGCACGACTGCATCATCATCAAAATCGAGGCCACCCGCGACTCGGGTCGCATCTCAACAGTGAAGGATGACGATATTTACGACGTGTATACGGCTTGTGATGACGTCTTGAGAAATCAACAACTAGAGGACGCCTCTGACACTTTCGACGTGTTTTTGAGGAGTAAAGAAGATTTCTTATGAGTCGTACAGACTCAATCTTTTCGTTTTCGAGGTCATTCCGTAAAGACACGGTCTCCTGCGCGATACAATCTACGCAATGCCACAATCGCGAAATAGCAGCGTCACATGTCATCGGACACATCAGATACGCCGACTGAGACGACGCATCCGTCATGACAGTGTCATCGTGATGAAGAGGAGGAGGAGGAGGAGGAGGAGGAGGAGGATCGACGTCCATTGAAAAATATATGTTGTCGTGTGATCGATGTATCGTGAAGTACAAAGAAGCCATCTATTTTTTCCGATTATGTGACGCGTCATTTGTTTCATTGTCGAATGATGACCAGGCCACTCCCGCCTGATCCTCCCCTACGATTCGACCATCCGGCCCCACCTCCTCCTCCTCCCGTGCCTGCCCGTCCGGACGGAGCGTTGGACCTGTACCGACCGTCCCCGCCTCCGTGCTTCCCTCTCGCCGGTCCTCTCCTCATGTAGGCGCCTCCGCCGCCTCCTCCTCCGAACCATCCATTCACTCCTACGTCCGTGCCGAATATATTTCCGTGGTACACTCCGTCTCCTCCCGCTCCTGCCGATGAGTCTCGAGACGCCTCTCCGCTCGATCCAGCACCGCCTCCCCCGCCGCCCATGAGTCGTCCGCCCATGTCGCCGCCGCTGTTTCCGAGAGATCCGCCCGATCCGCCGCTGTAGCTACTCATGCCCCAACTGCTCCCGGCGCCTCCGCCTGATCCGCCGGTCGCTCCGCGGGAGCTCCGGGCGTTCTTGGGGTCGGAGTTGTAATGGTGTCCGGCGCCTCCGCCGCCGCCGTTCGCGCGCTCATTTCTGAAAGAGGACGTCCCTCCGTCGTCACCTGCACCACGTCTCCGGTTTCCGCCGTTCCCTCCCCCGCCTCCTCCGACCCGTACGGCATAATTTCCAGGCGTCACGCTCACCTGTCGTAGCACTACACCTCCCGCTCCACCGCCCCCGTAGGATCCGCCTCCGCCGCCTCCGCCCACGATGAGCACGTCCACCGTCCCCGAGTGTTTGGCTTGGAAGGTGCCGTTGCCGGTGAATATGTAGACGTGGCGGTCGTTTACGCGCGCGTGACACACGTTCGATCCGGAGGTCTGGTGCTTGTCCGGCAGCGTCTGAGCCGACGGGAACACCTCGATGTTGTAGAAACTGTACCAGAAGACGCCCGCCCATCCGCGCCGACTGTCCGGGTCGTCTAATCTGCCCATGGTGAGGACTTCCACCACGCCGTCGTAGTCTCTGAAATAGCGCGGCACTTCGGATCGCGAGCTCGACCTGTAGAGTTGTACGGACGAAGTGGGTGAGGCCCGGCGGTCGTGGTACAGGAGGAAGCGTCCCTGGAATGGGACGTCGATGTCGAGGTCGATATTCTGCTGTCCTTTTTGGACGGTCAACGTTTTCGTAATCACGTTATTGACGGAACACGCGCCGACTTCTTGCGTGAGGCGGACGGTGATCCTGCCGGCGCGGGAGGCAAACACGGAGGCGCGGCCCATTCGGAAGGGCTGCTTGGCCACCAGGCGCATGCCGTTCTGCCAGCAGCAGAAGCCGCCCGAAATGGCCGTGGGGTGCGGAGGACCCATGTAGATGGGTGCAAAAGTGCACCCGTTCTCCAACTTCCACGTCACCTTCTGGCTGGCGTCCGTGTAAATGCGGACCTCGTCCCTGCTCGAATCGTAACCGACGTATGACGTCCCCCCGTAATCATTTTCAAGCGAAATCCCGTCCGACTCATAACGAATACGGTACGCAAAATCATAGGCGGGTCCGCGGTTCAGCGGCTCCGTCCACATGGTGAAGCCGCGGTGGCGCACGGCGTTCTGTGCGTCGTCTCCGTCGAAGAAGGCCAACATGCCTTCATGGCTCTTGTAGATGCGCGAGTCGTCGCCCATTACCGTCATGCACACTTCGCGCCCGGATTTCAGGCGGATGCGCCCGTCGACGTCGACTCGCCACTTGTCGCCCCCTTGTGACGATAAACTAATTTTGTTGCCGATGAGGGCCGTGTTCGCCTTGCGTCGCAAATCGCTGACCTGTTCTTCCAAACCGCGGATGTCGTCCTCGAGCCCGCCGATCTTGGTGCGGATGCCGTCGATTTCGTCTTCCAAAGAGGTTATCCTGGCCTGGAGTTCGTCTAGTTTGTCTTCGTTCTCTCTCACCTGCGTCTCGAGGTCGTGCTTCCTGTTCGCGAGCTTCTCGCGTTGTTTTTCTAGAGCGCGCGCCTGGTCGCGGAGCTCTTGTAAAAGTCCGATCAAGTATTCGACGTCTACCTCTCTCCGAAAAGCCTCGACTTGCGCGGGACTGGCGTCCGGATCCCAACTGACGTTACACCTGAAGGTGTTGGGGTCGATGAAAGCGTCCTTGACGATGGTCCCTTCTGTGAACAGTGTATCGTTTTCGTTAGAACAGTCGTTTCTCACGACGTGGTGATAGGTGTCCAGAGCGCATGTACCTTCTTCGTCCGTGTGCAGCCAGGACGGGGGCAAATCGACACCCTTGTGTGTGCAGCGCCGACCGCTGTGGTCACGCTTGTCGATCTGGTTCCTGACGACTTGCTGTCCGTTATCGTTCAGGACTTCGTCACGACCCACCGGTCCAGACGCCGGATCGCTCCACGCCGGGACATCGAAGACGAACCTTTCGCGGGTTCGGAGGCGGCTGAAGACGGCGCATATAGCGACGATCGCGGCCAAGCAGAAGGAGAAGACCAGGATGGAGAGAGGGGTCATATATCAACGATTTCTGACGATTATTATTGTCGTTATCGTCTCGCCTAGTTATAATTTACCGATATATATTATGCTTCTGCACGCGGTCAGATCGTAATGCGCGTGTCGGTATAAAAGAAACGGAAACCCGGACCTGTAACAGGCGAAACGATTTTATTTTTGAAAAAAAACACCTGGGGTGCATGGCCGCCTGTACGACAGATGGAACGACGGAATGCTGCATCTGCCTGGAGTCCTTTTCCGACTCCGTGTGCAAAGTCCCCCTCTGTCACCACGAATTTCACGTGCGCTGCCTGAGCGACTGGGTAGCGGCATGCGTGGCGAAAGAAGACCCCTGCGAGAACGAATCTCGCGACGCGAGATCCATTGTGGCGACGATCCCTTGCCCGTTTTGCCGCAATTCGTTGAATCTGTCCAGCATCGGAGGCGAAATAGAGCAACTAGCTCTCAAAATGCACGAAAAGAAACTTATGGAAGATAAGGAGACACGAATGCGTACCGAACACGCCCGGTTGTCCGCCGTCCGCGACGAGTTGAGCTCTCAATTGGACGATTATTTTCGACACGATGTCCTACGAAGAGGAGGAGACGAGGAAGAAGCGCACATGGAAGCGTGGGACGTGCTGTGGGTTTCGTTCCAAAGCGCTAGACAGGCGGCGGAGGATGTTTCTCAGCACATACATAGCTACTCATGAACAAGACGAAGGCGGATTCGGTAACCTGTGAACAGAGAGAGAGCCAGGTGATCCGGTGTTTTGGTAAATTTTTGTGCTCATATAAAGGTTGTGGCGTGGAGTGATACGTCCTCGAGGAACAAAAGGAAAAGGACAGTGCTTCGAATTCGATGGTACCTCCTGTCACGATGCGACCGTCTCAGACACGGGAAGACGTTTTGGCCAGTGTGCAGGAATTGAGGCGCACTTTGCAAGAATCCCTTTCATTTTCGAGTAACGATGGGAACGCACAAGAAATGTCTCCTCCATCTACGGAAAATATGGTACATATTGTTCGAAGCACAATGGCCCGTCCCAGAAATGAATTACAGGACATGATCAAGGTCGCATGTCGTCTGACACACGCGTTGCGCGTGCTTCCCTCTTCCGAAACGGACGCTTCCATCCAATCCGCCAAGGGCGTGTTGCAGCGCTGCATGGAAGCGCTGTTCTACCTCGAACAGGCGACGTGCTCGCTGGGCATGACCGCGCGCGTGTCTCGATCCCTGTCCTCCAATGCCCCGCCGTACGTCGCCCAAGATCCCCAAGACGGTGGAGGTTCGTCATCGAGGGCAGGGCACAACAACGAAGACGATGTGGCGTTGGCGCCAGGGGTCGCGCGCTTTGTGGGCGTCGACGGTGACGCCAAGATCTCTCAGACGCAGCAGCTCATCCTGTACATGTTGAACGTGGTGTACTCCAAGGGCTACAGTAGACACGGCGGAGATTGTTACGAACGCCTGCCCTCTCCCGGCGGGTTCGACACACGGGCCTGGCGGCGCGCGTGCAGCATCAAGGACCTGATATACGACGCCACGCGCAAAGAGATCAAGTTCGACCAGTGGCTGAACCTGACGCAAAACAAGTCGAACGCCCAGACGGTCGTGGATTACATGGTGAACTGCTGCGACTCCCAGTTTCCCGTGGTCGTGAAAGACAGGCGCGTGTTCGCGTTTTCGAACGGCATCTACCTGACCACCTCCGCCGCCCTGTGTCTCGACAGGGAGATGGAACGCGCCAAGGACGCCCGTGTGAGACGCGAGGAGCTGCGAGACGTTTTCGTGCCCTACGGTAGCCAAGCCTACTGCGACCTCCCCCCCGGTTTATCTGCGTGCAACTACTTTGACAGCGAGTTCCCGGTGGAGCAGCGGGACGCGGCGTCAGGGGGCGACTGGTACCACTCTGTAGCAACGCCCCACCTGCAGTCCATATTCGCCTTCCAGATGTTCGACGAAGAGGTGTGCAGGTGGGCATACGCCTTCATGGGGCGCCTTCTCTACGAGCTCAATGACTATGACAGTTGGCAGGTCGTGCCCTACCTCAAAGGCCAGGCGTCTTCCGGAAAATCGACTATCGTCAACACGTGTCGGGACATGTACGATTTTTGTGACGTGGGTGTCCTGTCGAATAACATCGAAAGGAAGTTCGGTATTGCGGCGTTCTGCGACAAGTATATGTTCGTGGCGCCCGAGATCAAGGCGGACCTGCAGCTGGAACAGGCCGAGTTCCAGAGCATGGTGTCCGGAGAATCCCTGCAGCTGGCGGTCAAGTTCCAGCAGGCGCACACGATCGACTGGAAGGTGCCCGGCATAATGGCGGGCAACGAAGTCCCCGGGTGGGTCGACAATTCAGGGAGCATCGGTAGACGCATCATCGTATTCGAATTCCTGCGCAAGGTGATCGACGGGGACATGGAGCTGAAGCACAAGCTGCGCCAAGAGATGCCGAGCATCCTGCTGAAGTGCAACCGCGCGTACCACTGGGCCGTGACCAAATGCGGGTCAGACAACGTTTGGGCGCATCTGCCTGACTACTTCAAAAACACGAAGGCGGACCTCACGGAGAGTACCAACCCCATCCAACACTTTATGAACTCGGGGAAGCTGTCGTTCTCAGACCCCGAGGCTTACATGCCCATGGACGTCCTGAAGCGCGCGTTCCAGGCGCACTGCAACGAGAACAACTTCAAATCGATCCGTCTGACCAAGGACAAGTTCGTACCCGTTATGTTCGAGTTCGGTCTTGTATTAGAAGCGAAGCGACAGGCCACGACTCGAGCATATCCTCGTCCGGCTACAGGAGACACGTCTCCGGCTACGTTCGTGACGCACAAAGAATGGTGTCTGGGTGCGGACCTGGTCCCTTCCTCCGCATCCGCCGGAAACAATATTAGCGCTCAGGGTGTGGGGAATGTATTCGACGACCCCATGCTCGTCTGATCGACTCGCTACGATCAGAAAAAAATTGAGAGTCATAACGTACGCCTTCATATTACGTGTTTTAATCGAAACTGAGCGTTTCAAAAGAATATTATTAACGAGTCAGGAATGGTGTACCACCCCTGCACTGCTCGCTTAGACCCCAACCGAAGTGACGTAGCCAGTTGGAGGAATGGTCACACTTCGACAGATGTTAATGACACAGTCTCCTCCGACCTCCGTTGGTTTGACGTGTTCAAAGCTTTGAGCGTGGATGCTTCATTGAGATCCAAGCTGCAGCCAGGAACGCCAATCTACGACTATTTCAAAACGCGTAGTAATCGTAGAAACGAGTTTCGCAAAATGACCCCGGAGGACCTGTTGTGGCTCATGTTCGACGATAAGCTCCGCAACAACGTCGAATCGTTCAAACATCTCTTGACTCCACTCCGCGTCCTCCTGATTTGCACCTGGATAGTCGTCAGCGTCCATTATCGAGAAGAAGGCGCCAGGAGGACGCTGCGGCGGATGAAGGACCCCGACTATTTCACCGGGAAAGTTGGCGCTTCGTCGAATAACGCAACACCCATCGTTTCGATCATGAATATGCAGGCCTTTGTATGGAGGCTGTTTTCGACGAATATCAATACCCCTGATGATCGTCTCCGTGACGAAGAATCCCTGCGGGAGCAGTGGGGTATCTGCGACGACGAAGAAGAAGAACAAGAATGCATAGTCTACGGCTCCCCCTGTATCGCCCCTTATCCCGCTCCCGAGTATAGATCCATATGCGTGTGACAGTACTCAGAATAGATTACTATTCTGTCGGTCTTTTTTTAGCATTCCACGCATAAAGGCTTGCCTCTGAGATGTGTATAGGGTATATACATATATGTAGGATGGTTTCAGGCATGGACGAGGTGCAACCACATAACTATCTTGACGACATATGGACGTATTATTTCCACGACCCAGAGGATCCAGACTGGAATACGATGAGTTATAAAAGGCTAATCGATATAAGCTCGGTTGAAGATTACGCATCTGCACGATCGTGTCTTCGAGGAAAGGTGCCGCGTGGAATGTTTTTCTTGATGCGAGAACACGTGTTCCCCTGTTGGGACGACAAGTATAACATAGACGGAGGGTGCTTGTGCATCCGGATCCCCAAGCACGCCGTCGAGACTTTTTGGGACGAGATTTGCCTCCGTCTCATAGGAGAGTTGCTGTTGCTGCCCGTAGCACCCGGAGACGACAAACGTATGAGCTCCATGGACTGCGTGAACGGCGCGTCTGTGAGCCCGAAAACATACTACGCCATTGTGAAGATATGGGTGTCCAGAGATATCGACCCGGTGCGACTCGATCTACCGGTCGGGTTCCAAGGGGAGGTGATGTACAAGCCAAACCGAGAATTCATTCATGCATGTCAAACGTCGAAAGCCCCTCTTTCGGGTCATCCTGTACCTGTTCGGCGAGACAAAACTTGATTTCCCCGAGAGACGCGACCCCATAACGTACCACAAGGGGGAAGTCGTTCTTGAGCATCAGGTCGACCGTGTTGCATAGGTTGGTACACTTGATGAAGGTGAGGAGGAACTTGATGCTGAAGACACCCTGGACGATGTCATGCGCGTTTTTTTTCGATCCCTGGCTATACATGTCATTGTTTTTGTCGCACAACACCGTCTCCCGCGTACAAAAGTCGCCTTCGCAGCTGAAGATGAGCTGGTTCTGGACGTCCTTGATCTCCATGACCTCTACGCCCAGTTGGTGCATGTCGCGGCAGATTTTCTGGAAGTCCGTGGCCGGGAGCGTAATGACCGAGTCGAAGCGCATGGGATCTGCCTCCAATTTATCGTGGCCCAGGTCTAAAAGTCGGAGGCTGTACTGGCTGCGTGCGTTTTTTTCAAAATTTTCGATTTTGATGCCCAGGTGGTTCAGGTCATCACAGTCCACGAACAGTGTGAGAGTGTCATTATTGGTGATGGACCGCAGGATTTTGTGGAACTCGTTCATACTAACTCCGATTGACAACTTTTGGTCGCAGAAATACTTTTCGCACTTGCTGCCATCAAACCACAGATGCACGAGCACCGTGCGAGAAGTGTCAGTCGTCATGATTTTCATACCTTTGTCGTCGAACTCGATCACGGTGTCCGTGAGAAGATCGCGTAAAGACTCGATCACCGTCCTGACGGCGCTCGACTGCACGGTCATGAACTCCATCCGGCGACGCCGATTGTTTCTGGGAGGCGCCGCGATAGCTGCTACCTCGCCGCCGCCATTCTCAACCTCCTCCGTCTTAAATTCGGCGACCATGGGTTCGGTGTGGTGTGGTATTATATTTATTTGGAACGACGTATCCCTTTATATAAAAATCGTCAAATTGTCGATGCGCCGAAGCCCATCCCGAAATTATCGGTCCCATTGTGTAATGTAGAGATATCACCGAGCTCGCCGCTGCGAACGATTCACCCTCTGTGAGTATTTACATGGCATTTTCCGGTTTATTAATGCTCTTGATGGTCGCCATGGGCTTCGCTTTCAACGTTTACATGGCGGACGTCATTATCCGGTTACGACAAGACGTCCAAGTGATCCGTAAGAGATTGGGCGTCGAAGATAAAAAGGCGAAGGCGACCGTGAAGAATAAGACGGATAAGACGTCACTTACGGAGGATTCGAAACAAACAGATGAAGAAAAAGAGGAAGAGAACGAAGATGCTGTGACCGACAAGCACATCGACGGCAAGGAAAGTGTAAACGTTAAGCAGGCGCAGGCCCGTACACAACAAGAGACGGGGATCGAGGAGGACGCGAGTAGTGATGACGATGAATAGACCCAGACCTTCTCGCATAAATTATATAGGGTTAGTTTTCTCGTGTCAAAATCTATTTCTTCTTTCTTTTTATGAGACTGTATATTCTCGTATCATGGGAAAACTTCGCACGAGGTTGAAAGATACGTTTGTTACCAAAATGGCTCGATTCCTCGATATTGGTTCACCTTCGTCAAGGCCTTTACGTAGGGGACATGTCGAAAGGATGAAATATATTGCGATCTTCATTAATCGTTGCGCTGCACAGGCACAAATTCACCGTCCTGCATGGCCTCTATGAAAAGTTTGGTCATCTCAGGCGAATCGTTGTGTCTGACCACGTGTTCGAAAGCGGCGAGAAAGCCCGGACTCTTGCGGATCTCTTTTTGGCGAAGTAACAGCGACAACAATGCGTCGTGTTTTGAAAGACGAGCCGTTAACAAAAACGCTTCTCCGTTTGCCGCGTTGACGTCAGCTCCCGCTTCCAATAACGCGACGACATGCCGTTTTTTTTCCGCGATGAATGCATCGTGCTGTAGATTGAGCAAGTTATACTTCTGGAAATCGGTCCACCTATCCACGGGGTTCCATTTGAGCATGACGAATAGCACGTCAGTCAATCGTTGAGGTGTCATTGACTTCGCACATTCAACGATGACGGAAGGTCTGAAGCACGACGGATCATTGTCTAAGAAAGTGAATTCATATGCCGAAGATCTGTTCAAGAAGTAGTTCAGGACAGCGTTCAAATATCCGTGCATGACCGAGTCTAAACAGTCCGGCGAAAACAACATGCCTATTTTTTCCGCGTCGAGCTGAATCAGCGTCGCCTTGCTCAACCCCTTGAAGTGCTCGAATACTTCTTTTTTCGACAGATTGACCCGGTTTCCTCCTTTGTCTCGTAAGACGAGAGCGATGTCGTACTTGTGGCTATACACGGCGATGCGCAGGTTTTTGTCGAGCACGGCCTGTAACGTCTTGGGACTGAACCCGTTGTCTTCAGAATCGTTAAACTTATCAAACTCAAATCGAGGAATTGAGCCATTTTGGTAATAAACGTATCTTTCAACCGATGTATATCTTTCGACCTCGTGCGAAGTTTTCCTATGATACGAGAATATTCAGTCTAACAAAAAGAAAGATAAAATAGATTTTGACACGAATAAACACGAGAAAAACTAACGCAATACACCATTATATATTGCGCTAACTTTTCTCAAACTACGTAAAAAGCGAGTGTAATGTACAACAGCTCTATATCTGGTTTCTTTCGAGATCATCGTGGATAATAACTTGTACTATTTGTAATACACAATTTTTCACTGTCCCACTTTAAAGTGAGCGGCACTGTAAGTAATATGCTGGCTCCACCCTCGAATCACGTCATGTCGGAAGAAAATGATGTAAAAGAGATAAGAAACGTCGTCGAAGTAAATGACGATGATGAGTTCGTCATTTTGACCGAAAATGAAGCTTTTCAGGATGTCCTCGGTCATTTTACGACATGTCTGAACACCGTTTCTGAAGACGTTCCTGCGGACGAGATACGCGTCGAGTTAGAACGGTTCATGAAGCATTTGAATGATCACTTCGAAGCATCGCGCCAATCTACTACGTCATCACTATCATTAACGAAGGCCGCCGGCCAGACGGTGTACGCCTGTCATAATGTATACACGTGGACGGCATTCGTCTTACGCATCCTGCGTCTTTCTCCCTCCTCTCTTCCTCTTCCACTTTCTTCTTGGACGTCGAAGCTCGTCCTCACCGCTTTCTTTGCGTATTGTTCGGGGAGGCGCTGATTAGGCGGTGGAGGCAGGGGCGTCCTCCTTCACGAAGTGGTGCTTGATGTACTTCTGCAGGTTGAAGTACGTCACCTGGTCGCCGTCCTTCACGCTCAGGATGGCGCGTAACTTGGAGTCGGGCTTGATGATGCGCTTGTCGTCATTGTCCACCAGTCCGTTGTCCTTGATGTATTTTGTCAGTCCCTTGGTCACGTCCACGCGTCCCATCTCGCTACCCTCGGGCACCCCCAGAAACTTGCACAGCGAGGGAGACAGCTTGGTGGGCTTTGCGAAGCCGTTGGAGGAGCGCTTGGTACCGTCGGCGTTTGATTGACCGCGCTTCTGCTTCTTCTTCTGCGACGCCTTGTACAGCTTGGTGTACTTCTTGTTCAGGTTCTTCAGGACGGCCATCGAGTTCTTCAGGGCGAGGCTCATGTCGTTGAACTGCTCCTGCAGTCGGACAAAGTCGTCGAAAGCGGCGGCGGCCTCCGCGTCTTCTCCGTCAGGAACTGCGGCGAGGGGGGCCTCCTCGGTGGCGGGAGCCGTATTCTCTTTCTTCTCGGCGGCGGCAGGGGCAGCAGCTGCTGCTTTCTTCACTTTGGCGGGGGCTGTGCCGGCCGTGGTGGCGGGTGCGGGTGCGGCAGAAACGGGTTCGGTCTTTTTGATGGCCATTTTGACTTGAGGGGAGAGGATCGGTTGCGCTGTTCACAGGAGTTGGAACTTCGGGAGGAGGTCCTACCAGAAGCGACTGCTTGAGAGTTGTTAGATACACTACCATGGGGGATTGTCTTTAAGTACTTACCTGCCCAGGCTCGTCATGCTGAGCTGTTTGGACGCGCTTGAACGCAGCACCCGCCGCCAAAACGCGGGGTCTGTGGTGGATTCGTTATACGACTTCCAAAATGTACGAGCTTCTTTTTTATTGTACGGAAACACAGGTAACTCGTCCAATTTTTCCCACAGAGCGGCCTTCGCGAAGAAGTAGGAAAACACGTGCGTCCTCTCGCTCATGCCCGCTTGCCGCACTTCAGCCAATATCCGCGCTCTGTCTTTCGAACTCATATAAGAATCGTCCGCGTCGTCCTCATCAGTGTCGTCCTCATCAGTGTCGTCCTCATCAGTGTCGTCAAGCATGAAATGGCTTATAATCAACGAACAAACTTCTTCAAAATGTGCCGCCTCAGCGCTCCACAGTTGCCACAGGGCATCCAGGGCGCTCACGCCATCCGTGACGACGACTTCAGGGACGGAGAAGAACATGTGCCAGAAACAGGCCAACACCTCCACGTAAGCCTCGTATCCGTTAAGCGTGTCAGTAGACGAATGGTAGTTCAAAAGACGCATCGTCTGCTTGTCGCTGTGTATGGTACTCGGTTTGAATAACTCGGTGTCCAATCCAAGGCAGTGAATTATCTCGTGTATGAGGACTTTGTGCGCGTGCTGCTTTCGATACACCAAGATATTGTGCTCCGGGATGTGCGTGACGCCGGCGTTGACGTGTAAGACGTCCAGAGGTTGACGGACGGTCGCGGGAAGACCCCTGTCCTCTTCCGTCATGAAGCAGGTGATGGTCATCGCCTCGGGAAGACGCCGCCGGAGGGCGTTGAAGTCTTCGTCTGGAAAGAGTAAGTCGTTCACCTTAGACACGCAATCCAATGTGAACATCGCCGTCTCCAGGAGCTCCAGATGCAATACATCGTTCATCATGTCGTCCGGACTACAAATGACGCACATGTCGACGTTGATATCGTCATGTACGAATTTCATGATGACGACGGTCCATTTAGACACGGTGGTGTCGACCTCTGATACCGCGTCCAACACAAATCGAGGAACATACCGACTGCGTAAGAGGTCCGGTCCGACGAATTGTTCAAGGACCATCTTGAGATCTTTTGACGAAGAGGGCAGAATGACGCTCCGGATGGCTTCTTCTTTCGTCATCTCATACTCACCGGAAAGTCGGCGATCGAGGGCCCAGGCGCCGGCCACAGATCCCGCGACCAATATGGAATTTTCGACCCCTTGTTGTTTTTCCGCGAGCGTGTCGTACTTTGGAATCAGACTGGATACCACTTCGTCTGTAACGGGGTGCATGGTGTGTTAACTCGACACACCGAGCGAACAAGACACGCGAGTGACGGACTTAATGTATATTATATACCAACGAGTATATTATAAAAAATACACGTATGATGGTATCATCATCATGTCTCGAACGGCTCAACGGTGAACGACCTTATTCAGGACCTCTTTCACGTGATTCGCGAGAAAAGGAGACTCGGCGCTGAAATCTTCGTCCAATACCGGTTTCTTTCCCCGGGACATCTGTGATAGACTGTTCGTCGCCAAGCGTGCCTGGTATGTCGTCACGGAAATACCTCGTGCATCCCTTCCAAGTGCCGAAACGCCCTTTTCGTCTACGTACGCCTTCATCAAGACACGGAACATGAACGACGTACCTTTCATGGCCGGGACAGTCGTGTAAGGGGGAAGCCCCGCTTCTCTGGTAAAGCGAACGATTTGATCTTCGACGGCCAACCTGAAATCAGCCTTCCCACTTAGATCATCGTCAGGGATCGTCGTTTTGGTACATAGCGCATCCGTTTCCAGTTGAGCGCGTCGAAGCATGTTATCAAAGTCGTAACAATCGGCCATCATATCATCCACGATGGATCGCAGCAGGTCCGCGTGACGTTTCAGAGCCTCGGAAGGATCTAACTTTACAGATGACCGGGTGGTAACAGGAGAGTGGGACGAGTCTTTTTTGGACGAAAGGACGGCCAAGACGGCCACCAACAGAACCGTGATGAACATGATCTGGAGGAAGCTCCAGCCCGCGAACATCGATGACGACCCTCCTCCTAAAAACGGCTGATCATACATGGGAGGATCTTGGAACATCATGGAAGAAGGCACGGAAGGTGGTGAGGGCGGCACCCTCTTTCGTAAATACGACATTGTGATCGTGTCCGTGAGCTTGAATATGTGTAATTGTATATCTTACCTCCGTCTCTACTGTACCGAGACCTTATGAACTAGGCGCGTGTGCCCTCAAATTTTTTTGGCGCTCGAAGTATACCGAAAAAATGATAGATCTTGGACGATTGGGTCGACGTATCACCATTCCTTCTTGGCGTACTCGATGACGTGCGGGATATCGTTCAGGCCCCCTCCGGAGGCCACTTGTTCAGAAATGTGAGAGCGGATGATGTGTTCGTTGCAGTGGTCCACGAGACAGTTTAAAATGTTCGTGCGCGTCTTATTCAGGCGCGAACGGTCCAGGATCGGAAATTTATACCGCCAGTAGCACCGCAGGACCTTGCTCCCGTCTTCGATCGACGTCCATTCACAACGCACGCTCCCTACGCGCACGTCTCGCGGATTCGCGGAAACGTACACGTGGATGGCCTCGGTCATGTTTTCCACGCCGTACCTGGCATTCAGCGGAAGACGGACGTCGAAGCTGTCCATCACGTTCTTGCGCGTTAGGTTGATGACCTTATCTTGAATGAGACGGGTGTTCGTCACTGTAAGCTTTGTCCGACCCGTCAACATGGTGTGAGTGGTGTTAAAAGCGTCGACGGCGTATGTCGAACCGTCGATGTCCAACACGTCCCCTATGTTGAAGGGCCGCTCCTGGAGCATGATGACCAGGAACCGTAGGTTGTCCATGAGTTGGGAGTAGATGTAAGACACGATCGCGGCGTACGTCTTAAACAGGTCGATGCCGTTCGAAAACGCGTCCTCGTACTGAAATATACGACTGACAACGATGAAACATCCCGGGTACAACGTGATAGACGCGTACCCCCATATCGACGTGATGATAACGCGGTCGCTGTGGATGGCGTACGCGAGTTGCTTCCTGTGGAAAAAGAGTTCGTACAGCATGTCTTCCACGCTGTCTCGGGTCACAACATCGTACGTATTATCCAAGGTCAGGACGGTCCACAGACGGACTCTGTCGACGATGTTATTCCGGATACAAAACATGGTAAACTCGGCCTGTGATATTTTTCCGTCGAAATTGAGGTCCATGCGGTCGCCCAGGGCTCGCATCACGCGTTCCGTCTTTTCAGGCAGCTGCGATATGATGTCATCGTCCGTCTTGTGCGTCCAATATTCTACGAATTCTTGTATCGATAAATCGAATGTCCTGCCGATCTCTCCTCCACGTGACTCTAGGATGTCCCGCACAGCGTCGTCGAAGAACAGGCTGCGTTCTATCTCGACGATACGGCTCCAACTTCCTCGTCGCGTTGTCAAGAACGTCCAGACAAAAATACCGACGTACCCTGATTGCAGCACGAAGAAAACGATTGCGAAGGTGAGGAGGGACATGAACACCCGTTCGATCACGACCAGTGCGTCAGAAGAATGCTTGCAGAAGTCGGTGTCATAACCACAGAACAAGACACGGTACACCAGATGCTGGTAAATGAACAGACTCGTGATGAAGGGCGTGACCCACAGCAACGTCTGAACCTGCGTCCTGAAAATGAAGACGAATTTTGTCCATCGGAACAATAGGTGGTAAGACACCAACGATAGGCCGTAAAACACCTGGAAGAGCCCGAGGGCTCCACCTATGAGATGCATTATTTTATAGGTCGTGTCATATGGTTGGCTCGTACAACAACCCTCGCTGTTGAAAGGGTACGGAAACTCCGGGTCCGGACACGAGATATCCGTCGTAGCATCCGCACAGTCCATGTTCATCTCAGAATCTCTGATCTGACGCACGTCACGCACGCTGCCGAATGTCACTAGGGTAACCCAACACGCGGCGTACAGACCGTGCGCGGCCTGGAAGACTCGCAGCAAACCGGCCATCACGGCGACCAAGTATATAATTGACAACGATTATAAGTTCGACCGATCATGTTTTGTGTCAAACGACGGTACAAATGACGTTCACCAATCGGGTAGAAAATTGAAGGGCAAAGTCATGGACGATGTGTGTCTTCTGCATAACCTGAGACCAACTGGCAATCAGATCGTTTCAAGGTTTCTCGTTCACAAAAGCAAAGATGGCTCCTGCGAGAGCGAGAGCGCTCGCGTTCACCATCGCGTTCATTGTTGTACGAGCTCTCGCGCTCGCGTTCACCATCGCGTTCATTGTTGTACGAGCGCGAAGGCTTGTATGTGATCCCACGTTCACGTTCGCGCGAACGCCCAGGACTACGTCACCGACTACGTTCACGTTCACCTGAACGCCCAAGACTACGTCACCGACAACGTTCACGTTCACCTAAAAACCTACGAGAATTATATAGCGATGTAAAAAACGTAGTCCAGGGTACCATGGAGAGTCTGGACAGCAGCATGATCGACCCTTGTTACAACTACCATCTCGTGCCCCAGCGATTGAATTTCCATAAAATCCATGACATTGCAGTATCGGGTTTACGATGGATCCAGGAAGTAGTGCGTGAGTTGATTTTGAGGTGCCACTATGATTACGCGCATTCTAAAGCTACGAGTAAGTTGAGACAGAGAGGCCACGATTTCGATGCTAACCATTGCACCCGCATCGACTTGCTGGCGTATGTGGTCGAATACACTTCGTCAAAAAAGAAATGAAACGACTTATTCTAGCGTTTATCATCCTTTTTTCACAGCGGATTCTCTATCGCTGGTGCTTTTAGCACCAGCATGGCGTTTAGCCTTCGACGTCATTGGACG
>Ga0306901_1000211_pt1 | contig 29008 bp, 30 predicted proteins | sample AntRauMFilla3767_FD_190431 | JGI IMG/M metagenome (GOLD analysis project Ga0306901, IMG submission 190431) | Saline lake microbial communities from Rauer Islands, Antarctica - Metagenome Filla 3 #767 (v2) (version 2) | ecosystem: Environmental > Aquatic > Non-marine Saline and Alkaline > Saline ... | reverse complement strand
GTCGGTGGGAATATTGAGAATTTCGGGTCGAAACGGGATGCCAACGAGCGCAGTTTTTTCTTCTGGAAAAAACTGCGCGACGTCGTCATACGCAATCCCGATATAGCGAGCTTGCTTGCGGGCAATTATGTTGGCTCTGCCAGGCACCGCGTCTGACTCGTGAATCACCACTGGAATGCGCATAAATCGAGCTGCCATTAAAATCGGAATGCTGGTGTAGCCACCTTTGCTAAATATCACGTCAGGGTAAATAATAAAAAGCCTGAGCGTGCCGATAAATATTCCGAAAAAGTTTCTGAAAATATCGACAAAGTTTTGGATTGAAAAGTAGCGACGTAACTTTCCTGCCGGACAGTAGATATAAGTAATGTTGTATTGCGCCAGCGCAGCTTCGTCATACGGTGCTGGTCCAAAATAATACAATTCTGGCTGGTCAGGACTTTGCGCCAGCTCATTAGCCACAGCCATCAGCGGATAAAAATGCCCTCCGGTTCCTCCTCCCACAAATCCAATCTTCATACCTGCAATTGTATCATGCGGACTTTGAGAACGACCGGTACTTTGACACATTCAAAACAATACCCAGTGACGCAAGCGTCGCAGCTAAGGCTGTCCCCCCATGACTGATAAATGGCAATGGAAGACCAGATAGGGGTGCGAGCGCCACCATTGCCCCCATGTTTAAAAATGCTTGTGCAACAATAATGGTCATAAACCCAACCACCAAAAGTGTGCCAAAAATATCTTTAGCTTGAGTTGCTGTTTTATATCCCCGTATGGTCATACAGACAAACCCGATAACAAGTAGCGTGGTGCCAAGGAAACCGAACTCCTCTGCATACACTGCAAAAATTGAGTCACTGGTTGGTTCGGGTAAGTATTCAAATTTTTGGATACTTTGTCCAAAGCCACGGCCGGCAAATCCACCAGAGCCGACGGCAATTAATGATTGTTGAATTTGGTATCCACTCCCTTGCGGGTCAGCTCCAGGATCTAAAAAGGTGGTGATTCTGTCCATTACATACGGTCGAGCTATGGCGACTACTGCCAGCATGAGTACCGCAGCAAGCACTAATATTCCGATATCCCGCCACTTCGCTCCAGCAACTAAAAACATTGCGAGCCCGGCAAAACCCATGATCATAAAAGTGTCTGTGTCCGGCTGGAGAAGCATCACCACCCCTACCGCTCCGACGATTCCTACTAGTGGAAACACACCGTATTTCCATTGGTCAATTTTCCCGGTAACGCCCGAAAGCCAAGTGGCTAAGTAAATGATAAAACCAATTTTTAAGAACTCGGCAGGTTGTATAGTTGTTATTCCCAAATCAAGCCAGCGCGTCGCTCCTCCGTGGGACATACCAAGACCAGGAATAAATACAGCCAGCGTACCGAATAAACTAATGATAAAAATATAAATCGCGTACTTTCTCCAGTGACGGTAGTAGACGTTACTCAGCAAAAAAAGAGCTGCCCCACCGCCCAGAACCCCAAACGCAAACTGAGTAAATGCTTCAGAACCAAAGCTCGCTCCGTCTCGAGCCATCAGCCCCAGAGATGCTGAAGAAAAAATCAAAAAGCCGCCGGCAACCATGGCAGTAATCAAAGCGAGTAATACTGTATCTACTGACTTTGGTTTATTGTTCATGCGAGGGTAGCAATGATTACGCCTGCCACTGCGCAGAAAATGCTAATAATCCAGTATCGCATCGTGACTTTGTAAGACGGCCACCCAATAGCTTCAAAGTGGTGGTGGATCGGCGCAATCCGAAAGAGTTTTTTACCGGTACTTTTGCGATAAAATATTTGCATTACATTTGAACCAACAGTAACAATAAGCGGTAGTCCAACGACGGCTAGCAGAGAGATGCCGTTTCCGTCGCCGAGCGTATCAGTCATAAACACGACCGTGGCGAGCGAGAGAGTGAGAGCCATGGACCCTGTTTCGGTCATCCAGAACCGAGCGGGTGGAATGTTAAACCACAAAAAAGCCATAACTGCACCCACGACAGTGGCGCAGAAAGCAGCCAAATCAAATTGTGACTGAATGATAGCAATGCCGGTATATGCGGCAAAAATAGAAGCAAATACGCCGCCGGAGAGTCCATCGATGCCGTCGATAACGCCACTAGCATACAGGGCCAACGTCAAGAACACGAAAAAAGGAATAATCAAGAGTCCCAATTCTACCGTTCCGTCGAAAGGTATGCTGATGCTGGTAACCCCAAGTTTGGCATAAAACCACCAGCCAAGAGCACTGGCTAAGACAGTGATGAGTCCTAGTCTGACTCTCAGCTGGATGCCTTTTCCGTCATGGATTACATCGTAATAATCATTTAAAAAGCCAATGACGGCACCAATCAAAAGTGTGCCAGCAGGAATCAGGGTTTGTGACCGACTCAAAAAATCGAGACTTGCGAAGAGAGAATCTGGAAATAATAGCGCCAAAGCATATAAACCGACCAGAGTAATCAACGTACTGGCCCAGATTATTATCCCGCCCATGCGTGGCGTTTTGGTCTCCCCATCGCCTTTGAGTCGGTTGAATTCAGTGGCTTCTTGTCCACCGATGGCTTTTTTTCCTCCTTGTTTCTTCCATACTTTGTATTTAAACAGGAAATGGGTTACCACAGGTGTGATAGCTACGCCGATGCTAAAAGACAGTAAGGCGGGCACGAGAACATTAATGAGAGTTGATTCCATAATCATTCAATAGATTGTTGTACTGCGTTCACTAATGTGAGGACATCGGAAAAGCGCTCATCTCGAGTCGAGCCTAAAACAGTGACAATGATTGGCCGATTGAGTCCCAGGTCAAAGGCAATAGTCAGGTTTCCACCGGCCAAATCAGTGTAGCCCGTTTTGGAACCAATGAGGTTTGGAATTTGGTTTACGATGTCATTGGTATTTTCTGTTGTGTGGTAGTCGCCGCTGGCGTTGTATACTCGTGTAGTTACTTGCTGAGTCGGAATCAAGATGTCAGGATAGGTGCTTATAATGTGCTCCATTAAAAATGACACATCTTTGGCACTTCCGACTGATCCTGGTTCTGTGACTGATAAGTCAAGACCAGTCATGTTCTTAAACTTAAGCGAATTCAAACCGAGCTCCTCGGCTTTGATGTTCATAGCCGTTACGAATTGGGAAACAGAATCTCTGTCACCAAGCGAAGAGCCAACGCTTGCTGCGAGTTCATAGGCGGCGTCGTTTGATGATGAGATGAGTGCCATTTGCGTTAAATTCTCTACAGTGAGTTGTTCACCTATATTAAAACCACTGCTGCCTTCCTGCAGTATTGCGTTCCGGCTGATTACTGCAACCTCACTTTGTTCTATTAATTCGTATGACAGTAAAGTGGTCATGAGTTTGGTGATTGAAGCTAGAGGGAGCGGAGTCGATTCATTACTCGCATATAAGGCTCTTTGAGCTCGCACGTCCCATACATAGGCTGCTTCTGCGCGGAGATTTAGCGGCGCTATTTTTTGGGGTATCAACACATTTGCCGCTGTGCTCGGTTGGATGGGTGCTGGTGAAAGCTCAGGAGTTACTGGATTTTTAGTATTTTGAAATAAAAGTGTACTAAAAATACCCACTAGGATGAAACTGAGTATTCCCAATTGCAAAAGGATGGGAAAGTGATTTTTCTCTGCAGGCTCAGAGGTGTGTATGAGGTTTGGGTATTCTTCGTTACTCATGATGGTGTAGTGTCAAACGCGTCTATAGCAGTCATGAAGTCGCTAAAGCGAGGGAGTTCGTGTTTGTGAGTCACTCCTAAGTGTTGAAGTAATTCTGGGCTAATACGGAATTGATAGCCGTGACCGGTAATGGATTCTCGTATTAGCAGGCCACGGGTCATGAGATTACGTAGGATAAAAGCGGAATTTACCCCACGAATGCGGTCAATTTCTACGCGCGAAATAGGCTCTCTATATAATACGATGGCCAGAGTTTCAGCTCCCGCTTTTCCAATATCCCCAGTCAGATCACTTTTTCGGAGTGATTCAATAAAATCTGAAAGCTCAGGAGCGGTCACGAGTTGGATGTCTACGTCAGTTTCACTGACCCGCACCGCTCCATTTTCTAAGCGCACTCGGAGGTTTTGCACGGCGGTCTCGAATTCTTCACTGGTCACATCAAAAAGTTTGAGGAGTTTGGCTTTACTCTGAGGAGCTGCTTTATAAAACAGCAATCCTTCGATTTTTACATCCAGTGTCATATCGGCATTTTAGCACAACCGCCTTGATAATTCAGGGTTTATTGACACTACCGGGCAACGGGAGAGTAAACCGGTATTTAGTAGTACTTGGGTATCCCCTGCTTATCAAGCTCCAGGTGAATATCTTCAAAGCGATTCGCTTGAGTGATGATAATGTTTCCTTGTTTAAATATTTCCAAGATTGCCAGAAAGCTCACTATGACGTTTTTGTGTTCCGGTTCACGAGCTCTGATATCAGAAAACGTAGTGAGCACTTGTGTTTCTATGCGTTTGCGTAGCATATCTATCATGTCCTCTAAAGAAATGGCTGGTTTGAGTTTCGCTACTGGCTTCACCTCAACTTTTGGTATAGCCGTGAGGACTCCTTGCATGGCGTCTTGCAGTGCCTGCACGCTGCAGTGGGTGTCGGGCATAAAGACTGGCTTGCTTGGTGGTGTGTACTCCGGGGTATAACTATTCTGTTCCCCAAACCTGGCTTGCAGTTCTAAAGAAATATCTCGGTAGACTTGGTATTTTTTGAGACGTTCTTCAAGATTCTCGATACTCGCTGTCTCTTCTTCGGTCAAATCAAGGACCGGTAGGAGTGATTTTGATTTTATTAAAAGTAGAGTAGCGGCGAGCGAGACAAATTGCGCGGTGTTTGGAAGCGAGAGTTCTTGCATGGCGCTCACTGTTTGCATGTATTCGTCGGTTACCGTTGCTAGAGAAATGTCATTAATCAAAAGCTTACGTTTCTCAACGAGTTCAATCAAAAGCTCCATCGGACCTTCAAAGGTATCTGTTTTAACTGCAAAAGCAGTGACCGTTGTCATAGGAGTAGCTTACTACTTTTTTGAGGTGGTAAGAAGTCTATAGAAAGGAAAAGTGGTAAATATCACGAGTGCTAAGACCAGTGGAATACCATACTCGTTCCAGATACTTTGCAGAGACTGTTGCTTGAAGAGCCACAAGTAGACCATGACTGTCAGAAAGAGTAAGAACTCTATACACAAAGCATAGCCGACTGATGATTTATTCATACTGTTTAACAAACTGTACTAGGAGTCTGACCGGTTCCCCGGCGGCTCCCTTGGCGAGTTTGTCGCTGGGGATGGTTTCCATTCTCGGAGCCATGTCAATGTGTGCCCAGGGTGTCTTTTTTGGTGCAAAGAACGACAAGAACGTTCCGCCTTCAATGCAGCCGCCAAACCGGGAAAAGTTTGTGGATATATTTGAGATATCCGCTCGACTACTTTTCAGTGATGATTTGTATTCGTCCCACAACGGCAATGGCCAAAGCAAGTCCCCACTGTTTTCACTGAGTTCCATGAGAGTCTCTTGTAGCTTTTTGTCCTTGGTCATGACGGCAGACGCGTGTTGTCCAAGGGCAGAGAGCGCGGCGCCGGTGAGGGTGGCTACGTCGAGTATCACTCGAGGTGTGTAGTGCCTTTCTGCATAGGTCATGGCGTCCGCCAAAACGAGTCTCCCCTCTGCATCGGTGTGTAAGATTTCCACTGTCTGACCAGACATGGAGGTGGCGATGTCCCCCGCCCGCATACTTTCGGCTGAAACTGAGTTCTCAGCGGCCGGGATAAATGCCACGACGTTTTTCTTCAGGCCAAGTGTAGCAATCGCTCGCAGAGCACCAATCATGGCTGACCCCCCAGACATATCCATATGCATCTCGTGCATCGATCCGGTTGGTTTTACATTCAATCCACCACTGTCGTACGTGATTCCTTTTCCGATGAGCGCAATTGGTTTTTTCTTGCCAGCTTTCTTGTCGGCTACAGTTGGCTTTCCGGCTCCCCACCACTCAATGATAATAAATTGTGGCTTGTCGACAGCTCCTTTACCCACTGCTTCGAGTAAGCCCATCTGGGACTTCTTTATTTCAGCTGAACCAAGTGCTCGAACACTCGCTTTTGTACCCTTCAGAGCCGTTTTTGTAGCTGCAACGAGCTTTGACGGAGTCATGTCTTCTGCGCTGGTGTTGGCGATATCACGGGTGATGTTGGCTGATTCCCCTATGACCAGTCCAGTTTGGAAAGCAGTTTTATCTGCCGTACTTATGTCACCGCACACTAAGATTTCTTTTAGCGTTGCTGAACTAGTGTCTTTGGTTTTATACTTGGTGAATTCATACGCGGCCAGCTGCAGGTTTTCACCAAGAGTGCGCATTGCCCACTGGCTTTTAAATTCTGTTAGTTGAGGAAAAGCCTGGATATCGATTTCAACTGCTATTCGCTCGAGCTGGTGGGCCTTGGCTGCTTGTACGACTGAACGTATAAGGGTGCGGAAAACTCTGCGGTTGATATTTTTCCATTTCCCAGTGCCCATTCTATACTCGAGCATTCCCTCTGGGGTTTCAACTAAGCGATGCCACGAACGCGTATCTTCGGTGAAAATAATTCGGCAGTATTTTTTATGTAACGAAGTAATTGGTTTGTTGGAGGTGGTGATTTTTGTCATATGTGCCAGTGTAACAAAAAGCCAGAACATCTAAAAGATGTTCTGGCTTTTTCGCACATGGGCGATTATTTTTCCTCTGTCTTTTTCACAGAAATACCCAGTTCAATGAGCTGTTCTATGGCCAGTTCCTTTGGTGCGTTCATCACCGCTGTTTGACCTTTTCGGGTCATCGGAAACGCTTGCACTTCACGAAGCGATTCTTCACCAGTCAGGTTCATGATGCTTCGTTCAACACCTAGTGCAATTCCGCCGTGCGGTGGTGTACCGTACTTGAATGCTTCGAGCATGTGACCGACTTTCTCTTGAGTCTCTGCTTCGGTGTTGCCCATCACTTTGTAGACTGCTTCAATGATTTCCGGTTTATGAGCACGAATACTTCCACCGCCAGCTTCATAGCCATTACACACTAAGTCGTATTGAGTAGTGAGAATGTTTTCAATATTTTCTCCGTTCATCAAATCTTCGATGAATTCTGCTTTTGGCATGGAGAATGGATTGTGGGTAAATGTCCAGGTTCCATTGTCTGTCTTTTCGAAAAATGGGAAATCAACGACCCAGGCGTAGGCCAGTACACCATTTTCTTTTTCCTCTTCGGTGCGGAGATCAAATTTATCAGCTCCATACTTTTCCATAGACTCTGCGTAGGTAACTCGAGGAAACGGTTTCTGCTGTACGGTATACCCCATCGACTCAACCGTTGTGGTAATCATTTCTTCAATGATGTCCATCACGTCAGATTGTTCAACAAAGGACATTTCGACGTCTATTTGGGTGTGCTCGTACCCACGGTCTGCCCTCAGGTCTTCATCTCGAATAGCTCGAGCAATCTGTACATACCGCTCAAAGCCGGCATTCATCAGTAGTTGTTTGTACTGCTGGGGTGATTGTGGCAAGGCGTAAAATTTTCCTGGATTGTGTCGACTTGGCACCACAAAGTCACGAGATCCTTCGGGAGTTGATTCGGTCAACAGCGGAGTTTCTATTTCGCAAAAGTCACGTTCCATCAAGAAGTCACGACATTTTTTTACGAACTCACTACGAATGCGGATATTACGCTGCATACGTTCGGTTCGTAAATCCAGTGAACGGTGTTTCAGTCGCACCTCTTCGTCTTTCCCTAAAGAATCTTCTGTCAAATCGTACGGCGCTGTGACGGCTTCATTGAGAATAGTAATTCCGGTAATCTCAAGTTCTATGTCACCGTTGACGACATCTTCCTTAATAGCTTTTTCTGGTCGTGTGTTTACCATTCCAGTCATGGCAACTACGTACTCAGCTTTGAGCGTTTTGGCAACTTCTAGTACTTCTGGTTTCCCAAAAACCACTCCTTGCACTTTTCCGCTGCGGTCACGAATATCACAAAACACCATTTTGCTTTGGTCACGAGTAACGTGTATCCAGCCGTTAATTTCTACCTCTTCTCCTTTGTGTGAACTGAGTTCACCAATTAGTGTGCGTTTCATTTGAATGTACTTAATGGATAAACGTGCAGAAACGATAATCGCCCCTGCGCATATATAGATGTATCAATACATGTGCAGGGGCGATTCCCATCAGATGATGAGTCGCGGTGCCACCCTACTTTTAGTCCAGCTGGACTCTCTATTCTTTGCTTTGTACGTGTCTCCACAGTGTCAGCTGCTTCTTTGACGTGCGTTAAGATTAACCCCTAGACTATCACTAGTCAAATAAAAAAAGCGACCGAAGTCGCTTGAGGGTAGTGATTAAGAGAACCTTAATTCGATATAGTACACCTGCTCAGGTGTAGCAAAATCTGGTTCTGACTCGGTGTAATCGGGCCGTACTCTGGAAGATTTGCTTTGTGTAGTTATCGACACGCCTTTTTTGAGACGCAAGGGAGCTGACGCTCGGATTTGGTGGCCAAATTTCTTGACCAGCTCCTTTTCTGGCCCAACTTGACCTGCTAGGTCGTACGGTTGGATGCACACAACGTTGTCATTTTCGCCAGGGTTCAATTCTGAGACCCCGTAGTGATTCTTCTGTGCCAACCGTCGAATGTATTCAATTAAAAGTGTTTTTTTCTTTTTACCGAAGAACATTTCACTCTCCTACTCAGTGACATCAAATCAAACTATACAGTAATATGAATATATGTCAATTTAGTCGATGCCGATGGCACTGCGTACTTTTCTGAGCGTCTGATTTGAAGTTTCTTTTGCTTTGGTTACTCCAGTTGCGAGTACTGCTCGTACTTCTTCATCTGTGATAGCCGCCCGTTTATCTCGCATCGGCGCTATCATCTCCTCTAAGTCTATTGCCAGAGCCTTCTTTAAATCCCCGTACCGCCCCTGATGTTTTTTATAGAGGGGCTCAAGTTCAGCATCTGATTTAAGTAATCGGTGTATTGCGTAGACGTGTTCTGGTTTGTCCCCTTCTGAATCAGTGACGATACTCATAACAGCTTTTTCAATTTCTTGAGGAGAACCAAATAGCGGAATCGTGTTGCCGTAGCTTTTACTCATCTTTGTGCCGTCGGTGCCCGGAATTATCCCCGCTGATTCAAGAATCATTTCTGTTGGCTCTTGCAAAATAGTTTGTGTATACTCACGGTTGAATTTTCTTACCGCTTCGCGGGTGTACTCTAGGTGCTGCCGTTGATCTTCTCCGACGGGCACTACGTCAATGTTATAGAGTGCAATATCTGCTGCCTGCAGCATGGGATATGTAAAGAGTCCAGCGTTTGGTTCGAGCCCTTTGTCTACTTTGGCTTTATACGAATGTGCTTGCATTAGAAATGGTACGGTTACCATGCAGTTCAAAATCCAGCCAAGTTCCGTGTGGTCTTGGTTATCAGACTGTCGAAAGATAACTGCATTCTGCGGGTCGACCCCGACTGCGAGGTAGTCTTTTACGATGTTGATGCTGTTTTTTTTCAACTGTTCTGGGTCACGCAGACTAGTCAGTGCATGGTAATCAGCCACCATCAAATAGCTGTCATGTTCTTGGTAGATATCGACAAAGGGTTTTAACGCACCAAAATAATTTCCGATATGCAGGTCTCCCGAAGGTTGGAGTCCAGTTAACAAACGTTTCTTTTCTGTATTCATAATTGACATAATACCAGAAAACGGCCAGTGGACAATTTACATTGCGAGCGGCAATTCCAGTGTGAACCTCGAACCTTGGTCATCTCCTTTTGAGTGAGCAGTGATATCACCACCCATCGCTTCAGCCATTTTGTGTGCCACAAAGAGACCCAGTCCAGTTCCGGAAATGTTTACTGAGTTGGCATTATCAGCCCGTCCGAATTTTTGGAAAATATTATCTTGAGTTTTATCGTCCATACCAATCCCGGTATCGATAACATCAACGAATATTTTTTTCTTTTTTATGTCATCTCGCACTAACACAGTTATGGTGCCTTTTACGGTATATTTGACCGCATTGTCAATCAAGTTGTGAATAATTTGTATGGTCTTTCCTTTGTCTGCATGTATTACTCCTTGATTGTGGAGACTTTTCTTGTAGTAGAGTACCAATCCTTTCTTTATTGCATTTGCCCGTACGTCATCAGTAATATGTTCGACCTCCGTTGGGAGATTGAAGTCTGCGAGATGGTACTTCATGTTTCCCGCTTCAATTCTTGAGACATTTAAGTAGTCTTCAATCGCCAGAGCCATCAGTTTTGCAGACTCGTCAATTCGACTCAGTGGCTCGACTGATTTTTGTGGAATAGTTCCAAAGCTCCCTTCGAGTAAAAGTGAAGCATACCCACGAATGGCTGTGAGCGGACTACGCAACTGGTGAGAAGCAATGGAAACGAACTCAGACTTCTGTTTGTCAAAAAATTTTAGTCTAGCATTCGCTTTTTCGAGATTCTTCAACAGTTTTTTAATCTCATTTTTTTGCTGTACGTCATTTTTAATGCTCCGGATAAGAACCAGTCCCACCGCTAAGGTCAGGACAAGAGTAACAGCTTTTAACGTGAATGCCGTTGTAGTAGAAGAATAGGTAAATTGTGAAGCAACCAGCACCGTAAGGACAAACACCAAAATTTGGGAAGTCAGTAATCCAACGTTAAACGCTCTAAATTTCGAAATCAATACTGCAAGTGCTGTCATAAAGAACATCATTCCAAACAAACCATACATTTCCAATCGGGAGTCTGGTAATAGTCCGATATTAACAAAAAACGTAATTACAAATGTTGTAGTAATAAACAATGCAAGGAAAAGAAGGGTGCCTCCGCTCATCAGAAGAATCTGCGTCTTTTCTGTAGTCTTTGCAAAGCGGTATTTCTGTATTGATGCTATGGCAATCCAAACGATGGCCATGAATCCCAGAGCCGTGTAGTAGCCTTTGTACAACAACCCTTCGTAACCAAATGCATCACAGGTTGCTAGATCGAACCCACTGATGTTTAGGTTTGTGTGTGCAAGCAGTAGTACCGGTGTTAACAGAAAAAAGAAGACGAGTTTGGTTGAGAAAGACACGTCTTTTTTATGGAGAAAGACCAGTGCTAAGTAAACCGAAAGAATTGAAATAAATGCAGTTGCGATTGCAAACAAGGGCCAGATAGCTGCGAGCAAGTCAGCGTTGATGTTGGTCCAGGCAGTTAGACTGGAAATGGTCCAAACAGAAAAACTTAAGCATAGTAAAAACAGCAGTTGATTGAGTAATTTTTTAGGATTATTTAGCAGAACAAACAGACCAACGAACAATGCAACTGCAGTCGCCGGAATGTGTGAGTAGTACAGCAGCTCGGGAATATCTTTCGCAAAGAAGAAATAGGTTGGCTCTGGGTATAAATAGCAAATCATGAATCAGATATTTTTACTGCCCCGTTTGTAGGTTGAACATATTCACAATTATCATCTATCGTTGCGTCACAATACGTGACGCTGCATGAACGGTCGTTGGGTTGACAGGTGCTGGCAGCTTCGCAGTTTAGTATATCGGCGTTTGCGCCACAGATACTTCTTAAGGCTGAGGCGTCACGTTCAATAATTGAATAGTACAGAGGTTCAGTACATTCATCATCCTCACAATACAGAAAACAGCTCTGAGAAAATGCATCACAGTCGCCTTCGTAAGAAACGAGGTAATCATAGCTCACCATAAATCTGAAGTATGAAGCCGCAACAGTCAGTATAAGTAACGGTACAAGCGTGTAAAGAAGAAAATATTTTTTTAGATGAAGAACCATAAGCCGCGTACCTACACTATATCAGGTGTCAGAAGTAAACTCACTGAAGATAAGCACACTTTTAGTTTTCAATAATAGTAAATTTCTTTTGAAAGTGAATTGGTCGATACCCGAGCTTTGCAGTCTGTAGACCTTGGATTCCCAGGTCTTGTTCCCAGTTCCATAGCTGATAGCCTTTTTGCAAAAGAATAGTAGCGAGCTGTTGATTAAAGTATTCGGTCACACCACTTGGGGCGTTTGGCGTAGTTTTAAAATAGTGGGACAAAACGTAGCCGTGAGGGAGTAACTCGTCGACACTAAAGCCTACTATTTTATCATTAAGGTAAGCAGTGTGAGTTAGTAAGCCGTTGTTATTTTGTGAGTACTTTACCATTCTGAGTATGGCAACCTGTTCAGAGTGTAGGTCAGGTTCTTTACCGTTGAGTAATTTGGATTGGTTCCAGTCAGTGAGTAATTCAAACATTTCAACCTGAGTACTTAAATCAATGATACTTACTTCTTTGATCCTCAGTTCATTAGTTCTAGAAAATTTGCTCGCTAGTTGTCGTTTGTTCTTATATGACTTTCCTCTCAAGTTTGACAGTTTCTCTAGACAGTAGACATAATCATGATTATTTTGATCTTCTGTAACTGAAAATTTTTTTGAGTCTTTTAGAATGACTGCAGTTGGTTCTGGGACTAAAGAAAGAATTTTTAGTTGGATATTCTTATGATTGTGTTGAAATACTTCTGTGACAGTGTTCTCTATGTCGTTGGTTCCAAACAGCGATAGAAATACCTCGTCAGACATGTAGTCAGAAAATTTAGCTATCAGGTTTCCGTTCAACTGTGAGATTGCATGGGTTGACCTTGTGTCCCACGAAAAAAAACTATAAAAATTGAAATCAGAAAAAACACCAAGTTGTATGGCGAGTTCATCAAAAAGTCCTTTGTCTGAAACATCAAGACTCTTAAATTCTGGAAAATTTGGTACTTTCTTAAAGAAATCCATCAAGACATGTATTATAAAGTAATAACGGTATATGTCAATAGCTATTGCTGTTTTGAAAAAGCCATGTTCTACTTAGATACCTATATTTAATAACTTTTAACGAATTATCGCCATGGGACTCATGCTTTTTGCGCTCGCTACTCTTTCTCCTATTTTGTATGCGGCAACAAATCACCTCGATAATATTTTATTACAAAAATATTTCAAGAAAGGTGGTGTAGGGACGTTGATTCTCTTCTCTGCGTTGCTTTCGGTGTTTGCTATACCGGTCTTCTATTTAGTAGATCCGTCGGTAATGACTATTAGTTGGTCCAATATCGCCCTACTGTCTTTTGTTGGGTTTTTGAATGTGCTTCTTTTGTGGTGTTACCTACAAGCAATTTTTAATGATGAACCACTGGTGGTAATCATATATTATCAGCTGGTACCAGTTTTAGGATTGTTCTTTGGATACATAGCACTCGGAGAAGTCATTACTTCAGTTCAGTTATTCGCGATGTTACTAGTGATACTTGGGGCCATCGTGTTGTCAGTCGCTATGGACGATAATGGAAAGGTTATCTTCAGGGTTCGAACCGCAGTCTACATGTTAATCGCGTCTATTTGTTGGGCATTGGAATCAACTCTTTTCAAGGTTGTTGCTCTAAAAGAGAATGTGTGGCATTCATTATTTTGGGAGCATGTTGCCTTGGTGGTCATCGGAATATTGTTGCTCGTTTTGGCAAAGGGCTATCGAAAAAATTTTTTAGAAGCTTTGAAGTTTAATTCAGTGCCTGTGCTTTCAATGAACTTCCTCAATGAGAGTTTGTATATCGTGGGTAATTCTGTCGCTGCGTTTGTGGTGGTGCTGATTCCAGTTTCATTGACTCTGCTTATGAATTCGTTTCAGCCGTTATTTGTTCTAATTATTGGCTTGCTTTTGCAATGGGCATTACCAAAACTGGCTGTCGAGCATGTATCAGCTAGGCAGTGGCCTCAGAAGGCGCTTGCTATTGTCCTTACTGCCATCGGCGTTTATTTGATCGGAGATTGGTAAAAAGGTCGGTTATCGACCTTTTTTACTCAATACAAATTTTTTGTGGGATATTTCGTGCCTCTCGCTATCACCTGTGCATCCACATCTTGCAAGGAAAAACTGTCAGTCAATTTTTTGGTTAAAGTGTCTGTGTCGAGATTGTTCTGACAGGTATATACGTCAATGGTGACAAATCCTCGTTTGGGAAATGTATGGAAGCTGATGTGACTTTCTGCAATCATAACAAACCCACTGACTCCACCTGGATCTTTGGTATTTTTTTCTCCTACTTCAACCACAACCGGATCAGTGATGGTATGCATATGCATTTCAGCCACCAATGAGGTTAGCATTTTTTTTAAAAATGCTTTGTCTTTTAATATTTCTGGATTGGCACCGTAACCGTCCAATATATAATGAGTACCAAATTGTATTGTCTCTATGTCTTGTTGCATAATTGCTATACGTTATATCACAATCTGTGCTTATGTAATTAAGTCTTATACCACGTATAAAATTACCAAAGGAACCAGCAGCCACCAGAAGTAATATATCTCAGGTGCGAAGATGGATTGAATTGGTGTGCCGGGTACCAAAAACTCTGTCACAGGGAGCACATTGAAACTAAACACCATCACCAGCGCAGTAGCGCCAAACACTAAGAGTAGTTTTCGACCGAAGCTTTCAAATCGCTTTTCCCTGAACTCATCTGGCATGATGCGAAAACATAGTGCGGTGGTTAAGAGAGTTATTAAGGCAAAAAAGCCAAGCTGACCAGCGGCGATTGAGTGAGTGCTGGTAAGGGTCCCGAATATAAAATCGTAATAGGGAAAAGTTAAAGAAATCAACAGTGCGAAATAGAGGCCAATGATGACGTTCATAATGGCTTGCCGTCCTTTCAAAAGAGCAAACAAAAAGAACAAGAAAAAAACAGCGAGAAAGTACGCAATTTCATACAGTAGCGACAGTATGTATCCGAAGTCCATTTTCTCATTATAGTCTACCCAACCGGGATTTTTCTACAAAAACCACTGTTTTTCACATGCGCTCTATAGCGATTCTTGTAGCATCTTGTAAATGTTTAAATCTGTCGCCCATGAGTTTTACTCCGCCAAACCACCGGGTGACACACACGATGCAGTCACTGACTTCTTCTTTTTGCATGACACGCATAATAACCATTCCAGCTCCAGACTCTCCGTCATCTGATTTTGTTTCGTATATCGCACCGTTTTTACCGATGCGGGCAGCCCAGCTGTTATGGGTGGCTTTGGCGATTTTTTTGTTCTCCTTGAGCCGCCTGAGAAAAGCCTTGAGGTCTTCTCTTCCCTGCACGTGCCCGATGCTCACAGTATATCGAGACCCTCGGTCTTCAATCACCAGTTCGTGTAAATGAAAACTACTCTGTGGAGTTTTCTTATTTTCAAAATCAAAGCGGGTCGATTGTTGAGTCATGGATTAACACTAGGAAAAGTAAAGTAAAAGCGAGCACGCGCCTCACATCGCACTTTCTTTGTACGAGTAGATGTGATGTGTATTTTAAATCCCTTCTTCCCTTAGTTCTTCTACCAATTTTCGAGCTTTTCGGGAAAGTTTCTTTGGAGTTTCGATAGAAATTTTGACCATGAAGTCACCGCGGCCAAAGTCGTTTGGGACACCTTTTCCTTTGATGCGTAGAAGCTCCCCGTGGGCAATTCCGGCTGGAATCTTGATTTCGGTTTCTCCGTCCAATGTTTCTACTGTATACGAACCTCCTAGGAGCGCATCAGTGAGCTTTATGGGGAGCTGGACGCTTAGAGTGCTCCCGTCGCGCTTGATGGTCTTGTGGCTCTCTACATGGACTTTTATATACAAATCACCTGGTTGGCCATGCGGAATCGCTTCTCCCCGTCCGGTCATCCGAATAACTTCACCATTTTGGATACCTGGTGGCACCTTGATAGAAATTTCTTCTTCGGTTCGTTTGACTCCAATCCCGGCACAACTTCCACACCGTTCTTTAGGTACTTTTCCGGTCCCGTGACACGGAGAACACTCTCGGACTGTGGTGAAGCTACCCATGATACTGTTTCGGTTTTCGCGCACCTTTCCTTGTCCGCCACACGTTTCGCAGGTATTCATTTGGGTGCCTTTTTTGGCTCCAGAGCCATCGCAGATGTCGCACGTATTATTTTTTGTGATCAGTAGCTTTCGAGTGACCCCAAACACTGATTCTTTGAATTGTAGATTAATGTCGACCGATACATCGCGTCCGCGTTGCGTTTGTCCTCCCCCACCACCAAAACCGAAGTTTTGGAAGATGTCATTGATATCAAATTCAAACCCTTGTCCACCGCCTTGTTGGAAGCCAGAGAAATCAAATCCACCAAACCCTTGTCCTTGCCCGCCACCGCCGGCACCAGAAAACGACTGACCATACGTATCGTATTCGGCTTTCTTCTTTTCGTCGCTGAGTACGGCATACGCCTCAGTCACTTCTTTGTATTTTTCTTCGTTACCGGTTTTTTTGTCTGGGTGATGCTCAGACGCTTTCTTGCGAAACGCTTTTTTGACTTCGTCTTTTGAAGCTCCTTTTTGAAGCCCGAGGATAGTGTAATAGTCTTTCATATGGTGGATAGTGAATCAGTTGTAGATGCTTTTGGTCATACACTCTTGTTTTTTAAACCTGTCTATTCACCTGCTGGGCGACAAGAGTGTATGCTCAAACGCCTATTGAGATGACAATCCAGACGGTGAGAAGTGAGACGAATACATTCGTCTCACCGGTTCACCCGCTGGATTATTTTTCGTCTTCCTTTTTCTCTTCTTCCTCTTTAGTTTCTCCTGCTTCTTTCTTAACTTCTTCTGCGTCCCGGACTTCTGGTTCAGCTTCTGCGCTCGCATCAGCTTCTTTGGTCTCTGGCTCCGCTCCCTCTTTCGCGGCTGCCTCAGCTGCTTTTTGCATGATTTCACCAATCTTCTGCAGAGAAGTTGAGAGGGCGGCTACTGCGGTGTCTATAGCCTCTTTGTTGTCTTTTTCCTTCACTTCATTGAGTTCTTTCACTTTTGTTTCTATTTCTGTTTTGGTGTCTTCTGGGACTTCTTTTTCGTGATCTTTCAGAGCTTTCTCTGCAGTGTAGATGGTTTGTTCAGCTTGGTTGCGGACTTCAATCAGTTCTTTCTTCTTGGCGTCCTCTGTCGCGTGGTCTTCGGCTTCTTTTTTCATGTTTTCGATGTCTTCTTCGGTCAAACCTGAGTTGGCTTCAATTCGAATAGATTGTTCTTTTCCTGTTGATTTGTCTTGGGCAGTTACATTCAGTACACCGTTGCTATCGACATCAAACGTCACCTCTATCTGAGGAACACCCCGAGGTGCAGGAGGAATACCGTCGAGTACAAATTTTCCCAGTGATTTATTATCGGCAGCCATTGGACGCTCACCTTGTACGATATGAATCTCAGTGGACGTCTGGTTGTCGGCTGCAGTAGAAAAGACTTGTTGTTTCTTCGTCGGGATGTGAGTGTTTTTCTCGATAAGTTTCGTGTTTACAGAACCCATGGTTTCAATCCCGAGTGAAAGTGGAATCACATCAACGAGCGTAATGTCTTGTACATCACCTTGGAAGATACCAGCTTGAATTGCAGCTCCGAGGGCTACTACTTCGTCTGGGTTGATGCTTCGGTTTGGTTCTTTACCGAACAATTCTTGTACTGCTTTTTGAATAGCTGGCATTCGGGTTTGTCCTCCGACTAAAATGATTTCATCGATGTCTTCTTTCTTGAAATCAGATGCTTCTAGTGCGCGTTTTGTAATTTCAATAGACCGGTCTACAAAATCCTGAGCAATTTCTTCGAGTTTAGCTCGTCCGAGCTTTATATCCATGTGCAGCGGTCCGTCTGAACCTTGTGAAATAAACGGAATGTTGATGTCAGTTTCAGGAGTAGAAGAGAGTTCAAGCTTAGCTTTTTCTGCTGCTTCGTCGAGTCGCTGCAGAGCCAGTTTGTCTTTTCCTAAATCAACGCTGTCAGTTTTTTTGAACTCATCAATCAAGAACCGTACAATTCCGCGGTCGATATCTCTTCCTCCCATGTGTGCGTCTCCATCAGTAGACTGTACTTCCACCACATCATCACCGACTTCGAGCACGGTAACGTCAAATGTCCCTCCTCCGAAGTCGAATACGACAATTTTCTCATCTTTCTTTTTGTTGAAACCATACGCGAGCGCGGCAGCAGTTGGCTCATTAATGATGCGTTTTACCTCGAGTCCAGCAATTTTTCCAGCGTCTTGCGTGGCTTTTCGTTGTGAGTCATTAAAGTATGCTGGAACAGTAATTACTGCCTCGGTAATGGTTTCGCCTAGTTTTTTCTCTGCGTCTGCTTTGAGCTTGGAAAGAATCATGGCCGAAACTTCTTCTGGCCGGTAATCTTTTCCTCCAAGTTCAACCATGACTCCACCACTCTCGCCTTCCTTGATATCGTACGGGACGATGTCTTTATCCTTCTGCACCACTTCATCAGAATATGAGTGTCCCATAAACCGCTTCACCCCATAAATAGTGTTTGTTGGGTTAGTTACTGCTTGTCGCTTGGCGATTTGTCCAACCAATCGCTCATTGGTCTTTGAGATGGCCACAATTGAAGGAGTTGTTCTTGCGCCATCACTGTTTTCTACAATGACTGGCTCGCCCGCTTCAATGATTGCCATTGCAGAGTTAGTTGTTCCTAGGTCTATTCCAAGTATTTTTGCCATATAATAAGTTTATCTAATTTATGATTTTACAATTCCGGTAGTGACACGAGCTGGTCGAATCATGTAGGTGTCATTGTCTTGAGTCATCTCGTATCCTTGTTGTACGACCGAGATTACTGTGTCTTCTAATTTCTTATCAGTCACTTCTTCTGTTCCGATAGCTTCATGTTTTTGTGGGTCAAACGCATCCCCGATTGGATTGACAGCTTTGACTCCATACGAATTAAGGATATTCATCAGTTGCATGTTGATTCCCTCTACACCGGTCCGCCATGACTTATCAGCTTTTTCCCAGACTTCAGTATTGCTCATCGCCATCTGGAAGCTGTCGCACAGCGGGAGAAGCTCCTCAGCGTGCTGTCGTTGTAAGCGTTTTCTGTCTTGTGCTCGCTCCTCCTCAAGTCGCTTTTTGGCATTTAGGAATTCTGCTCGCGTTCGCTGGGATTCTTCTAAAATTTCTTTTTTTTCAGTGTCGAGGCGCGCAATTTTTGTTCGCAAATCTTTCATTTTTGTATTGCTTAACCCCTCGACGTCTTCTAATTCAGATTCTTGTATTTCACTATTTTCGTCGGTGATTTCTTCAAAATCATCTATTTCTTTATCATTCATATTCACCATACAGGTAGCAGTATAAATTGAAACCAGGTCTGTGTCAAAGTTGAATAAATTACTGTGTATTACGAATTTATATACCAAGTGTTTTAAACGAGGAGTATACGTTCAAATAACTTTGTGTAAAAAATTACGTACTATTGGCTACTCACTGAGCAAAATGAAATAAACGAACAAAGCCACCTAGACCTGGTGACTTTGCTGGACACTACGTACTAAATCCAAATTTGTTCCCTCCTATTCTCTTGCCTAGACGGCATCGAGAATTCCTGACTCACATCAAGAGTGGAGTAAACAAAGGGCTGCTAGTGTTTAGCAGCCCTTCGGACGTTACGTTGTCATGTAAAGTCTGTTCCCTCCTATTCTCTTGTCTTGCGACATCGAGAATTCTGGACTCACGTCCAGATCGGAGTAAACGCTAAGCCTTTAGCGTTTACTCCAGGCTGGTCGCTTGCGGGCTTTTCTTAGTCCGAATTTCTTTCGTTCTACTGACCGTGGGTCTCGCTTGAGAAAACCGGAAGCTTTTAGTGGTGAACGTCGTTCGGCTTTTTCTTTTACCAGCGCTCGGGCAATGCCAAGTCGGATAGACTCTGCTTGAGAAGAGATTCCTCCGCCCAGTACTTTTGCAGTGATGGTGTAATGCTCAATACCTGCGTCTGGAGTTTCCAGGACAGACATGATGTCTTTTTGGTGTGACAGGTTACCAAAATAGTCGTTCAGCGGCTTACCATTGACAGTGATTTCAGTGGCAGATGCTGGAGTGAGTCGTACTCGAGCGGTTGAAGTCTTTCGACGACCAAGTCCTTCTACGTAGGTTGTTTTTGTTGCAGCCATAATGAAATTACTCGTTAATGATTAATTGCTTCATAAGTGGTTTCTGGTGCTTATTTTTTGGCAACATTCCATTTACGGTTCGCTTTACAACCTCAGCAATACCTCGTCGGTCAGCCAGGTGGTCCAGTCGTTCTTCTCTTCGTCCGCCAGGATATCCAGAGAAGGTTTGAAATAGCTTGCCGTTCTTCTTTTCTGGGATATCTAGCTTGCTCGCGTTATCAATAGTTACCACAACATCAGACATGATGTGCTTGGCAAACGTAGCTTCATTTTTACCCATCAAAACTGTAGCAGCTTCAGTTGCCACTTTTCCTAGTCGCTTTCCAGCTGCATCAATAGTATAAGTTTTTGTGTTTGGAGTAGTCATAATAATTATTCAACAAAAGCGATTACTGCCTCTTCTCGTCCTGAAGTTTGGCCAAGCTTTACAATTCGGGTGTATCCGCCATTTCTTTGGGCAAACTTTGGAGCTACTTCAGCAAAGAGCTTTGTCAGTGTAGAAGATGCCGGCTCACCAAGTCGACTGGCTACCAGACGTCGTGCTTGTACGGAGTCAGTTTTTGCGTGAGTCACCAAACGTTCTATTTGTGGCTGAAGCTCTTTTGCTTTGGCTAGAGTAGTGGTGATTTGACCGTCTCGAATGAGAGACACTGCTAAACCACGTATCAGTGCTGTACGCTGACTTCTGGTTCGGCTGAGGGTTCGTTTGTTGTTTGAGTGTCTCATAAGTCTTACGCTTCTAGAGTGAGGTTATGTTTCTTCAAAAGATCTTCAATTTCTTCGAGGCCTTTTGGTCCAATACCGTCGAGCGCTAGAATATCATCTTTTTTCTTTCTGACAAGCCCTCCGATGGTTCGGATGCTGGCTTCTTCTAAAGATTGAAGAGTTCGGCTAGTAAGGTCAAGTGTTTCGATTCGTGTTTTGAGTACTTCTTGGTCAGGTTCAACTGCTGCAGGGGCCGCCACTTCAGGTTCTGCTTCTGCTTCTGGAGCAGGTGTGTGTGTTTCTTGGAATCCGATGATTGACTTTAACTGATGAATCATGATTTCAATTGATTTTTCAAGCGCTTCTCGAGGGGTGTATGTACCATCTGTTTCAAGCGTAACTCGCAATCGATTGTAGTCTGTTCGGTCTCCAACTCGCATGTTTTCAACTTCGTAGTTAGCTCGACGAATCGGCGTAAAGACAGCATCCAGTGCAATAGTACCGATTTCCACCTTGTCTTTTTGGTGTACCTCTCGTGGTACATATCCCAGACCTGTCTCCACTGTCATTTCAATGTTGAGCTTGGTTGACTTGTTTGTCAGCTCGCAGATGTGTTGTTCTGGGCTCAAGATTTCTACTTGTGAAGGACATTCAATATCGGCAGCCGTTACCGGACCAGGACCAGTTTTCTTTAGAGAAATAGTCATTGGTTCGTCGCCATGCATTGAAAGCCGCACGCGTCGCAAGTTAAGTAGTAGAGCAATTACATCTTCTTTTACTCCGTCTAGAGTAGAGAATTCGTGTTCTACGCCATCGATTTTTACTTGGGTGATGGCTGCTCCCGGCAGTGATGAGAGAATGATTCGTCGCAGTGAATTACCAAGAGTGTGACCGTAGCCAGGATAAAGACCATCGATTTCAAAAATGCCTTTGTTATCTTCTTCATTTACAACTCGTGGCTTTGACGGGAGAGTTACATTTGTTTCTAACATAGTGAGTATGAACTTAATAATTTGTAAACCTCTTCACCCTATCGACTGTAGTACTCCATCACTTGTTCCGGGTCGAACAATGAACTAATTGGGTCATATACTGGCGCGGCTTTCATTTCTCCTTCCATCTTCTTTACATCAAATGTAACCCAGGCCGGCACCCCAGCTGGTTCGTGTTTTTCTGACAGGTCCACAAAGAGTCCAGTTTGACGACTACCCTCACGGATAGATAACACGTCTCCAACTTTGACTCGATGAGACGGAATGGTCATTTTTTTGCCGTTTACACAAATATGTCCGTGCGAAGCAATTTGACGAGCTAGTCGTCGTGTCTTTGCTAGACCCATTCGATAGATAACGTTATCTAAACGAGACTCCAGTCTATCCATGATAATTGCTACTGGCTGGTGACTCTTCTCAACTGCTTCGTCGACGTATCGACGTAGCTGCCGTTCAGAAATACCATATGTAAATCGCATCTTTTGCTTTTCGAGCAATTGACGCTTATAGTCACTCATCTGTGCCGGACGACGTCCTCGTCGCTGGTTAGCACTACGTGCTACAGAGAGTTCAAATTTTGCTGTTTGGGTTTTTTCGAAGATTGATGCTCCGAGTCGCTTGGCGATTTTGAATTTAGGTCCGATTTTCATAAGCTAAATACTATACGCGACGCGCCTTAGGTGCTCGCGGGCCATTAAAAGGAACTGGGGTCTTATCTGTGATTTTGATGATGCCGATACCCTTCCCTGCGAAGGCTCGCAGTGCAGACTCTCGCCCAGCACCAACTCCTTTGATAAAGACCTCAGCATCTTTCATTCCCATCTGCTGAGCTTTCTCACCAATAATCTCTCCTACTTTTGCAGCTGCAAACGGGGTACTCTTTCGTGAACCTTTAAAACCAAGTGCTCCAGACGAAGCAGCCATTACTGAATTTCCCTTTGCGTCAGTGAGGGTCACTAATGTGTTATTAAAAGTCGCTAGAATACTGAGTCTCCCACTCGCTAGCTTTCGCTTTGGAATGCGGTTGAGCGCACGGGATGTTCCCGCTACGTCAGAGCCACCACTTTTTTTGATTGTACGTTTCTTACCCATATGTCGGTACGTTTACAAATGCTAATAATTTTAAGTCTTTTCCAACTTACGTCGTCCACTTCCCATCGTTTTCTTTGCTCCTTTGTGCGTTCGCGCGTTGGTCTTGGTGTTCTGACCACGTACTGGTAGATTTTTTGCGTGTCGTGAACCACGATACGAAGTGATATCTTTAAGGCGCTTGATGTTCCCTGAAACTTGACGTTTGAGCTCTCCTTCGATAGTAAATCCTTCGATTTTTTCTCGAATAGCGTTTTCTTGATCTGTTGTGAGATCGGTAGCTTTGGAGGTCTGAGCGATAGACAGCTCGTCAAGGATCGTTTGCGATCGTTTTAGTCCAACACCAAACACAGCGGTGAGTGCGTACGCCAGCTGTTTCTCGTCGGGAATTGTTATACCTGAAATTCTCATATTTTATCCTTGTCTTTGTTTATGTCGCGGCTTCTTTTTGTTAATGACAAATATCACACCTCGTCGTTTGACGATTTTGTCATCTGGACTCATTTTTTTTACTGATGATCGTACTTTCATAGAAATATCTAAAGGCGTTTTGTGATTCTTGCTTTTCCTCCGTACGGATCGACGACCATTCCTACTTTATCTCCTACTAAGACGCGAATGCGGAACCGCCGCATTCGCCCTGCGAGATAGGCCATGATTGGTTCGTCTGACTCCTCAGTCTTTACTCGAAAAAGCGCGTTTGGGAGCGCTTCCTCTACTACCCCGTACATGAGGTCATCTGTTTGTTCTGAAGTGTTCTGATCCATTAAGCGTGCATGAGTGTAACAGAAAATAAATACACCGTCAAATACTGGGTTGCATTACTGTGCATAGCTTATTCTGGTTGCTTAAGTTCTTCAATTACGAGGATGTCTTCTACGTCATCTGGGAATGTTCGTTGCCAAAAGGGAGTGATGCGCACTCGTGCTCCATCAATACCCGGATAGGCCAACACGGCATTGTTGATAGCTGTTTTGGGAAGAGTGATTAAATCTTTCTTAAGTGATTCAATATCGTATTCCCAGATAAGCAGCGGCTTGCCAGAGAGGTTGAATGAGAGAGACGGTGCGTTTGCAATCACGCTTCGACTGGTGCTGGCAGCTGTGTACGCAAATGAGAGTGCGAGTGGATCGTCTACTCGTACCGGATTCCCCTCATAGGTTGCGACGGCTTCCTGGGCCAAGAATGAGCCCAAGTCAGTAGTTTCAAACAGTGGTATCTGCAAAATAGCTTGCTCTTTGATAGTCACCAGGTCTTGACCATACTCAACAGCGGGAAGCTGGGTATACGTAATCGCGACTGAGTCAGGGTACGCAATAAAGTCCGCTGGCTTTTCGTTGTCTATGCGAGCGAGCAGGTTGTTTCTGAGGTCAATTTGCAAGGCTTGCCGAGCCGTACTGAGTTCTGATTCGTCAATTTGAAATTGAGGACCGTCAAATCCACCGGTAAAAGGTTGAGAACTTTTGGCGGTGATTGCTTCAAACAACACAGTGTATCCACCTTCTTGGAAACCAGGGATATCAAATGAGGTACCAGCTTCTATGTTGTAATCCTCACCAACTTCATCGGCAAATACTTCAGCCTGAATAGTGCCGGGGGTGAGTGAACCAGCTTCGTTATTTACTGCTCCCGGTACCACCACGGATTCTTGAGTTTTAAAGACTAATCCTTCTGGTGTGCGAAAGCGAGTGTTTTTTATCAGTCGTTCCGCCCCGGGTGTCGTTTTCGAAATAGTGAGTAGTCCGGTTGCTTGTTCTTGGATTTGTACCTGCCCTGACGCTTTTACTTGCGCTTCACTGGTGGCTTCAAGGGTCAATATCTCGTAGCTTAAAGCGTTTTCTCTTTGGTCGGGATAGGCAATGAAATCAGCATTTATGTTTGGTTCACGAAATTCTGGGTAGATGGTGAGTTCGGTCTTTCCTAGAAGTGCACTCAAAGCAGTTGCTCCTCCGACAATTACTACAAAAATAATAATAGATATGACGAGGCGGCTCTTCCCAGTCTTTTTTCCATCTTCGATGATGATATTACCGATGCCGTCTCGACCATGAGTAGTTGAATTGTGTTCACTTTCAGCTGATGAGTCTTGAGAATGGGAATTCTCTTGACGGGGCGCTTGTCTACGCTTTCTTGGTTGGGCTGGACGAATGTCCTGTAAGTTCCATTTTTGCGACATATGTATAGTATACAGTATAGCTGTTAAACGTAAGTAAATGTAGTGGAATTGTGATGCTTGTGGAAAAACAGCGCTGAAAGCAACAGTGCTGTGTCAGAGGAATGAGTAAAAAATTCTTTGGTGGCTTTTTCATCAAAGGTCTGTTTGAAGATTTCCTTTGTGACCAGAGTCACAGCTGGAGTTGATTTGGTGCACCGTTTGGCAGCCTTTTCTATCAAACTGAGAAATAATGGTTCGCTATTAAGGTCAACATGCAACGCAATAGTTTTTGGGATGGAAAGCTCATCTCCAGTTTCTTTGAATAACGAAGTAATTCGCTCAATATAGGCTTCAAATATTTCGTCGATTTCTTTCTTTTTTGCTTCGGACAAGCTTTCTGTAAACGCCAGCGGTTCTGGTGTGTGTAGATAGCCAAAGGCTTCGCTCAACGGAACAGATAAAACCTCGGCTATTTCTCTGGCGAGCGAATACATGCCAAAGGGAGTGTGCGTGCAGTACTGCAATGAACCATCACGTACAACACCAAGCTCAGTCGCTTCGTAGGTAATGTCAACTAATGCTATCTCGTATATCTGTGGGAGCAAATCACGCATGACGCTAAAGGTCATTAACATGAACGATAACTTCTGGTTCGTTGTATGGGCAAACACCTTCTGCGTGTTCTCGCTCAAGGCTTCTACTATCGGCTCTTGAGCTACAACGTTCGCTCGAGAAATGGAAAACTCGGTTGCTTTACTGTCTTTTGGTTCTTCTATGCGATAGCCGTTTGCGAGCGTACTCATCGTTGCTGCTGTGATGGATTGCAGGCCGAGTTCACGCAGTGTTTCATTTTGTTTTAAATCATCAAATATTTTTTGTTCGGTGGTTTTAATAAGTTCTTCAATGAGTGATTTTGTTATCACAAAAGGTTCTTCTTGGGTGTAGTTTATACTTTTAGTGACAGTGTATGCCCACGGAGCACTAATGCTCGACTGAATGTGAGAAATCCGGGCTTTCGGGTTGGTTGCGGCGAGCACTTTCCTGCCAGTTGAGTCTAGTTCCATGACTGCCGTCATCAGTGCTGTCATTACAGATTTAGATGCTTGTTCGAGGGACGCCAAGTCGCGGAGCGGGACATGTTCGCGGTGTGACCAGATAATCTCCGGGTGAGCGTTCTTTTTACTGGAGTGGACGATAGCCACCAGCACACTGCCCGACCCAATGTCTAGCAAGGCACCATACGGGTCAGGACTGCTTTTCGTGGCGAAAAAGGACATGACTGTAGTATATCAGCTTCCGGTCCACTTCTTATTTGCGGGTGTGGTTATTGGCTAGCCCAATCAACATAATTGATCGAATGTAACACGAGGGTTACTGCAACACTGCTTTAATTCTCCGTACTCCGGCAGAAGAGGATTCCTCTTTGGTAATCTTGAAGGTTCCTGCAATATCTTCGAGTTTCTCGACATGCGGTCCGCCACACAATTCACGTGAGAACACCGTGCCATCATTACCGGTCATGGTATACACCTTCACCTCATCAGGATATCTGTCCCAGAAACTCCCTTCTACAGTCGGGTCATTTTCGGCGTCCGTTTTTGCCATGGTTTCAATTTTGACTGTCCCGCCGTTTTGAATCGCATTATTTACCCAGTCTTCTATCTGTCCAAGCGTTTCTTTTTCTACTTTTTCTCCTTGGGTAAAATCAAAGCGCAGTCGCTCACTGGTGATGTTAGAACCAGCTTGATGGATGTGTTCTCCAAGAAAATGTCTCAAAGCAGCAAGCATGAGGTGGGTAGCAGTGTGATACTGCACTACTGTATCTGACTGATCCGCTAGACCCCCTTTGAACTTTTGCTCTGCTCCAGCCCTTGATTTTTCTTTATGTTCAGCCATTAATTTTTTAAAACCTTTCAGGTCAACGACCAGCTCTTTTTCTTGCGCAATTTCTTGGGTAAGCTCAATCGGGAACCCGTAGGTGGTAAATAAATCAAACGCATTTTGTGCACTGATTGCTCTGATTTGTACAGGCTTTTGCTTTGGATCAATGACTTTTTTGCCGTTTTTTACCCCGCTTGATTTCAAGTGCAGTTGAATCTCTATTTTATTGAATTGTTTGAGGCCGTTTTCCAGAGTTTTTCTAAATTGCTCTTCCTCCTGCGTGATTGCATCAGTAATAGCTCCTTTCTTGTCCTCTAAGTACGTGTAATGGTCTTGGTAAATTGCAATTACACTGTGTGCCAGGTCAGAAAAACGACCGGTAGGAATACCTAACACGTCAGCATACCGAACTGCTCGGCGCAACAGTCGACGGACAAAGTACCCTTGTTCCGTATTACTAGGTAAGACTCCGTCACCAATCATGAAAACAGCGCCTCGAATATGGTCTGTGATGACTCGAAACGCTTCGAGGTTTTCTTGGTATTGTTTGCCCGAAAGGACTTGTATTTGCTCGACTACTGGCCAGAGTAGGTCAGTTTTAAACATATCTTTACTATCGATAGCTGCTGCGGCAATACGCTCAAGTCCCCCACCAAAATCTACGTTTTGAGCCGGTAATTTTTCAAAGCCCGTTTCAGTTTTGAGGTACTCCATGAACACAGAGTTTCCGATTTCCATAAATCTTCCACAGTCGCAGGCAGGATGACAGTGCTCGCCATATTTTGTGTCGTGCGGGGTGCCAAAGTCATAAAACATTTCGCTGTCTCCCCCACCAATCTCGCCCACTGGCATGTTTTCCGGCGTACCGGCTCTGCTCCACCAGTTTTCTGCCGCATCGTAAAAGAAAATACGTTCCCCTGGTTTGATTCCGCGCTGGCTGGCTTTTTCGGCTGAGCCGAGTTCAGCGATATCTTTACTGACGCCTTTCTTTTCAAAAATTGCTTGCCATAGAGCAGCTGCCTCATCGTCTTTGGGTACTCCTGCCTTGGCATCACCGATGAATGCAGTAACATAGAATTTTTCTGGATCAAGCCCGATTTCATCTAAGTAAAAACCAGCAATCCAGGGAATCTGCTCTTGCTTGAAGTAGTCTCCCAGAGACCAGTTGCCAAGCATTTCAAAGAAAGTAGTGTGACTACTGTCTCCCACCTCTTCAATATCCTCAGCTCGAAAGCATTTTTGAGAGTCAGTCAGACGAGTTCCTTTGGGGTGCGTTTCCCCCATTAGGTATGGCACCAATGGTTGCATGCCACTGCCAGTAAAGAGCGTAGTGGGGTCGTTTTCCGGTACAATCGCAGCCGAAGGAATAATGGCGTGACCATTTTTTTCCATATACTGTAAAAAACTCTTTCTGATATTGTTACTTTTCATATAGTTGATACTTAGTGTTTCGTATACTAGCAAACCCTCTCTGTTATCACAATATGGTTTGAAAATCTGACTTGAAGCTGCTTTTTTGAAGACATATCCTGCGCTGGTGAATACTGGACATGTCCTTATCAGCTCAGCACACATTGAAACGTTACCGATGTGCTATCACAGGGCACTCTTGGTAGTTTTCTAAATCAGTAGCCTTTAAACGGATCATTGACTATCTTTTTAATACCGGCTTTTGATAGACGTTTTTTAATTGCGCTAATCATTCCCGGCGCACCGGAAATGTAGTAGGTTGCAGCGTTCTGGTATGTGCTCACGGCTGTATCGACTGCCGTATTGACCTCATCGGGTGTGTTTACGTACGTGATTGAAATATTTAGGTGATTACTGAATTCTTTGCAAGCGGTATGATAAGCAAAATAATTATCTTTTCCCGCATAGATTAGTTCGAAACTCACGTCAGGGTGCAAATTATTTGCCAGCTCTACCATCATCGCCCGCAGCGGAGTGATACCTATTCCTCCTGCGATGGCCACGACCTGCGTACCGCAATTGTTTAGGTGAAACTCTCCAAACGGGCCGCGCATATCGATAGTCTCTCCGGGACTGAGATCAAGCATTTTTTGTTTGAAATCACTTGGATGTGGAGGAATAGTTGTGCCGATTCTGACTTCGTTTTCAATTGCACTAGAGGCGACAGAAAACGCTCGCCATTTTTTACCAGAGACATT
>Ga0306901_1000210_pt1 | contig 29036 bp, 29 predicted proteins | sample AntRauMFilla3767_FD_190431 | JGI IMG/M metagenome (GOLD analysis project Ga0306901, IMG submission 190431) | Saline lake microbial communities from Rauer Islands, Antarctica - Metagenome Filla 3 #767 (v2) (version 2) | ecosystem: Environmental > Aquatic > Non-marine Saline and Alkaline > Saline ... | reverse complement strand
CAATTACGTTCTCGTTCTCACGAGCCCTCGAGCAACCAGTGCTTGATGCCTGGGGAGGTAGGCCAGAGAATGTTGACGCAGCAAAGACTGCTTTACTTGAAGTGACCAAACGAAACAGCGCCGCCAGCCTGGGGCGTGCATAGTCGTTGTTGATGCAATCGGAAAGCCACAACTTTTTTAAGAACTGATTTTCCAAAAGGCATCAGACTACAACAGGGCAATACAGCACAAAGTGTCCAGGCGGGTTTACTTTCATTCTTTCCGGTGCCCTGCCTATGGGTGCCAATAAATATGCTATAGTTATTTCAAGGACAGAGGTACTAAGCCCAAACATATGCATTTTCAACATACACATTTATCAAAGAGACTTACCAAAACGTTACTGCTGTTCGCAAGTTTCTTGATTGTATTTTTTGCGGTAGCACCCACTTCCCACGCCGCCGTCACCCCTGATGACCCCGGCAACTTCATCACCACCTGGAACACTGAGAACCCTGGTACCTCTAATGATAACCAGATCACTATCCCAGGCACTGGCGGCGGATACAACTATGAACTCTACTGGGAAGACACCGCCAGCAGTACCATCAACGGTACCACCTCACTCATCACCAGCAGCTCATACACTTTGACGTTCCCTGCGCCTGGTATCTACGAAGTACAAGCCTCAGGCACCTTTCCGCGCATTTATTTCGACAACAGCGGCGACAAAGACAAGATTCTCACTGTCGAGCAGTGGGGAGATATTGCGTGGACGAGTATGAGTAGCGCATTTAATGGTGCCTCCAACCTCCGTATCCCCGCCACCGATGCCCCGGACTTGAATGGGGTGACGAGTATGAACAGTATGTTTCGTGGGGCAAGCGCCTTCAACGATCCGATCAATCACTGGGATGTGTCTCATGTGACTGATATGAGTCGGTTATTTTATGCCTTTGATAATCCGAGTTCCCAATTTGTTCCCATTGCCTTTAATCAACCACTTGATCAGTGGAATGTGTTCAATGTAACTGATATGGGCTTTATGTTTGGTGGAGCAACTAATTTCAATCAACCACTCAATACATGGGATGTATCGAATGTAACTGATATGGAATTCATGTTCCAATTCACTTCATTCAATCAACCACTCGACCAGTGGGAAGTCGGTAATGTGCTTAGCATGTGGGAGCTGTTTTTTAGCACTCCGTTTAACCAACCAATCAATAACTGGGACACCAGCAATGTAATACGTATGGAGGCCATGTTTGCGGCTAATCCATTTTTTAACCAACCTCTGGATCAGTGGGATACGAACAGTGTGACCAATATGAAAGCGATGTTCCGAGGCTCTACAGCCTTTGACCGAAGTCTCGCTACTTGGGATATATCGAGCGTTACCAGCATGGACAATATGTTTACTCAAGTTGACTCGACACCACTTCCATTTATTTTTAGTGGAGCTACCCAAGCAAAACGGGACGATTTGGATGCTTTATACGAACCACTCCCAACCGGAACTATCGGCCTCTCCACCGCCAATCAAACCGCCACCCTTGAGTCATGGGCCACCCAAGCCGCCTCTTCCACCATCGAAAACATCCCGCTGCACATCGGCCTCAAACAATACACCGACCCCACCGCCCTCAACACTCTAGAATCTCTCGGCTGGACCATCACCGAACAGTACCAAGCCGACTACCGCTCAGGCTCTAACGCCATCTTGGTCGGCACTAGCCTACAAAAACCCCTCAACAGTGGTGCCACCACCAATGCAGTCGAAATCAGCCCCAAAGACAACTGCACCTTCATACAGTGGAGCGACGGCAACACCGACAATCCGAGAACCGACACCCTCACCGACAACCTCAGTGTCACCGCTGAAGTCACCTGTCGCAGCTCCAGTAGTGGCAGCTCCGCTAGTGGCCGCGCTGCCGCCCTCGAGCGCCAAGGCAACGTTGAAGCAGCCGCTGCTATCCGGGAGCGCTTTGATCTTGATGACACGACTCCAGCTGACAGCGAGTCACTCGAAGACACCCTGGAACGAGTCAAGGCAGTCCCTCTCTCGCTCGATACCCTTGATCCTGTACGCGATAGAGAAACCATTAAGGAGCTCATCAGAGTGCTGCTAGAGCTTGTCCAAGCCCTAACTCTCTTAATGACGCAAGTCAGCGCCACCACCCCTGAATAGTATGACCAACCGACCCACTATGTTTGGTTTAAACAGCAAATAAAACAGAAACTAGTGGTGCTACTTATGTAAAATAGTCTTAAGGGGCTTTGACAGTCACGAAAAACTGCCCTAGGAAAGGGGCGGTTCTGAATGGTCTTTGTGTGCGTTTGATCAGTTCCAGGAATCGTCGGCCGGCTCTCGCCGCCGATTCGGAACAAAGTAAACAATAGCCCCTGCGGGGCTTTGTTTTACTTTATTTTTTCTGGACGTAGACGCAGTGGGATTTGGCTACGGGGTTGAATTTGGTAGTTTGGTATTTCTTTCCGGGGTCTTTTTTGTTTTTGTTGTTAAACCGTGTGTAGTACACGTGACCTTTACCAACGCCTTTGGCGTCGCCTTTACTTACCAACTTTACGAGTAAATCTTGTGACATAGTGGTCGAAATATTACCAAATGGTTAGAAATTGTCAATCAAACCACTTAGTACCGGGAATCTATCAACAGTCAGTGGGTGCGAATCGTGCCGGATGGGTTGCAGTCGCGTGTTAGTATAAGAAAAGTCGGTAGTATTAGAAGAGAAGTTTATAAAGATTATCAACCCGCTTGCGCAATGAAAGTTCTAACCTTCAGTTGGGAATATCCGCCCGCCAAAAATGGTGGTCTCGGGGTAGCATGTTTTGGCCTCACCAGAGAGTTGCTTGCTAGTGGGGTGGCAGTGACTGTAGTACTCCCCAAGACCCAAGAAACCAGTGGCGATGCCCGGGTGTTGTTTGCTGACACCGAGCGATTGGTGCGGATGGGTGAGAATGCTGATATTTTATTTGGTCCCTACAACCAAGCGTCCACCATGGTTGAATCAATCATCGGTTATGATGCGACAGGTAACCCACTCTATAAAGCCCGATCTATTTTAGAAGAGGCCCACCGCTTTGCCCACCAGGCAGCGCTCATTGCACACATGGAAGATTTTGATGTTATCCACGCCCATGATTGGACGTCGTACTTAGCCGGTGTGGCCGCTAAAATCACTAGCGGTAAACAGTTGGTATTGCATGTGCATGCCACTTCATTTGACCAGGCTGCCAGTGATAACGTTGATCCGAGTATTTTTAAAATCGAGAAAGAAACTTTTGAATTAGCAGATAAGGTGGTGACGGTGAGTAACTATACCCGCGATATAGTGGTAAACAAGCATGGGATTGATGCTAGTAAAGTAGAGGTGGTGCATAACGGATGTGATACGGAAGAGGTGCGCGAATTGGTGCCTACGCTCGCAGAGCTGAAGCGGCAAGGTAAAAAGATTGTCTTGTATCACGGACGCATCAGTATTCAGAAAGGAGTTGACTACTTTGTACGCGCAGCCCGACGGGTGGTTGATGTTGATCCAGATGTAGTGTTTGTTATTTCTGGTTGGGGAGACATGATTACCCAGGTAATCGAGCAAGTTGGATCAATGGGTCTTTCAGAGAACGTTCGGTTTGCTGGTGCACTGTGGGATGAAGACCGTGACCGGATGTACCAAAGCGCAGATCTGTTTGTGATGCCGTCAGTGTCTGAACCATTTGGACTGGTTCCGCTTGAAGCACTTCACCATGGAACCTCGTCAGTGATCAGTAAACAGTCTGGGGTGGCTGAGGTACTTAGTCACGCTTTGAAGGTGGATTTTTGGGATGTTGATGAGATGGCTAACCAGATCTTGTCAGCGCTGCGTTACCCTGTGGTACGTGAACAAATGGTGACAGAGGGGCGCATGCAGCTACTTGGAATATCTTGGAAAGTAGCTGCACAAAAAGTGAAACAACTCTATCAGCATCTGGTACAATACGCAGTATCATAGCTTATGCTTACCGTTTGCCCCTATTTCCATGTTCATCAACCATTCCGGGTAAAGAAATACCGAGTTTTTGATATTGGTGAGGATACCGAGTATTTTAATGACTTCAGTGGCACTGATCTAGATAACCGCTTTATTATTGAAAAGGTCGCTAATAAGTCGTATCGACCCACTAACAAAGTCTTGAAAGAGTTGCTAGACAAGCACCCCGAGTTTCGGTTTAACCTATCTTTTTCAGGAACGGTGCTCGATCAGTTTGAAGCCTACGCACCGGACGTACTTGAATCATTTCAGGAACTGGTTGCAACTGGGCGGGTAGAAATTCTCGCCGACACGTATCACCACTCTCTAGCGTTCTTTTATTCGGTTCCTGAATTTAAGCGACAGGTGAAAAAACACGAGCGACGCATCAAGCAGCTATTTGGAGTCAAACCGAAAGTGTTTCGTAACACGGAGCTTTCGTATCGCAACGACCTCGCCAAGTGGTGCGAAGATAATGGATACCTTGGGATTATGGCTGAAGGATGGGACAAGTATCTTGGATGGCGGAGTCCAAATTATTTATATAATCCACCTGGCTGTAGCAAGATCAAGGTGTTACTCAAGAATTATAAGTTGTCTGATGATATTGCCTTTCGCTTTGGTAACAAAGAATGGCCCAATTGGCCCTTATCAGCCGAGACGTATGCTGATTGGATAAATGCGTACCATGGTAATGGACAAACAGTAAACTTGTTCATGGACTATGAGAGTTTTGGTGAGCACCAATGGGAAGACACCGGAATCTTTGAATTTCTTAAAGTTGTACCAGAGATGCTTATGCGACACCCAGACACCAGCTTTAAAACTGCAACCGAGACGGTTGAATCGTATGACGCCGCCGGAGAATACGACGTACCAGACATCTTGACCTGGGCAGACACCGAGCGTGATTTGACGGCTTGGATTGGTAACGATATTCAACGTGATGCAATCAAAGCTGCCTACAGCATGGAAGAGGACGTGATGAGGACACGTAAGCGCGACCTAATCGAGATTTGGCGTAAACTGCAAACCTCCGACAATTTTTACTACATGTGTACCAAGTGGTCTAACGATGGTGATGTGCATGCGTACTTTTCACCTTATAAATCTCCGTATGATGCGTACATCAGTTACATGAATGCGCTCTCAGACCTCAAGCTTCGCGTTGCTCACGTAAATAAACAAAAAGATTTAGCGGTAGCGACCAAAAAAGCCGAGGAAGAAACTGCTGTACCAAACCAAGTAGAAACCGACCAGACAGATCCACCACCACCCGAGAGTACACCAGAAGATATCCCAGAAACCGCTCCTGAACAACCACCTCAAGGTTTGTTCCAGAACATCTGGAACCGCTTAAAAAAGATTTTCCCAGTCGTTTCCCCAAAGCGGAAATCGACGTGATACACTACTAGTATCTTTATTCATTTGTTCTTACGTTCTTGATCTATGCCTACTAAAAAAGCCCCAACTAAAAAGTCAGCTACCAAAACAGTTGCAAAAAAAGCTACAGCAAACAAGCAATCCGATAAAAAAGCCGCTCCCAAGAAAGCTGTCGCTAAGAAAAAGTCAGTGGTAAAAAAAGCTGCAACCAAAAAGATCACACCGAAAAGTCGCAAGGCTACTACAGCCAAGAAGTCTGCCAAAGACTTAGTGTTTGCCTCAGACGACCAGTCTTTCTGGGTAACAAATGGCGATATCCTCAATAGTTTAGAAGCCTTGCACGCTGCGCTTGATGCTATGCCTCGGGAAGTGTTTGAGTTCCATGCAACTGGACCGCAAAACGACTTTTCGATTTGGGTGGAAACCGTCTTGTGTGACGCTGACTGTGCCGCGGACCTGGCTAAAGCCAAGTCGCAAAAGAGCGCCAAGACAACCGTAGCAAAACACCTTAAGAGTTACGCCAAGTAGTATGGCCAGGTCGGTCACCGTTGGAAACGGATCCATGCTAGTGGGTCTTGACAATCGTGGTCAGGTGCGTGATTTGTATTATCCATTTGTCGGCGAAGCCAATCACATCAGTGGAGCCAGTGGGAACTACATACACCGCATTGGTGTGTTTGTTGAGGGAGAAATGGCCTGGCTAGATAACCCTGACTGGAAGATTACTATCGGCGGGGAAGAGCACACCTGTGTCGGGTCGCTATTTGCTGAGAATAAAAAACTGGGTATTACACTAGCCAGTCGTGACACAGTGCATAACGAGCAAAATGTTTTTCTGCGTCAGTTCACTATCACCAACACCAGCGACCGGAAACGAGAGATCAAGCTTTTTCTGTGCCAGCAGTTTCGGTTGTTTGAATCAATGCGTGGTGATACTGGCTTATATGATCCACGGGTAGGAGCTATTATTCATTACAAAGGTAATGCCACAATGTTAGTTAACGCATTTGCTAACGGCAAACAGTTTACCGACTACAATATCGGTTTATTTGGCATCGAAGGCAAGCAAGGGACGTGGCTCGACGCAGAAGATGGTAATCTACAACGTAACCCTATCGAACACGGTTCGGTTGATTCGGTCATCGGTCTTGATTTCACCATTGCCCCAGACGAAAGTCAGATTGCGTACTATTGGATAGTATGTGCCCAATCTGTCTCAGAGGCTCATACGCTTGACGAGCTCGTCCTTAATGAAACCCCGGAAGCTCTCATCAGATCAACCGACGCGTACTGGCAGGCTTGGCTAGACAAAGAAGATGAAGACCGCGATATGACTGTCTTGCCAGCACCGCTGCAAACGCTGTTCAAGCGGTCTTTAATGGTTATGCGGGTGCACACCGATAATCACGGCGGCACCATCGCTAGTAGCGATACAGAAATGTTACACCACGGACGTGATACCTACAGTTACGTTTGGCCTCGCGATGGGGCGATGATTAGTTTGGCCTTCGACGCTGCTGGGTACCGTGATATCGCTCGCAAATTTTACGAATTCATTGCCAAGTGCCAAGAGCCAGCCGGCTACCTCATGCACAAGTACCGCACCGATGGCGTGCTGGGCAGTAGTTGGCACCCGTGGATGATCAACGGGGTGGCCAGGTTACCAATACAAGAAGATGAAACGGCCTCGATTTTGTTTGCTTTATGGAAACACTACAAGAAATACAAAGATATCGAATTCATCGAAGATTTGTACAACAGCTTCATTGAGCCAGCTGCTGAATTCATGTGCGATTACATCGAGCCATCAACCGGTCTACCTCAAGCTTCGTTTGACCTCTGGGAGGAAAAATACGGCAGCTCAACCTATACATCAGCTAGTGTGTACGCTGGATTGATGGCTGCGGCTCGCTTTGCTCGGCTGTTGGGTAAGGCTGGGCCAGCGCGCCAGTTTGAAGCTATTGCAGCTCGTATCAAAGAAGCGATTGGTACGATACTGTTTGATACAGAGACTGGTGCGTTTGTGAAGAGTGTCTTTCATACAGAAGACGAGCTCGAGTATGACAAAGTAATCGATACTAGTAGTCTTTACGCATTGCAATTGTTTGAGGTATTTGAACTCGATGATGAACGAGTAGTGAGTATGCTCAGGGTGGTCGAAGATAAACTCCAAGTGCATGGTAATAGCAAAGGATTTGTCCGCTACGAAGCAGACAACTACTACAAGCAGCACGACGCCGCGAGTCCAAACCCATGGGTTATTTGCACCCTGTGGATTGCACGGTATTACATTGAAACGGCCAAGAGTATAGATGACCTCGCATACCCACTGGAGTTACTCGAATGGACTTGTTCACACGCAACCGAGTCGGGCGTCTTGGCCGAACAAATGCACCCAGATACTCGAGCACAGTTGTCTACCGCACCGCTGGTGTGGAGTCATGCTGAGTTTGTACTAGCTGCCTTGGCGTACGTAGAGAAGGCTGCTGAGTTAGAAACATAGAACCTTCTGCCTAAACGAGTCTATCTGCACTGGTTTCGCACGGTCTGCTCGTCACCGTACGAATCAGTACGGCTTCTTACACACCGTACTCCAACCAGCACACCTATATCTCGTTTTGACAGAAGTATGATTAAATAAAAACAAATTTTTACATCTTTTAAACATTATCACTCCTATTTGCTACCTTTGGTGAGTCTGAGGTGTTTTTCAACTTACATATACTAGTCCGATGAATATGCCAGGCGAGGCTTGGAATTACAGGCTCAAGTCGTTCGCCGATTAGTTTGGCTAGGGTGCGCATGTAGGTGCCGCTGCTGGCGGTGCAGATGAAATGAACGATGTGGTATGCAGCAGGTAAAGAATCGTTGGTTTTCACCTGTTCCCAGTCGCGGCGGACGTCTACCCGACGGAAGTCGTTCCCGAGTGCCTTGCTGCCTTCTATTACTTCGGGGATGCTGTCGATTTTGTGCCGCGCGTCAGCACAGAGTCCTGTACGTTGCCGGCTTTCGATTTTGGTAAGCTGGAGTGAGTAGATAGTTGAGGCTTTGGTCGGTATCTCAATCTCGTCGAGACGACCTTCAAGCGTCCACATATGTAGCGGCTTACCTTGTACAGTTTTGGACGAAAAGTGAGGATATGGGAGCTCGATGTCTCCAGTTAGGTTTGTGCAGATTTGTTCGAGTTGTTTACTGAGGTCAGAAGCCGGCACCCTTCTTGCAGGGGCACTCGAGGCCGCTAGGCCATGATTTACCCCTTCAAGAAGTACACCGGCTTTCTTACTTGTGGTGGTGTGTAGTCGCCCGAGCACGTCGTGGGTGTCAGAACCAATACCGAGTAAGACTGAAAACTCATAAGTTTTATCTAGGGCGAGGTATTTGTCTTTGTTCTTACATTCCTCACCAATCAGTACGAGCAGCTTCCCAGACGCCATCGGATCGAGTCTGCCAGCGTAGGTGAGGGGAATGTTGGTTGCTATGTCTGACTCAATTCGCCACGCTTCCATACACTGCAGCGGTGTTTGCCCAACCGTCTTATCCAGTACTACATAAAGAGGAAGTTTCATATATCGAGCCTAGCACACTACACCTAGCAATAAAAACCAACTCGGTATCATATATGATACCGAGTTTGGGTAAGTGAGAGCGTTATTATAAAGGGGAGCCGCCGAGGAATGAATTAATGATCAGCAGCAGTACAAATCCTCCAATTGCTAGTAAAAGAAATTTCATGCATTTATTATACATTGAATTAAAAACTCGCACTGGTCATGTACGCTTGTTTCAAACTCACAACATGACAACACTTACAATACGTACTACCGAGAACTTATGCTAGCTGTCAACTTGACTATAGATTTCACGGGTGTACCATGCATTCGCAGAAATTACTGTTTTGTTCACATTATTTTATGACCGTATTAGATGAAGTATTGCAAGCCGAAAACCATGCAGCTACCAAACTAGCTGAGGCTGAGGTAGCAGCTCTAACTCAAGCAGCTGATGCTAAAAAAGCCCAGGGAGAGGCGGTCGCAGCCGAAAAAAAGCGCTTGGCGCAAGCCGAAGCGACGGCCCTTGCTGAACACGAAAAAACAGTACACACTAAATCCCAAGCTATTACCGTAGCAGCCGAAAAAGATGTCACAGCAATTAAAGCAGCTTTCGAAGCTAACGCTGCTACCTTGCAAGGAAAGATAAGCGCAGCAATCGCGTAGTAATTATCTTATGGCTGTTGTTTCAATGCAAAAAGTTCAAGTAGTAGTGCATCGTTCTGATACCGATGCGCTTTTGAACGTGTTGCAGCAGGCAGGCGCGATGGAGTTTACTGAGGTTGATACTGCTAATATCGCTTCAGTCAGTATGGAATTTCCGCATGCACAGCTCTTGCCACGAGTGCAACACGCAGTGGGGTTCCTTACACCATACGAAGCCAAGCGAAGTCTGTGGCGAACTCTCCGTGATGGATCAACTACTGAATTGTCAGAGGCGGAGGTGCTCAATCAGGCTGCTGATACAGACGCAGTTGCCCAGGTGGTTGGAGATCTCGAGGCACTCCAGGTAGAATATGCTGAAAAGACCGATGCCGTCCGACAGCTCGAAGAGCAAGTCGCACTGTTGCAGATCTGGAAAGCCGTACCAGTAAAGCTGTCAGAGCTCACAACTGCTAGTACCTATACAAAGTTGGTACAAGAAAGCTCCGACAATCAAAAAACTACCAAGCTATCGCTCATGGCGAAGCTGGCAGAGTTTCTTGAAGCACAAGACATCCCTTCTCAAATCACCTCTGTAACGGCCTCTACTGCTGCGGTAACGGTCGCCAAGGACGCTGTGGTACCTGCAGACCTACACAAACAGCTCGAAGGACTAGGGCTACAAATCGTTGCCGCACCACACGGGTCAGAGACAGCCGAAGTCGAGCTGGTTGCGACTGAAGAAAAACTTGCTGCCGCCAAAGGCGAGCTCGGGCTGGTACACAACCAAGCCGAAGAGTTTGCGCAGACGCACCTACGACGATTACGGATCGTTGGGGAAGTGCTTAGTTGGGAGCGCGACAGGTACGCAACCGTAGGGATCGGTGCTGCCACCAATACCAGTGTGGTACTTGAAGGTTGGATTAATGCGTCTAAGCGTAGTGCACTTGAGGCAACGTTTGCACAGAAAAACATCGCCGCCATGATGTCTGATCTGGAACCACAAGCTGGCGAAGAGCCACCAGTCGATATTGTAAACAACTCGTTTATCCAGCCATTTGAGGTAGTAACACGGCTATATGGCATGCCGGGGCACAAAGACCTGGACCCAACGTTGTTTCTAGCCGGATTCTTCTTCCTCTTTTTTGGTTTGTCTCTGACAGACGTGGGGTACGGAATCTTCCTCATGGCGGTGGCGACAATGATCTTGACTTTGTTCAAGGTTGCACCGGTAGTCCGGACCTTTGCCAAACTACTGCTCTTTATGGGGCTCGGCTCAGCGTTGGTGGGCTTGTTGTTTGGTGGCTACTTGGGGATTGCTCCTGAATCGCTTCCGTCGTGGTTACGCGCGATTCAGCTGTTTGACCCAATCGGGAATCCACTGCCGGTGTTCTATCTAGCCCTTGGATTGGGAGTATTCCAGGTAATGGTGGGAATGTTCCTAAAAATTTATAGTGATGCTCGAAATGGAGAGCTGATGAACGGTATCTTGGACCAAGGTCCTTGGTTATTCGTGTTCTTTGTAGCGATTGCGTATCTTGGTGTTACTACCGGATATCTCAATATCATCGCTACCCCTGATCAGCTCATCAACCTTATTTATGTTGGGTTGGTGCTGGTCGTGCTCGCCAGTGGTCGCAAAGGCAAGACTATCCTCGAGAAAGTGCAGTCCGCTGCACTGAGTCTGTACGCTAGTATTGGATACTTTTCTGATATTCTGTCGTACTCTCGTCTCTTGGCACTTGGTCTTGCGACCACTGCGTTGGCATTTGCCGTCAATCTCATCGCAGAGATTGTTAGCGGGACACCAGTTGTTGGACCGGTGCTCGCTATCGTAGTATTAGTTATCGGACATCTTTTCACTCTGGCAGTGAACACCTTGGGTGCATTCATCCACAGTGCTCGTCTGCAGTTTGTGGAGTTTTTCGGCAAGTTTGTTGCCGGGACCGGTCGGGAGTTCAAACCTCTGAAGCGTACTGCAGAGCATGTCGCTATTGCAGATGAATAGTGGTTTGAATGAAATTTATTAAACGTATACAAGTAATTAACTAAACGTATGGAATCAATGATTGGAATTGGACTCGCCTTCGCCGGAGCAGCTATCGCAGCAGCGCTCGGATTCAGTGGGTCAGCAATCGGAATGGGACACGCTGGACAAGCTGCAGCAGGTGTTCTTGGAGAAAAGCCACAGCTTTTTGGAAAGATGCTCTTGATGCAGGCTCTGCCAGGATCACAGGGTATTTACGGTCTGGTTGGAGCGTTCCTTATCTTAAACTTCTCGGGCATCCTCGGTGGTGACGGATCAGTCGCACTAACCACTGCGCAGGGGATGCAGTATCTCATGGCTGGACTACCGATCGGTATCTCTGGATACTTTTCAGGTATGTTCCAGGGAATGGTAGCAGCGTCTGGTATCTCTATGATCGCAAAAGACGAAGCTAACATGGGACGAGCCATTGTCTTGTCTGTAATGGTAGAAACTTGGGCGATCTTTGGAGTTCTCATCAGCTTCATCTTACTTATCTCAATCGTTAACTAGTTTTTACTATGACAAATTCGCTCATACAAAAAATCACCACCGACGCTGACGCACAAGTCGCTACCATCGTAGCGGAGTCTAAAGCAGCGGTGGCTGAGGTACAGGCAGAGACCGAGCGTGTCATACAAGAACTACAAAGTGACGCCAAGGTACAACTGCAGAAGAAAAAAGATCAGCTAGAATTAGTAGCCACTGCCAAGGCAGGCCAAGCCGCTAAGATCGCTTCGCAAGCCGCTAAGCGAGAATCTATTGATGAATTATTTTCAAAAGTAGAAGCTGAAGTATTAGCTGAAAGCGGTGCTGCGTATGTTGCTCGGTATACCAAACGAGCCCAGGCAGTATTACCAACTGAAACCGAAGTGGTATCCGTGTTAGCACCAGCTGATAAAGTAGCTGAGACGAAGGAAATCCTCACTGCTCTTGGGATTGCAGTTGATGCGACAGAGTCTGCATCAGTTCGAGCTGGATTGATTATTACCGCCAAGGATGGTGTGTATGATGTGTCATTCGACCGGATGATGTCAGAAGTACGACCGACCCTAGAAATGGAACTAGTAAATACGTCTTCATAATTATGCAAACGCAGTATATCTACAGTGCGAGTCGAGTAAACACACTGGCTCAATATCTTCTCACCAGAACCGATATCGATCGGCTGTTAGTGGCGGAGGCTGGAGATGATCTGCAATCAGCTCTTAAAGAAACGTATTTGGCACCATACCTGCTACAAGAAGCACCGGGTGATATGGCACACGCCATCGAAGCCACCTTGATCGAAGCCAAGCAATTGTTGCGCCGAATCGCACCCCAGGGTGAAATGCTCGAAGTACTGTGGGTACAGTATGACCTACACAACCTTCGCGTGTTCGCGAAAGCTCAGGCGCTTGGTAAAGGGTATGCAGACATTAAACGATTCGTGTCAGCTCGAGGGATCTACAATCCTAATGATCTGTATGGATACGCCGAACGAAACGAGCTCAATCGCCTGCAGATTAGTTGGCAAGAGTCATACGATGAGGCAATCCGACACGCTGCAGCCGGTGAGATTGATCAAGTTGACGGGGTGTTTGATCAGTTGTTTTTTGCAACAGCTGCTCGGATTGCTGAATCATGTAAAGATGCGTTCCTGCGCAAGTACGTGCGGACCTTGATTGATCTCTATAACCTCAAGTCGCGTTTGCGGGTAGAGACGTACAATCAAATCAAGTTCACCCCAGTATTTATCACCGGTGGTAGCTTTGCCGCTCGAGAAATCGAAACCAAAGAACAAGTGCTTGCAGCCTTTGCACAGCTTGGTGGTGAAGCGTACTGGAATAAAGCGGTTGAACAGTTCATCACAACTGGAAATACTACCAGCATCGATGCACGAGCGGATGAATACCTTATCGAGCTGGCCAAGCAAGCAAGCTTTGACATGTTCTCGTCTGCCTCGCTGGTGTTGTTCTATCTGCAATCAAGGCAGTCAGCAGCGAACGTTCGTACCATCGTAGTCGGGAAGAATAGTGGGATGAGCAATGAAGCAATTGAAGCTAATTTACGTCTGGCCTATGTCAACTAGTGCAATCACTACAAACGAATACAATATTGCTATTATCGGTCCGTCTGACATGGTGTCAGGGTTCCGGGCCCTTGGGGTAGAAGCAATTGATGCGCAGACTGGCGCAGCTGCGCTAGAAGAACTACGTCGTCTGAAAAAACTCACCATAGATCCAGCGAGCACTGCGAAATATGCCGTTATCTGTGTGATCGAAGATCTGCTCACCGAGATCGACCAAGCAGAGTACGCCAAGGTAGTCAGTGGCCCACTCCCGGCCGTCATTGTCTTGCCTGGCCCAGAAGGAAGTAAAGGAGTCGCGATTGCGAGACTCCGTCGACTGGCCGAACAGGCCGTAGGCAGCGCAATCATTTAACCTGATAGCCTGCAGTTAGCACATTTCTCTGTTGTTACAAATTTTTATTCAGTCATCGTAGGCTCGCTACGACCTCCGCATAAAAATTCTAGACTCCTCGAACTGTGCCAACTGCAGGCCATCAGGCAAGCAGAAAATACTATCAGTCACAAAACATTTAATAATTTACTATGGAAACAACAAACACAGACTTCAAGGCAGCAACCGGTGTCATCAAACGTGTCACAGGGCCGCTTGTGCGCGCAACTGGTATGAGTGAAGCCAAGCTCTATGAGGTGGTTCGCGTATCGGATGAAAAGCTGATGGGTGAAATCATCGAGCTTCACGGTGATGAAGCCGCCATTCAGGTATACGAGGAAACTGCCGGTATTGCACCTGGCGACCCGGTGTACCGAACGGGTCGAACTATGTCGGTTGCTTTGGCACCCGGACTTTTGGAGTCGATCTACGACGGTGTGCAACGGCCACTAAAAACTATCGAAGAGGTGGCTGGCAACCAATACATCAAACGAGGGATTGAAGCTGATCCAATCGAAATGACAAAAAAATGGAAGTTCACTGCACTAGCCAAGGTCGGTGATGTTGTTTCTGGTGGAGATGTACTAGGAGAAGTACAAGAGACTTCGGTTATCATGCACAAAGTAATGGTGCCACCAGGGGTAGCAGGAACTATCGAAACGATCCACAGTGGTGACTTCACCGTGACTGATGAAGTAGCGACACTCAAGACAGAGAATGGTACAGAATCTGTAGCGATGCTGCAGTACTGGCCGATTCGAGTCGCTCGCCCGAAAGCGGCGAAGATTTTTCCAACCGAACCTTTGCGTACTGGGGGACGGTCAATCGATACCTTTTTCCCAATCGCCAAGGGTGGAGCGGGATCAATTCCTGGCCCATTTGGAGCCGGAAAGACGGTGACACAGCAGGGTATCGCGAAGTACTGTGACGCCGAGATTATCGTCTACATCGGTTGTGGTGAACGTGGAAACGAGATGACAGAAGTGTTATCAGAATTCCCACACCTGGTTGACCCAAACACCGGCGAAAACCTGATGAAACGAACAATTCTGATCGCGAACACTTCAAACATGCCGGTAGCTGCGCGTGAAGCATCTGTGTACACTGGTATCACTATCGCAGAGTATTACCGCGATATGGGTTACAACGTAGCTCTGATGGCCGACTCAACCTCACGTTGGGCCGAGGCAATGCGTGAGATCTCGGGCCGACTGGAAGAGATGCCGGGTGAAGAAGGGTACCCAGCCTACTTGTCTTCACGGACTGCAGAGTTCTACGAGCGAGCTGGTATTGTGACTACGCTTGGAAGTGAAGGACGAACTGGTTCACTGACGGTGATCGGTGCGGTGTCACCTCCTGGTGGCGACCTGTCTGAACCAGTATCACAGGCGACCCTTCGTGTTACGAAGACGTTTTGGTCACTTGATTCTGCACTGGCATACAAAAAGCACTTCCCATCAATCAACTGGCTAACGTCTTATTCACTGTACGCACCAAACTTTAAAGATTTCTGGGCCAAAGAAGTGGCACCTGACTTTGGAGATTACCGTGACGCGGCTCTGAAGCTGCTCGGACAAGAGTCAAAGCTAATCGAAATTGTACGTTTGGTTGGAATGGAGTCACTTTCAGCTAGTGATCGTCTGATCCTGGAAGTAGCTCGTATGTTACGGGAAGACTACCTCTTTCAAGACGCGTTCTCACCAGATGATGCCTATACACCACTGAAACGGCAGTACGGTATGCTGAAATCAATCATGACATTCTATGATGCTGGATTGCCTGTAGTCACAACTCCAGACTTTGAGTTCGAAGATTTCACGAGTATGAAGTGCATTGCTCAAGTAGCAACTCTTAAAGAACAGCTTGATTGGGAAATCAAAGATTTCGAAGCCTACCAAGCCGTCGTACGAGACGAAATTAATAGCCTGGTAAAATAACTTGTATGAGTAACAAAGAATATACAGACATCTCAGATATCGCCGGACCACTATTGGTGGTAGACGGGGTTGAGGGTGCTAAATATGAAGAACTAGTCGAAGTAAACGTACCAGGAGAAAAGGGTCCACGTTATGGTAAAGTGCTTGACACGAGTAAGGGCAAGGCTGTGGTGCAGATGTTTGCTTCTACAGCTGGCATGACTGCACAAGGGACTCGAGTTAGGTTTAAAGGAGAAACTTTGAAACTGGGTGTCTCAGAAGACATGCTTGGTCGTGTGTTTAACGGTTCAGGTGAGACTATCGATGGTGGTCCAGCCTTGGTTCCTGAAAAGCGTCTACCAATCTCTGGTGACCCGATCAATCCGTACGCACGTGAATTTCCTAATGACTTTATCCAGACTGGTATTGGTTCAATCGATGTGATGAACACACTAGTGCGAGGACAAAAGCTACCAATTTTCTCAGGAGCCGGTTTGCCGCATGCCCGGCTCGCAGCCCAAATCGCTCGGCAGGCGTCAGTGAAAGACGGTGGAGAATTTGCGATCGTGTTTGCCACCCTTGGGGTATCTTTTGAAGAAGCAGAATACTTCCGACGTGAATTCGAAGAAGCCGGAGCTCTGGGACGATCCGTTCTCTTTATGAACACCGCGGCCGACCCAGTGGTAGAGCGAATCTCTATTCCGCGAATGGCGCTCACCACCGCCGAGTATCTCGCTTTTGAGAAAGGTAAGCACGTACTCGTGATTATGACTGATCTTACCAACTATTGCGAAGCTCTCCGAGAAGTGTCAGCTGCACGAAAAGAGGTGCCAGGACGACGAGGGTACCCCGGGTACCTATACACCGACCTTTCAACTCTTTACGAACGAGCGGGAGCAATCAAGGGAAAGAAAGGAACAATCACCCAGATTCCTATCCTAACCATGCCAGACGATGACAAAACGCACCCGGTACCCGACCTGACTGGTTATATTACCGAAGGGCAGTTCGTGGTCTCACGAGAGCTCTCAAACCGAGGTATCTTCCCACCGGTTGACGTACAAGGTTCACTGTCACGACTTTGGTCAGCTGGAGTAGGAGAAGGTAAGACGCGGGCCGACCACAAGAACCTCAAAGACCAGCTCTTTGCCTCGTATGCTACTGGACGAGAAGTGCAAGAATTAGCCGTCGTGCTTGGAGAAGCCTCACTCGATGATACTGACCGAGCGCATCTCAAATTCGCTACCGCCTTTGAAGAAAAGTTTGTGGGACAAGGAGAGTACGAAAACCGGTCAGTTGAAGAGTCTCTCGACATCGGCTGGGAGTTGCTCAAAATGCTGCCACGGACCTCACTCAAGCGAGTCAAGCCAGCTGAGATTGATCAGTACATCGGCAAAGAGGCCCCAGAAGTCGAAGAAGGAGTAGAGCCGGTAACCCTGGCTGAATCAGAAGCTGGTGCACCAGAGGACACTAATCAAGCAGCTACCGTTTAGCCCGTATGGCAATCTTAAAAGTTGAATGAGTAAAGGAGTGTAACGACTATTATGAATTTAGTTCCGAATCTGCTCTTTCCAAAAGCAGATTCATGGAACACCTAAGTCAAACACCCATCTCATTCAATATAAGGCACTCATTTAATTTACTCACACTATGATTCTCAAAGTCAGCCCAACCCGCGTATCGCTCCTTGGACTCAAGAAAGAGCTCAAGCTAGCGAAAAAGGGTCATAAATTACTCAAAGATAAGCGAGATGGTCTCGTCAAGAAGTTCATGGCGGTTATTTATGAAGCCAAGGCACTACGCGAGTCGGTCGAAGATCGACTTGGATCAGCCTTTGATTCATACACCAGGGCGAGCTCGATGACGGCTGCCGCTGCACTAGATACTGCCTTTATGGCCCCGAACGCCAAGATCGACCTGGGTGTCAAAATTCAAAGCGTTATGTCCGTGAAGATTCCTGAATTCACTGTCGAAAAAACTGGCTCAGCCTTTTCGTATGGAATGCTCGAAACCACCGGTGACCTCGACAACGCTATCGTTAAATTTGATGAAGTGTTTGTTGATATTTTGCGCTTAGCCGAACTCGAAAAAACAGCCGAAATGCTCGCCGAAGAAATCGAGAAAACTCGCCGCCGCGTATCAGCTCTTGAGAACGTCCGGATCCCAAATCTAGAAGATACGATCAAATTCATCACCATGCAGCTCGATGAGCGCAACCGTGATGCGGTGGTTTCGACTATGAGAGTTAAAGCAATGATCCTGGCCAAAGAGGCAGAAACCGCCTAACCTACCTCACTACTCAGTCGATTCGTACGCTCCTTGCTTGCTCCAGCCAAACCCACCCAAGCATAGTCGCTCCTCACTGACTGAGTAGTGAGGTAGGCTAGGCTACATAATAAATCTTCCATTTAAACAACCCACTGGAAGTTAGAGACAGAACGTTTTGCAGCTTGTAGCGCAACTGCGATATTGCTCTAACTTCCAGTGGGCTGTTTTGTATTCCAGTTAATACGAACTTATTTGCAATTTGCATACTATGTATTACAATGTATTTATATGAAAAGATCTCCATACACTATTCGTCTTGACGATGACGTTCGAGTTGCACTTGAACTAGAGGCTAAACGGGAAGACCGATCTGTCGCCCAGTTGGCAACCCAAGCGATTAAAACTATGTTGGCCCAGAAAACTGCGTACCATTTTGCTATTGATGAGGCGCTCAAAGAGGCTACGAAAGGAAAATTCATTTCCCAGAATTCTATGCATGATTGGCTTGATAGTTGGGGTACTGATAATGAACTGCCAGCACCTACAGCAGATATTGTTCGTTAGGTATGCAGCTCGTTTATCTTCCTGGTTCTGAATCAGATATGCGATGGCTACGTCAGTACTATGATCAGGTTTTCTCTGATGGGTTGCAAGCCGCTCGGCAGCATATATATGCTACTGAATCCGCGCTGCTTGCTAATCCATATTTAGGCCGGAAAAGTAGTGACAACACTGATGTACGATCACTCCACATAAGTCGCACCCCATTTGTATTTGTCTATCGAATCACTCAAGATGAGATACAAATTCTCAAGGTGTGGGACACTCGCCGAGATAGCAATTAATGCTACTGGTTCTCCTGTCTCTGTAGGGTGGCCCTTCAAAGAAGGAAGTGCGCATTCCAAACCTAGAAGACACCATCACATCCATCACCATGCAGCTCGATGAACGTAACCGTGACGCGGTGGTGTCGACAATGCGGGTTAAGGCTATGATCCTAGCGAAGGAGGAACTTGAGCAAGTATCGTAGAATCGGTCGCGAGATATGTCACTGAGACTCGCCCTGGTCCTCACTAAAGAATATCGTTGCGGAGTTCTCCCTACAGTGACATATATCGCGACCTGGACTTAGTAAAAAAATAAAAAGCCCTACAATGGTAAGGGTCTTTGCTGCTGATTTACTCTTTTTCAATTCGAGTGCGAATTTCTTGGACATCAATGTTGTGTGCTGTGCCAAGAATCTCATTTTGAACTCGAAGTTCATCTATTACTAAGTCAAAACCCCATGAGAACGTAGCCAAGATGATGGCGAGTAGGACTGCACGAACTGCTCCACCGTTTGCTTCACCGGCACATGCATGAGCATTGGCCACAACGACTCGCTGAGTAGGTGTTTTATCCGACATTAAGAACACTCCTTTTAAGATCTGTACATCGTACTATATATAAAATAATCGAAAAGTCAACCACTTATTACAGAGTGTGCTAGCAATTCTGTCAAGGCCTAAAGTCAGAATTGAGAACTGACCAAGTTATTAACAGGGTGCAAATCGAATATAATAACAGAAATGCTCCTGTGGTGAAATGCAAAACAACTATTACATTCCTTTCTTCATCTAAAAGTTTCTGGATTTGGGTAGGAGGGAAGTGCGGCATCAAACTGTGCGAGGGCACAATGTGTGAGAGATTAGTACTCGGCATAGAACACTTATATGTATGCACGACAGATAAGTACGAAATGGTTTTCTGCGGAAGGTTATATCACAACTCAAAAGCGCCCCCTGTCGGGAGCGCTTTTGAGTTGTGATAGAACAGATTTAGTTGGTTAGTTCAGCATTGATTTCAGCTTCAGCCGAAACGTCTGTGGTGTCGTCTGATGAGCTGCCCTCTTCTGTATCTGACAGTCCGTCATCGTCAGAATCTGCGTCGTTTGTTTCAGGATCGGTGTCAGTTTCTGACAGGTCGCCCTCGTTGGATTCTTCTAAATCCATCTCTTCCTCTGTGGCTTCTTCAGCTACCGCCTCATCTACAATCTCATCTATTTGGGCATCAATCTCAGCGTTAGCTTCGTAATCTTGTACTGAATCTTGTACAGTTACTTCCACATCTTCAATCACATCAGCTACGATTAGTTGTAGTGGGCGATTTGGCTGGTAGCTACCTCCGCGACGAACTTTAGCTGCGACTTGTGTTTCGTCAGCACTGGCTTCAACGGTAGCGAGTGTACCTTGATAGGTGATCAGGATCATCTTGAGTCGATCTAGGCCGTCCATCAGCTGTGTCCGTTGTGCTGGGGTCAATGTAGCTTTCTCTGAATTTGTGGCTGCAGAATTGATCGCGTCTAGTCGGGTAATGATCCGTACTTTTGCATCAGTTGCTTGTTCTTGCGTTAATGTGCCGGCTGTTACTGCTGCTTCGATACTAGCAAGCTCGTTCTCTAGTTCAGTGACTTCTGTGTCTACAGTGACTACGTAGTCAAAGGTGTCTCCAGGGTTGAGTATAAACCATCCGATAGCAATAGCTGCCAGGATGACAATTGCAGTGATTATTTTATTCATGTTATTTTTTAGTTAGGTTTTTGTGTGTAAATAAACCTCTGTTTCTACTATACATCATATATCGAGTGTATGTTTGATTGGAGTGACAATGACTGCTGTCTATGACGTGCAGTTTGTCCCAAACTTACAACCCTAGCCGAAGTTTCGTGTCTTCGTGAGTACAGACGTATGTGTATCAAACTGAGCTACAGCCAAGCTTTCGTACTGAGCGAGTGCTTCTATTTTGAGCTTGTCTAGCTGCAAAACAGTGGTTGCAAAGGCGTCAGCGTCAGCCGCTGAGGCAGCTTTGACGTAGGTTCCGTCTGCAGTAATATTTTTGGCGATTATGTGGTGGTGAGTGCCGGTGGAGTTTTCCCATGCCCGCATATGTGGACTCGAGGCGGCGAAACCTTGATTCTTGAGCTTGGTTGGAGTGATGTACATGCCACGATTGATAGGGTGTTCGAGATGAATCTCAATCGGCGCGTCGTCTTGGTGGGTGGCATACATGTCACCCCCACCGTTAATCAGGAATTGTTCAAGCTTCAAAGTATTTTTAAATTCTTTAGCTAGTAGGTCAATCAAATACCCTTTGCCGTATCCACCAAGGTCAACGTTACCGTGTCGCAATTCAATTTGTTCAGGGGTGATAGACAGGTCTATGATCGGATTACCGGGTGGTTCTTCTGATTGCGTATCCTCGAAGGAGTAAGTCGCATCATAGCCCTTAGACTCCAAAATATGACCAGTCAGGAAGTTGAACCGGGTGTCAGAGCGTAGATACAGCTGCTTGCCGTACTCCAACAACTTGACGAACTCGGCAGTTGGGTTGGGTAGTGTCCGATCACGGTTAAGGATCGACAGTTGTGAATCTGCTATAAAGCGGGAGTAGTTGTTTTCGTACGCAACTACAAACGACGAACAGAAGTCTTTGACTTCTGTTCGTCGTGCATCGTCTAGGTCGGCAAAGATTTCTATCCACCAGGTGGTGCCGAGGGCTTTGAAAGACCATTCCATCGTATTAGAGCTGTCCTTTGATTTCAGTCACTGCGTCGTTGAAGGCGTTTGAAGTTAGCGATGCTCCACCAACTCGCGAAAGTTGCAATTCGTTGATGTTTTGTCCGATAACCGCCTCAGTGTACGCGTTGTCAAAGTTAGTGTGGTTCGGAGTCTGGGCAGACTCACCATTGTACGTTACGTTTGCGTCGACGACAGTTTCCCCGTCGAGTTCGAGGGTGACCAGTACATCGTGCTCGGTTCGGTTCGGGGTAAAGTACGAAGCTTCTCCATTGTAAGTTTCAGTAGCTGCGGCTCCATCTGTTTCTGCAGCAGTTGCTTGTTCATCAGTAGCAGTTGAGGGAGGTGGACTCGCTGGAGGAGTAAATCCTTCAGGAACATTGTTTTGTGACTCAGGTTGCATCTGGTCTGCTTCTTCTACAGCGGGCTCGGTATTGGCAGTAGCTGGTACTTCGGCTGGTTGCCGAAATAGCAGTAACGCTCCAGCAGCTACAATAATAATAACAAAAGCGATAACGTACGGCATAAATAAATGAATATTAAATTAAATGGTTTATACTAGTATAAAGTATGATCAACCAGATATCCAGCACAGTTGCCTATGTATTAGCAATACCTAACCGTCTCACCGATAAGATCGGCATGTATCGTTTGGTGACGGTATCATTGTGGTTTATTTTTGCCTGCTCACTGATTGCGAGTGTCCTGGGACTGATCAGCTACAGTATCACTGCGCAGCTAGTGTCTGTCTCGCTCGCACTTGCAACCGCCTTGGGACTGAACATAGGGTTAGCAAAAATATTTAGGATTCATGCCAATCATGAATCAGCTGTGATCACGGCATTAATCCTGTATTTCATGATGATCCCTTACGTTGGGATAACAGAAAACTGGGCGCTCTTGGCTGCCACGGCGCTGGCGATTATCTCTAAATACCTCATCACCTACCGGCGGCAACACATTTTTAACGCTGCTGCTTTTGGTGCGGTTGCTTTGGTGGTGTTGGTCGGTAGCTATAACTTAGTTTTTCAAACTTCTTACAACACTGACATCTTCTCTTGGTGGGTGAGTAATCCAGTATTATTCTGGCCAGTAGTAATTACGGGAATATTGATAGTGTCCAAGATCCGGCGCTGGGCGATGATTGGGTCATTTATTGCAGTCGGTTTAGTGGTGTTCTTGATTGAGTCATACCGTCTTGATATTCCACTGCTTGGCTCAACCTATACATATTTTTTCTCATTCCCGACCCTATTTCTGGCGTTCTTTATGTTGACCGAGCCGTTTACCACGCCACCGAAGTCCCATCATCAAGTGTGGTACGGCGCGTTGGTGGGGGCACTTTCAAGTACCATTATTTTTGCGCCAGTGGTTTCGATGACGCCCGAGTTGGCCCTCGTGATTGGTAATGCCTTTGCGTATACCTTTAGGATTAGACGGAAGTTATTTTTGCAACTTATTAGTAAACGTGAGATCGCAACCGATACCTGGGAATTTACCTTTTCTAAACCAGAGGGGTTCTCGTTTGAGGCGGGGCAATACGTCGAGTGGATGCTTCCCCACGAACAGAAAGACAGTCGAGGAACACGGCGGTATTTCACCATCGCTTCAGCTCCGACTGAATCAGTCATTCGCTTGGCGCTAAAGGTGGTGCCGGCCGATAGTGATATGCGTGGCAGCTCGTATAAAGCAGCCCTCATGCAGCTTGATCACGGCCAAGAAATTATTGTCAGTCAGCTGGCGGGGGATTTTACTCTTCCCAAAAACGTCGACACTAAGCTTGGCTTTATTGCCGGGGGGATTGGGGTGACCCCATTTTCCAGTCACTTGTCTTGGATGAATGACAGTGGCAAGCAATACAATACACGACTGTATTACTGTGCAAACACAGTTGGGGAGCTGGCTTTTAAAGAAGAGTTTGACAGTATGTCACAGCAGATGCCGGTGATTACTATCCCGGTGATTGCTAAAGAAACTGTGCAGCCACCACATGAATCAGGCTTTGTGACCATCGAAATGCTCGCTCGACGCACTCCTGACTACAAGCAACGCACCTGGTACATCTCTGGCCCACCCGGAATGGTCAATGCCTACAAAAAGCTACTCAAAGAGTCCGGCGTCCCTCGCAAGCAAATCAAAACCGATTTCTTCCCTGGATTGGCCTAATAAAAAACCACTAAACGTGGTTATTCAGCAGTGACCCGCGGCAGCCAATCAGAAATCTCGGTGTACACCAGATCAGAGAACTGCGGCGGAAGCATGCTCTGCATCTTTGGGATGGCGGTCTCATATATGTATTCGCATGCCAAAACATAGATGACAATGTACTCGTCATTCTTTCGTGCTGTCACCGGCAGAAGAGTCGAGCTCTGGTTGATAGTTTGCAGTGATAAAAGCTCTATCAACGCAAATTTTGCCTTTTCCAGAATCTGCAGCACTTCTGCTTTACTGGGGTCAGGAAATTGATCTGCAAAGTTGTCGAAATCAAGCATGTCGCTTCCTTTCTTGCGGGTTTCTACAGCTACGATAGCGCAAGTACAGTCTGTGCACAAGTAGCACTAGTCTTATCTAGTCTGACAATAGCGAGCGGTCTACCACTCAATAGGGGTAATTTTGTGTTGCTCTAGATACTCATTTGTCTGCGAGAAATGTTTACTGCCGAAAAACCCGCGGTGCGCCGATAGCGGGGATGGGTGTGGGGCTGTCAGGATGAGGTGCTTAGATTCATCAATCAGATATGACTTCGCTTGGGCGTAGTTTCCCCAGAGTATGAATACCACGTGCTTCCGTTGGTCTGAAATTGCTGAAATTATGTGATCAGTAAATTGCTCCCAGCCTTTGCCTTGGTGTGACCCTGCGTTTTCAGCCTCGACGGTCAGGGTAGCGTTGAGCAGTAGTACTCCCTGGTTGGCCCAGTGCGAGAGGTTGCCACTTTCGGGGATTGGCATGCCGACATCGCTTTTGAGTTCCTTAAATATATTCATCAGTGACGGAGGGATTTTGGTGCCACCCAACACCGAGAAAGCCAGTCCCATCGCTTGGTCTTTGCCGTGGTAGGGATCTTGGCCTAGTATGACAACCTTGGTTTTTTTAGGGGCACAGAGTTCGAGTGCGTTATACACCAGCTCAGCTGGAGGGTAGATAGGAGGATTATTGATCAGGTAAGAAGCCTCAACGTCGAGCATGAGTTGCTTGAAGTAGTCTTTTTTGGTTTCAGCTCCAATAAGAGTTTTCCACGGGTTTGTTAATTCAGGAATCATTTTCTTTAGTATACCGGTATCATATATAAATGAAAGAAATGCGCGAAGCCCGCAAGCGAAGTGTTATCAAAGCTCTCACTTGGCGAGTAATCGCTACGAGCACCACTATGGTACTGGCGTACGCCGCAACGGGTGATTTGAAGGTCGCGGGCGCAATTGGTGCGGCTGACGTGGTGATCAAATTGCTATTTTACTACGTCCACGAACGTGCCTGGGGTCGAATCCCATGGGGTAGGAATGTACATATTCGAAATTTATAAGAACTGATGGTATATGACCCGTGTAGAGTTTCTCAGGTAGGAAGATGGTTGCGATTTTGCCCTTTTATACTGTGAGTAATACAATGAGCACTGTTACTCGGTAAGATTATTGATGTGTGAGACCAGCGTATCAAGATCCGTCGATGCTTTAACCAAATACATATCTGCGCCGAGATCCTTGACGTGAGATTCGTTTTCTTCACGATTTTTGTTTGTAAATACAATGATCTTGGTGTTGGCAAAAATGGATTGTGCTGCCAATTCCTTTAAAATATCTTCGCCACTCTTGTTCGGTAACATGAGGTCCAGAATAATGACACTCGGACTAAATAAGGTTGCTGCCGCAATTGCTTGTTCGCCGTCAATAACCGGTTTGGTTTCAAAACCAGCCTCGGTCAGCTTACGGGCCACCATATCAATAATAAGTGTGTCGTCTTCGACGATCATAATTTTTGTCTTGACGGAATTCACCAGGTTAGACACAGTAGAGTTGATTGACATAGATTTATATTAGCACGGAATGTTAACGGTAAATATTGAACCATGCGGTTGGTTGTGCGTATAGATAATAGATCCTCCATGCTTTTCAATTAAGCTTTTTGCTACGTACAACCCAAGCCCAATCCCGTTGGGATCTACAGCCTCAGCATTTCCTAGCCTGGTGAATTTCTGGAAAATCTTATCTTCCAAGTCTTTAGCCACTCCTATACCAGTATCACCAATTCTGATTTGTAGCTCGTCGTTAGAATTGTACGAGGTTGCAACTTTGATTTCACCACCAATCGGCGTGTATTTAATGGCGTTATCGAATAAGTTGTCTATCGCATCACGCACTTTTACAGGATCAAAAGCGACCGCTTTCGGGTTGCTGGCGTAATTTTTCTCCACTGTGATTGAGCGTTTTTCAAATTGTGGTCGGTGATCTTCGACGATTGACTCTAGTAGCTTTTCTGCACTGCTTGGAACTGGGTGAATTGGGGTGTCTCCAAAATCAATCCGGTTGAGCTCAAGGAGGTCTTCGGTTAAGTTGAATATTCGTTCAACACTGTCAGCTGCACGTTCTAGCAGATCAGACTGGTCCTCTTTTAGTGACGCAGACAAGTTTTTTTGCAACGCGGTCATTGCCCAGCGAGCTGTGGTGACCGGGGTACGTAGTTGGTGAGCGGCAATTGAAACAAACTCGGTTTTTTCGCGATCGAGCAGTTTCAAGTTGTCGTAAGCTCGGCGCAAATCTATGTCCCGTCGAACCAGCATTTTGGAGGTTGATTCTAAGCCAGTAATTGTTTCTTGTAGCTGATCTACCTCAGCTTGCAGTTGGGTTTCCTTGTCAGTCATATGTTAATTTTCGGTTTTTTCACTCATCAAGACGGTCACGATTGTTTCGTTATAGGTTTCTGAATCGCAGGTCTTCAAGGTGGCGTTAGTACCAAGAATCGGTGCTTGTTCAGCATACGTGAAGAATCCAGTTAAAGGTGTGTCTACCCCGATTGATTTTTGAATAGCTGAGATTTCTTTTTTTGATTCATCTCGCGATTGGTACAGTGAATCGCGAACATGACAACTATAAATTAGTGCGGCTATTGGCTTATCACCAAGCTCTTTGGCAGCACTTATCCCTGCTTCTTCAGCCGCATCGACCGCTTGGTCTTTATTACCCATCATGAGTTGAACCTTAGTTCCCTCAGGAACTTCTCCGCCAAAGGTAATAGATCCTTTTTTGTCAGCGTAAAATGGGGCACGTAGTAATAAATTGTGCGTTTCGGTGCTCATCATACCAAGTGGGTACGAAAGTGCGATTTCTGCTAGTGTGACTTCAGTCAATTTACTTACTTCTTCCTCGCCAATAAATTCTTCGTAGAGCTTGATTGCAGGTTTATGGTCGATTTCGTGCACAACTGAACCTTCTGATCTGGTAACCGTACGAAAGCCGCTAATTGGGGACCAGCCGTGTCGTACCCCAATAGAAAATTTAATTGGTCCAGAAAAGGCCATAGCTACCACGGCTGAACTGTGTGTTTCTCCATTGAAATACTGATTGGTTGTCTTGTAATGACCATCGTCCCCAGCTGATCCACCAACTACTGGTGTACCAGGAAGGGTTTTCTTGATACCTCTGAGAATAGCACTAGGGTTTACCGTGAGGCCATCACTATGGATGATAACCAGCTCTAGCGGGTCTTCTGTCTGATCAAGCAGCTGATTAGCAAGCGCCTTACCAGCCACTAGTTCGTTCCCAGTCACCTCGGTTACCACTGTCGCATGACACTTGATGGTGTCTGATGCAAACAGCATCATTGTGATTGCAGGGGTACTGCTTGGGCCGTGTTGGGCAATTTCTCCCGCGGTCGATGCTCCAATAATCGGGATATCGGGACCTAGTTGTTCTGCCGCTATGGCAGATATTTCACTTTGATTATATTTTGACGAAGCATAAATGGTGAGACCAATGATAGGAAGTTCCCCCAGTTGGGCTCGTAGCGTGTTAATCGCTTCGGTGATCATGGTTTGAGTGTTTTCACCACTGACCATTGTAGATGCTGCTTGAAACATAAAGTTACTTAGTTAATTATATGTAAATCATACCATGTCACATTCCTATTTTTGGCAACCGGGGCAGTAATGCGTGCCGCGACCAGCGCAACGGATTTTTTTGATTGCGTCACCACAGCGAGAGCACGCTTTTCCTTGCTGACCAAATACTTGCAGATAGTCGGTAAAATTACCAGCCGCTCCACCAGTATCAACAAAATGCTGGAAGGTGGTGCCGCCAACAGAGATTGATTCACGCATGACGTCGCCTGCGGCAGTACATAGCGCGATCGCTTCGGCTTTGGTTAATTTATCTGCGCGCCGCATCGGACGCACCTGTGCACGCCACAGTGCTTCATCAACATAGATATTTCCGAGACCGGAAATGAATGTTTGATCAAGGAGCGCTGCCTTAATCGGAGTTTTTCGTTTTTTTAATCGCGTTGCAAACCACACACAATCAAATCCAGGAGTGATAGGTTCTGGCCCAAATCTACCCCGAGCGAGCGCTAGCTCCGCCGCTGTGGCAAGCTTGGTGTATCCAAAGAGTCTCATGTCATTAAAATACAACGTTGAATGGTCGGTAAAGTGAAAAGCAACGCGACTGTGTTTATGGGGAAATTCACGTTCATGAGACTCGCTCATCGAATGTCCACCCCCAATCATTTCACCTTGCGTATCAACAAAAAAGAACTGCCCAGTCATTTTCAGGTGAGCCAAGAGAAATATGTCAGTCTCACCAACAAAAGAAAAAATCATCAATTTACCAACTCGATCGATATCAGCAATAATTTTTCCACGCAATACATCCTCAATTGTCTCATCGTGGTTCACGGATTTAGCATGAAAGACTTCAACCGACTCAACAGTCTTGCCAACCACTTTTTGCTGCAACTGCATTCGGACAGTCTCTACTTCAGGGAGCTCAGGCATACACCCATACTATCTCACCCCTCGCGAATAATATAGTTGAAATACCTAGGAAAAAATGTAGAATAGTGAAACTTACATCTGTAAGCCCATTCCGACGTAGCTCAGCGGTAGAGCAGTTGACTGTTAATCAATTGGCCGCAGGTTCGAATCCTGCCGTCGGAGCCAGGAATAAATCCCCGAAAGGGGATTTTTCTTTGGCTCCGACGGAGTAACAGTTTGGGAAACTGTTACGTCAGGATTCGAAAAGCTTTTGAGTCAGATTGGGAGCG